>Ga0123354_10002678_pt1 | contig 23842 bp, 13 predicted proteins | sample TergutLab28metaG_2_FD_97872 | JGI IMG/M metagenome (GOLD analysis project Ga0123354, IMG submission 97872) | Labiotermes labralis P4 segment gut microbial communities from Petit-Saut dam, French Guiana - Lab288 P4 | ecosystem: Host-associated > Arthropoda: Insects > Digestive system > Gut ... | reverse complement strand
TTGCGGTTACAGTTTTTAGTACTCCTGATGATGGGTGCTGTGACACCCGAAACATGTAGAGTGACTTTGCAGTAAATAAATATCTGCATACTGTTGCATCTGGTTGGATTTTTATTAACATATTAATAATTAATTATGACATAATAATAAAGAGTATAAGTACAATTATGTGTACGGTGTGGCATGTTGACAAATATAAAATTACATTTAAATTAGTTATCAATTCCAGGAGAATCTCTCGCGGCTCGGTATAATTGATGCCAGGGCCCGGTACCGGACCGCGGCCCGGCGGTTGAGAAACACTGCTGTAGGAATACGCAATTTACTGCCATTAGTATTAATTGTAATCGTTGGATAATTAAGATTACCGGCTTTAAATTTCTACCAGACCAAACGGTGTCAAATTCCAGTACATGGTAGTATTCATACTCACTGTGGTGAGAAGTTAAAATCTCGCACTGATTAATTAATTTGAATAATAAATGTTGTTGGGTTAAATCCGTGAAACAACGGTCCGAAAGGCTGTATTGCTAAAGGTAGGTAGACATTTGTGGTGGAAGATGTATAAATATGCTTTATGTGTGTTCAAGACAATGTTGCGCTGCTGTAATATTGGAGAAGAGATGGGGGGAACCTTAAATATGTTTCCTGGTTTCCCTACTGTGCGGGCAGGAGAGAATCAAGACACAATGCATGAAAAGCGAAGCTGAAGTTTAGAAGGTAGATCGATATGGCAGCAGAAATAAACACTTTGTATGAATGTGCGTGCGTGCGTGCGCGTGTGTGTGTCTGTAGTACGAGAAGGGTTCATTATACACATTCTCTTTCCATGGAATATTGATGCTTTTACCATTCCTCAAACCACGTCCCAACCTGTGCTGGGATCAACTCCAGCCCTGACCTCCGCCTGACATTGAAACGTGCATAAAAAAATAGACGAGATACCAAGTAATAAATGCAATTTCCTGACCTTGGAAACTCCTCTGCTTAGGAATCGATGGCAAACCAAATAAGCCTTGCGTGTTTCCGCATGGAGATCTGGACCCCATTCGTTTTCCGGTTCAGGTACGGAATAATCAATTATTAATGTATCAGAGAATCACATGAGCATTTCAACATCACGATTCCACTGTTTTGTTTTCAGAACGTACTCCTCCTTCATTCTAAAGTTTCATGAAACCTTTTCTGTGTTACTTTCCTCTTTCTCGGATAAAGGTAACAAAATGCCTTTCAACATTACCTATATACCAATCAACACGGAATTGTGCGTACTCAGTTCACAGCTTTATAGAGGAAGGGTCTGTCAAGCTTTGTGAGTAGACCACGTGACTAAAGTGAGATGTGACGCCGTGCTGTCTGCTACAAACATGCCGACGTTTCGGAGGAACGTGCCGCCATCTTCAGGACGTTTTCCTACCCTGAAGATGAATGCAGCAAGTTTTTTTTAGAAAAGTCAGTTTCTATACCACATTACACGGCATCCCATGTCAAAAGTGAGTTTGCTTCATAGCTACCGCCGTGAGACCTTTTGACTTCTGATATAAATTAATGCTTTTGTTGGGTTTCGATTTAAAAAAAATCAAGCCTAAATATTATCTTGTCAAGTTACCTGTTCAGTATACAAAAGGGTAATGTAAATATTGTTTGGGTTTTGGAAAATGGAACACCTGGGGGGGGGGGGTTGTCTACGTCATTACGTTAGGCCTTATCGTGATTCTGATACGGGGTACTGTATGTACAGGGAAGACACTGAAGGCAGCGAGTAACATTAATTGAATTTTCGTTTCTGATGTTGCATAAGTGGAATTGTTTCAGTTGTCTTCATTCCGGACAGCAATTTTGTCATACCTGTCGACCTTCAAGGGCACCATACGTGTTCCATCCGTGCTAATGGAATTAATTTTCCGTCCCCCGTATTTAATAGAAGGCCTCAGAATCGAACCGTGTAATTTTTAGCATAAGGGCACTTCTGCTTAGCACAAAAACAGGTGGTTGTACGTACACTAACCACGCACCTCTGCTTCATATCGTGTGATTGTACAAGTGAGTAATTACAAATTATTGCCTTTCTGTTTGTACTCGCTGTATAATTTTTGTGTCCGATACTCGTGGCGTGTACCTGTAGGCTCAGTACCGTTATGTTACTGTGTTGCCGTTTGATATGGTTCACTAAAACATCACGCATCACGTATATAGAGGGATGTGCTTTGGCATAGTTTCAGAACTCTCTTGGGAACGTGATTTGTTCACCGATGTAGCTCATTTTTTTTAACCATGGCGAAACGGCTCTAGTGGACCAAGGCCTCATTATCGAGGATTCGAGAACACACTCAGACACACCACAATCGATAGAACACCTCTGAACAAGTGACCAGCCCTACACAGAGACCTCTACCTCACAACACTAACAAGAGACAAACTTCCATGTCCCCGGCGGGATTCGAACTCGCAATCCCGGCAAGCTAGCGGCCGCAGACCCTCGCCTTAGACCGCACGGCCACTGGGATCGGCGATGTAGCTTTAGTTCGTCTTATAAAACACTGTTTATAATTACGTTATTATGTTTTAGAAGCAAGCTTGAACACGGGGGCCTTTTCTGCCCTCGAAACGATGTGTTGCGTATTTAAAATGAACTGAATACATTATACGGTGTAGAGTCCACAAAATTAACGAGTAAAGCAAGACATATTGCCCTCTGCTTTCCACTTTGCGAATGGGGCAAAAATATTGTTAGAAACCAAATGCTGACCACTTAAGATTATAAATTTTGTAACAGATACGCATTTAATGGAAAACAGTAAGGAGATTGAATCCTAGAAACTTTAAGGTATGTTTTTAGGGCAGAAGTGGATGGCCCATCGTCATCGTCATCTCTGTTGACATCCGCACATGAATTCTGAACCCGTTGGTGGTACCTGGGGCAGATGATTCACTCTTCGCTGGACTTTGAATACCAGACTCGATAGGAAAGGGAGTGGCCATCATCATCATTGTCAGCCTCCACGCTATCATGGCTGAAATACTTGGAAACTTTTTCTTTTCGCTTTTATCCCACACTTGATGGTTGCTTTTTGCGATTTCCCGCTCTTTTGGCTTCCACTCTTTCTTCTGGGGCCACGAATTCATTTTTGTAAGGCGTGGACGTTAGGATTTTTGTCGTACCCTTTTTCTTGACATTTTTTCGGTCAACTTTTGCGATCGGCATGATGTGTGAGTGTGGGTCTTCAACGAAGAAACCCTGGTGCCGAAGGTTTATCGATTGTGTGAAACAACTTCCGTCACTTTGCAATGAAACTGCGCTAATGCCAAGGTTTCCCACATCGTGTCGTACGGGGTCTCTTGGGGAGAGCCCTATCCGTCATGGCTACAGGAAGTCAGTTTGCCACTGAGAAAACGTATCTGTCTAGCGGCCAGATTCCAGTTGGACGAAACTCGTTGACGGCCTTACATGTCTAGGCCCTTAGTGCTTCAAGAGGTTGAGGTTCCCAGAATTTCTAGACGCTCTAGACAAGTGAATTAGAGAGACTGCTTCGTGTCTGACGGGACTGTTCTGAGTACAAGCTAAACAACTTCATGAAGGATGCGTCCAGAAGTTTAAGCCTGTTTGCACAGTGTGGGGACGGGGAAAGCATAGGAATGGTACGCTTTTCCTCTCACATTATTTATCATTCCTAAGGTTTTCGTGTGGGACCCGTTCCCATCGAGTAGAAGAAGTATTCGTGAGTCCTTCTGAACTGCTAAAACTTCTCGGAATTTAGGAACCAGGTACCAAAAAAAAATACCTTGTCATTCTTCGCGTCGCCGTCTTCATCCAGTACCGCGAGAGGATAGATTGAGTTTCAAATATCCGCACTTGTTGGATTCGGTTGCTACCGATTAGCCCTGTCTGCAGAACTAAGCGTATCAAATTGATACTGGCCTTTCGTTGCCAGAATTTTGGCTTGACTCTTCGCGGTATAGCTGTTCTGCCGGCTTTCCCGCCGTCGGGCGGTGGACAGCGATCATTTTTGCCAACAGATTAAATTTTTACAGAAGCCTGTGGCACGGAACTCGGTTGTTGCTTTCGGCTTTCTCAAAGAGATGTCTGGTTGTTTAAAGAACCCCGAAGCCAGTTAACCACTGCACCTGTCCTTATTTTTTGAAGAGTTGGAATAGTCATTTGCCTTGCGATGTTCTTAATACAGATTTCTTATTTGTTTTGCAGTGAAACCGAAAATTCGTTGCTAAATACTTTTAATGTGACTATTTCTGCTTCATGTTTAGAAGTTAAAAAAAATCGCGACATCTGCCTTTTGTGTCTATTTTGAAACTGTGCTGGGATGGTTAATCCTTTTCTCCATTTCACGGCACTCCAGTGCTGTTTGTGGAACACCATTATTACTTAGAAACATCGCAGGCACCCACTGAAGACTCTCTCAGCTGCGTTAGTCAGTGATACTGGGAGCCACCTTTGACGGCTTGTAGTTCTGTCCCGCTGTCGGACCATCTGAACACGGCTTATTATGAGCAGGCAAAACATATATGGGTTTTAACGGGTACTTTTCTATTCTGCCGACCCCATGCTGCCCCATTGGTAGTTATGTGAGATTATGAAGCTTAGTATCATAACGTAAGAAAAAATCTCGATAATCTAATGTGACAGCATTCCGAAGTACACCTCCCGCCTTTGTGGCGATTTCCTTTTACTTCTTTTTCTTTCTTTCGTTCTTTCTTTCTTTCTTTGTCTCCACTCTTCTACTTATTCAATGTATGCGAAGAGGGTTGTTATTGCACCTGATCACACTCAATGATACACACTCGGTAGGACTCCCCTAGACGAGGGATCGGCCCGTTCACAAAAGACATACCCCCGACGGTATTAGAGCCCGCCATCCCAGCAAGCGAGCGGCCGCAGACCTACACCGTTGACCGCTCGGCCCCGGCACCCGTGATTTCCGGGAATATTAAAAACCTCACTTTCACAGCAGTGATGATCACTGACTTTATGCCGCTTGTATCCAAGATGTATCGCGATGTGAAGGTATAGCTTATCGCACTGCCACATTTTGTCACACTTTCACTTATTTTACCACACCAACCCGTTTTGCCCTATGTTCGCCTACGTATGCAGGCCCCTGTGGATGAATTTTGCAAACTGGCCTTTCCACTTTCATTCGCCCATTCTCTGCTTCGGCAGTTGCAGAATGTTCGTATGCCAAATGGTCGGAACTCAAATTTTCGTGTTTCTGAATGGTTGGTTGTCGTGTGGTGGTCTGAACGTGATGGAATGAGGTTTTATCCTGTAGCTGGTCTGCTACATTATTATTAAAGATGGGTTTTATCAGTCGGGTTATGTGGCGTCGGCACCCCTTCTGCTTTGTCGCACTAACTCGCCGACCAGATGTCGCAGCGAAGCATGCCGGCCCACATTTTATTGTACACAGCTCGTATGTCGCACAGAAATGTGTGAAACGGACGTCATTGAAGGACGGGAAATGCAGTAACGTCATACTGACCGGTTTATCGGTTTCTGATCTACTGGAATTTCTGGGTGATCGTGGTTACAGCATTGGAGATCCATGCCTGCAGTGGTACAGTTTTTAACTCTGTACAACTGACATTATTTTCCCTATCAGTTCGCTAAATAGATCTGTTTAACATAAACGTACATGGTTACAATAAACGCTTTGTGATGCATGTTTTGTGTTGCATGCCTATATTAACTACAAACGTTTACCAGTGTTTCATATTTACCTCCAGCGCTGTACATTCTAGATACGACCGCGAGGGTAAGTAAACAAAAGAAAAATACCTGTTGAAGGGCACGTAGTTTTTCAGTTAATCAAAAATTTCCCTGCCTTTCATATTTACTCCGTAAGTTCATTACCATATTCGCTAGAGCCCGCCACTGTACAGAGTAATGAGCCAAGCGATTTCAGTCTGCGTTGTTTCGTTTAATCAGAGTAAAAATAACGTAACATTTTAGTTTCGGGTAAAAAACGTTGCTTGTGTTGAGTGATACAAATAAACATACGTTCAATAAATATTAAATTTCAAGTACCAGGTGCATGCAGCCAACCATTAACCTCTCTTTAGAGCCGAGTTAAGAATGTACCTACCCTTTCCATACGTTTGTTTCATGACATGGCGATTATACTCGTACAAGCACAGGGAAACGTGTATTTATTATTATTATTATTAATTTGTATATTACTGATGAAACTTGGGAAAGTATTTATTTATCAGGTTGTATTTATATCACTTTTAATGCGTTCTTATTCACTTTTCTACATTTTGAATCATGCTTTCCAGTGCATTATGTCAATCCAAAAAAGAAAACTAACAAGTGGATCACCAAAGGCAAAAAGATTTCTTGTAACAGTAAGCATTCTTGTTTCGTGTTTTTTAAATTCACCAATGCATTTTATTCTCTGGAAGAATTCTTTTCTGAGTCTCGTAACATTTATAAATAAGTAAATTACCAAATTGGGGATAACATTAGTTACTGTACAAGTTATTCGCAAGTTATTTGTTTAATTTTATTTCAGATTTAGTCATAATATTTTAAGTTTTATCCTATTATAAATTCTGTGTGAATTTTAATATTATTATATCCTTCTGTTATTTGACAGGTCTTGGATTTATAAATGCTATTGTGTAAGTATAAATGTGAATGGTTTGTGACTTTTTTCAAAGTGACTGATAAAATATATGTTCTTCTTTTGATGCTTGTGTGACCATGCATTGTTGATACAATAATATAAACAATCAACTAGATGCAACAATGACAGTTTATTAATAACTTCAATCAGCTCGACATGTTTCGGGCGATAGTTTCGCCCATCCTCAGGAGCACTAGACTGTGCTGACAGCTTGTGGTATAAAGCACCGACGATGCTGCCTGCCTGCCTGCTTTATACCACAAGCTGTCAGCACAGTCTAGTGCTCCTGAGGATGGGCGAAACTATCGCCCGAAACATGTCGAGCCGATTGAAGTTATTAATAAGCTGTCCTTGTTGCATCTAGTTGGTTGTTTACATTAATGTGTTCTACTAATTGATGAACACAGATTATATTACGTCTGTGTATGAGTCAAGTGGCATAATGCGGTCTCAGGTTTACAGTGGTGGCCATTTTGATTGCACTCATAATGCGGTCTCAGGTTTACAGTGGTGGCCATTTTGATTGCACTCATAATGCGGTCTCAGGTTTACAGTGGTGGCCATTTTCATTGCAGTGCAATCGTTGTGCCAAGCCAATCCTGCCACCCCATCAGAGACTCAACTTCTACTCCGACTACAGCCACTCTGTGCCATGTCTGCACTGTGGTGCTCTGGACACACACTTTGTGAAGCCCCTGTCGCTCTGCTACATCCTTGATGCGCTTCAGGCATGGCCTTAACAGTGCTAGCACATTTAGGAATAGCGTGTACAATATTTGGAGCAGCTGGGACGATAAGATGTCACTGACAGGGAAGATGGGTTGTGCAGGTAAGGTCTGGAGATTCCATATTATGGCGGTTTAACGGTGGATATGGGAGTCAGTGAAACCGTCCCTCGAAGTTACGTGCTAGTTGTGTAGCTCAGTGATACCACATTCTGTCTAAATACATGCATACATCTTCTGTACAGATCTACTGCCATCTTATATTTTTTAAATGAAGAAGAAAACAAAATTCATGCCTGTATATGACAGATTTGAATGTTGGTAACATTGTGGTTGAAGTACTCGTAGATGTGGGTGGCTGTTTTCATACTGGAATTATGGAATATTTCATGTCATGCATACACTTACATTTGATGCAGGGAACGTAACAGATGTGCCAGGATAAGTGACACTGATTCAGTGTAACACATTATAACATGCTCGGTAATAGTGCCAGTTGAAAGCCACATTTGAACATATGTTAAGAAAATTGTGAGATACAACTCTGGGAGTGTCCAAGTTATTGAACTGCAAGTTAATTGTGTTTGAAGCTACGTGGCAATTGTAATTGCCATTTGTTTTATAGGTAACAGATTGCACTCTGAAGCATTTAAAAGTGTTGCTAGAGTTGTCATGAGCAGAAGGTCTGTTGACATTGTGTGTAAAGACGTCACTATATAAAAGCAGGGTTGAGGTTCAATATCCATTTATGGTAGATGGATTTATTTTTACATGTGTAATACTGTGAATGTAATTTCCATGTTTTTATGAGAAGTGATATTGTAACATGTTTATTTTTTATCATGTCTCAAATCTCTGTTTCCTGAATTTCCAAAAAATGCCACATGTGTTTTGGTTCAGTCCTTGCAGTTATTTAAAATTACAGAAGTCCATGGGCTGTGTGATGAAAACACGTTTAATGTTACTGGAGTGTGAGAGATGCTTTCTGTTCTGTAATACACTTTGACTGTAAAGATTGGTACTTGTGGGTATACGAACTTCTGCCTTGCAACTACGAATTTATAAAATTTGGATTTCCAAAATGATGGCTTCCTGTGTCTCAAATAATGAATGCAGCTGGAAGGATTCTGATTTACTCTGAAATCAGCAGCAGCTTAGAGAATGGCATTCTTCATTACTTAATTATAAAGAAAACCTCATTCAAATAAAATTGTGTTCATTGTATACTGTTTCTTTATTCTAATGTTGGCCATACTAAGTTCATAACACTGTCCCTAAACCCCAGGTATTTTAAATCAGAGGAAAGAATCTGCAACTTAAATTTCTGAGTATACAAAAACATTGGCTTATCATACAGTGATTTTGCTAATAATTTGGCAGTGGTATGGAAATGTTCATCAAGCATTGAATATAGTAGAATGAGTTTTGAAACATATTGCATCTTTTCTCCCCCTTGCCTTTGATTATTGTTTTGTGCCCTTTCATGTGCATTTTAGGTTTCCTGTTCTGAAATATCAACACTTCTCCTGTGGTAGAGCATTAGAGAGACATAACCTTTGAAACTGAGTTTAATTTCGTATATCATTGGCACTGAAGGACTGATTCTGTATTGCTTTTAAAATACATGTCTTTCAATTAGCCTGCAGTTTGTATCTGTTTGTGGTTTCTGTTCATTAGAACTGACAGCACAGAGCAGCTGTATGCATATTTTCTTGTGACATTATACAGTGCCTCGTCAAGTCTCTACCACCAAACTTCTCTCTTTTTAAGAATAATTTGAGCATGACTATTTCACACACTAATTTTTTCAGTGATTAAAAATTGTTGTACTTTATAAAGCTCCAGATATTTATGAACATGTGCTTTACAATGGGAAGCTAATTTCCATGTAATATATATATATATATATATGTATATGTGTGTATTATGTAAAAATATAGATGTGCTCAAATTAGTCAAGAACCATCATTGTAGATAACATTTTTTAAATGAAATATTTTGTCATATAAAGTTGGAATTTACTATACAAACATAAAATAAATTTTGTATGTTGTTGATGTCATGGCATAGTATTGCATAAAATTCTTGCAACAGATTGTGCGAGGAGTAGCTAGTCATGTAGCTTTGTATGAAATTAAACGCACATTGACAACATTACATGAAGAATATCCTCATGAAAGTGCATTTGACCATAATTGATGTTAAGGTTAAAATAAGTATGGGTTTCAGTAAGCAAAGGAGTTAATTCGGCTATAGCATCGACCACGTCCTACCTGTAATGTTCCTGCGGTTGTCTACAGATATCCACCATTTCAGCCTGAAATTTCCTTGATGTAAAGCATTGTAGTCATAACAACAGCATTAATACATAATGCATTACACTACAGAAACAATTTTGTATCTGGTTATGGTCTCAGAAAAAATATTAATGGAACGTTTACTGTTTTTAAGACTCTGCGATTATAATAATTAGATTAGAATCACTGTATTAGACATGTTTATATGAATGCATATTATTACATATATAATGTTTGCACTTTTAATACAAAAAAATTATACAGTGCTCAAATGACTTCCTAAATGTTAATTATTAAAGATAGATTTATTCTCTAACTTGTATTTGTACTTTTCGAATTTTGGGAGTCTGAATGCAGATTGCAACAAATTCTGTAGTCATTAGAGACAAACTTAACTCTGTCACTAAATGTATTGTGTTTCAGTCGAAGTAAGACCAGTTGTACTCTCCCCCCAAAATAAACTTGCTTTTCTTTGGCAGAAAACTCACAGAAACATAGCATGTCAAATGAATTAATGCCACAGCATAATATAAGAAGCAGCATCAGAAGAACAAGTAAAATCTCGATGGTAGCAAAACAATTTTTCATGTTGAATTTGTGAAGAAAACCTCACTGTAGCGAACTTTTCCTAGTGAATTCCTCCAAGGTAAGTGAAGGCTGCATATGTCATATCAGGACATTCAGTGCCCTGGGAAACATGTCTGCTTCTCACAGTTAGGAAGCTCTGAGACTCTTTCATTGCTATATGTTAATTAATATTATGGAGTTTTAAATGATTGAAGTATGTAGTCCTGGCGTTGCTGTTTTCATTCTAAATATATGTGAATCATCTTACTATTCCAGTCAAAGTTTATCCTTTTTATGCAGGAATCAGGAAGAAGGTTAGATCCTGTTGTTGATATCTTCAGCCAGTTTATTCACAGTCTTGATCTTTAAGTTCCAAGAGTGGGCAGTGATATCAGTTTAGAAATCAGACTGTGTCATTCCACTAGATATGGTCACTGTACTTCATACTGATGTCTCCACTTGTCTCTGTGCTTTTGAAATTAAAGATAAAGGATATCTTTATTTAACATAGTAGTTATGTTTCTGAAATCACAGAGACTGAAACAATGTAGATTTAAACATTTTTACCACAAAAACTGAGTACAGATTGATTGAAGTAGTGTGTAAAACAACATTAGTATGAGTTTGGGTAACGTTCATCAAATGTTTGGTCAGTAATATTTGTCAACTTACCAGTGAAACAATATTGTTTAGGTCAGCTTTAAACAAAGGCTGTCCTTAATTTATTTTTACATGCACTCCTCTACTATGATGTAATTGTTGTTACTCTCCGTGAATTACAGAATTCATGCTATTCATTCATATGCAAGACTTTTCCATGTTTATTCCCTAATTTAACGTTCTGGAAGCAGTATGTGAGTGGTGGAAGATTGTCTCCTCTAGTAGTAGCATTTGGTCACTGCCTTGAAGGAAAACTCCATGGTGTAGATCCGTCACCTGAAGTGATTTGTGTGTATACAAACATTTATATTACAGAAAAAGCCTTTTTAAATATGAAAACTAATGTACAAAAATGTCACCTCATTTTCCACATGTAATTGTTGTTAACAAAGGAAGGAAAGATGCAGTTTTAAGTTGATATGTGTATAATGAAGATAAAGTTCCAGCCATCCATTGTTGTGGACCTGTACCCTAAAGGTATTGGTTAAAGTCAATATTGCAGCTCATTTACCTGACAGCATTATATCATAAATGAAAAATTTTTGTTTTGTACAGTAAGTGAAAATACTGTCTCTGACAGCAGATTCGTATCCATATTTCTTGTACAGTCATGAAGACCTTAAAAACCATGTACGTACATAATTAAAATTTAATTTTCTATAACTATATTTATCATAATTGAAGGAAGAAATGTTATTATTTGTACATGTATTTGTGGAGACGTTTGTGTTATGAACATGTAAAGTGAGTGCATTATAATTACCTACTTACAAGACCAGAAAGTGTTATATTTTGAATCATAAGATTAGAGGCACCAACAGTCAGTAATGTAAAGATTGAGATAATTTTAAGATATCTTTATAAATGCTGGTTCAAAACTGATAAAAAAACATCAGAATATGTCTTGGATTAAGAACTTACCTTAAAAAGTGCAATAACTAGATTAATCATAATGCCTCCTAGATCTGCAATACTGACTCCAGCTAACCCCTTGACTCTGAAAAAAACTTAAAATAATTGCATTGTGTGTTTGGCTAACAGTAACTATGGAGAGTCATTTACTTATGGGGTATATACTTTGTCCAGCTGTTGCTTTTGGCCGGTTTCACCATTTCAAAAGTGCAATATTTAGAGTCAATTATAAGTGTGTGTTATAAACCTGTGCTGTGGGAAGCTAAACCCATTGTGAATATTTTTAATGTTACAAGAATGGCTCATCAATAAGCAACTAATCTTGCTGCTTAAATTCACTCAGTGATTCCGATTTTAGGTGACTGTTTGGTAGTCAGCCACATTTACATGTGATGTAGCCAGTATCTGATTACAAATGTTGTTCATCGTAGCTTTATGTCAACTCATATAAATCAGAGATTTAGACATACCGAATTTACATGTAAAGGCTGTAGGAAGTTCATTCAGAAGCTGTTCTTTGCTCTACATTTAACATCTTACCAGTAACTGTAGTATATTGCAACTCTTCAGAGTATGTAAAAGCTGTTCTTTGCACTACATTTGACATCTTACTGGTAACTGTAGTATGTTGCAGCTCTTCCATTTATTGAAATCCCAAATCCAACCTTAGAAACTTAGCAGGTTTTTATGGCTGTGAACATTCTGATGTTTCTACAATTATCTCTAAAATTGGGAAAATAAATAGAATGGGACTTAATTTAGATTGGTGTTTAAACACTAAATTTAGTTATTTTAAGTGATATGTAACTGAATTGGTGGAACTGACCATTATGCCTTCAGATGTTAATATACCTCTACCACTTGTGTGATAGGTTAACTGAAGTAGTTTGGTGAGATGTGTTTCAGTTACATGCATATGTATTTGATTTTTTACTGTGTGCAGGTTACTGTGGGTCTGAAACTGGGCGGCTGACAATGTCATGTTAATTATTGTTTGTGTTATAGAAATTTTGAAGTACATGTTTTAAAACATGTGGTTCAGAGTAAAGTGAAATTTCAAATATAATGAAAGTCATGAGTGTGAAGAGGTGTGGAGGTTATAACTGGGGACTGACATTGTAGCAATAATTTGGGAAGTCTAACTTTGTGAAGAATTGTTTCAAGTTTTTTGTCCTTCCACTCTGGTTGGGCTGTAGAAATATTATGCTTTCATTTAAGAATTTTATTTATGAGCCCTGTACAAAGCACTGAAGACTATGATAGAAAAAAAAAGTAATTTTAAAGACACTTTGTAGTGATATAAGATTTAGGAACGTAGAGAATTATGAGTGTATTAAAACCCACCATACAAACTGAGAATATCAATCTTGAAGAACATCACAGTTATTAATTTTATGTAGTAATTAGTATTTCACATGTGATCACATCAGTATTTCCTACAAATGGACCTTACAGTTTCACGCTCAGTTTCTTTGACCCTAATTGTATCCAGCTGGGGTGTTTGAATATAGAAATATATTACTTCGCTACCTGGAGGATAATATCAAACATAAACACAAATTTGCCACCAGCTAGTGGCTGGATCTTTGTTGCATATTACCTAATAACAGTGTCATAATATGTCATTAAATAACTGCTTCAAAGCTTAACACTAGAACTAGGTCATAAAATAGTTCTTTGTTAAAAGATGTGCTTTCAATTGAGCCATTTACTCCTAATATACATGGGCTTTCAACTTCATGTCCCTATAATTCACATTGTAATGTAATGATGTTTTCAGTTATCTGTCACTAGGTTGGTAACTGTATTAAGAAAATGACCTCGGTTCATTTTGAGTTAGTTTCTGATATCAATTTTTGTCATTTGTTTAACATTATGAGTGTTAAGTTCACTGGGGGAGGGGGAGGTTATGAAAGCTGGAATAGGTCATAGGAAAGATATGGCAGCATTATTGTTATCTGTTACAAGTAAATAATGGCCTAAAGTTTTCTGTGAATTACACTACAAGGAGCTGAAACCTTGCAAACAAATAGCATTAAATTTTTGGGAAGTTTCTAGACTAAAATATGTCATGGTGCTTAGAAGAGGAGAATGGATGAAGAAAATCATGCTATAACTTCGAAAGATTTTGAGTATAAAGTGATTCCAAAGTTTATAAATGCAATTAAAATGGTCCCTAAAGCGCAACCGCAAAGTGCAGAAAAGCAGAAAAAGTGTTTATATTGTAAACATATTTAATATGGAATGTAAGGGCCTAATTTGGTGAAAAAGTAGCAAAATTTTATTGTTAGGTGTATGAGTCAGGTGTTTCATTTGACATCATACCCTGGCGGCCATTTGGTGCAGATCAAACCATTAATATATCAAGATGGCAGTATATAATTTTTACCAAAGTATAGAAGCTGGTGGTGTGGACCAAACACAGAAAATGGAAACGAATGGAATTGGACAGATTAACCTTGTGATTGACTTGAAATGCCTATTGTTAATATACATAAAGGAAATGCAAAAAAGGCCTATTGTTAATAGTAATAACTGGTTTTTATCTTAATACTAAATAAGACAGTGAAGTTTTAGCAGTAGAGAATTGATGTTAAATCCAGCGATATTTGTGTCAAGGTTAGAAACACAGGAATCAATATCTCAGGCACAGAGATATTCTATGTACTTCCTCTCTAGCAATAAATGAACATTAATTCCAAGGAAATGCTTTCACTTCCTCAGAAGCATTATTTCAATCATGGGAAAAGTGATTTAGAAATCTTATTTCCTTAATAGGTTTAAAGCATGGAAAAATTAGTCCGAGGAAAGTAACAGCCACAGGTACTTCATATTTGTGACAGTAAAATGAGTTTGGGTGACAATAATGTACCCTCTGATAAATTATAAGTAAGGGATACTTGCTTGTACATTCTTCCATACAAATCACTGAGATTCTTTAAAATGTGACTGTATTTTGCATCATTGTATAGCCCATACATAAAAAAAAAAATAATTCGAATTTAAATTGCCCTTTTAACGATAAACATTAAGAGATGCAGTGTTCCCGGCTTTGTAATTCGTGCAACAGATGTGGTGATGTGATGGGTAAATATTGCCCTGTCTCATTAAATGGTTATATCCTCATTATTACCCTCTTTAAGTTTGGATGTGGTTCAGTAATGGCAGCAGTAATAGCTGTAGTAGTAGTAAGAGTAGTAGTAGTAGTAGTAGTAGTACAGGGGTGCTGGTAAGTTCTTAGCCCCACCAGGAAGGAAACAAGCTAATGTTTCTGTCAGAATGGCTTGAATTTTCTTCGGCCCCTTGCCTTGCTGGAAAAAATAAACTTGATGACAGCTCGCGTCTCATTGTTTTTGAAATCGCGCGCGTCCCTGACATGCTTCCGAGCTTGTTTCCTTCCTGGTCGGGCTAAGGACTTATCAGCATCCCGGTAGTAGTAGTAGTAGTAGTAGTGGTGGTGGTAGTGGTAGTAGTAGTAGTAGTAGTAGTAGTAGTAAGTAAGTAAGTAAAGCAGTGTTATGCATGATAGGCATGCAGTGCCCCCAAAAATACCTGCGTGGAAATAGATTCTTCAGTAATTATGTGAATTTGATAACAGTCCGTTATAAAGATGCGTGGATGTCGAAAGAGGTGATTGTTGGGCCAGTTATATATAATATCAACAACAGGAAAAATAGCTTGAAAAATTATAACTGACGAAATGTTTTGTGCCAAGAATAAACACCTTTCCTGGATACATTCAGTTTATGACAAGAGACGGTTGTCATCTTGAATTTCATGTACTTATCTGATGTCGCTTCATTATGTGTATTTCTGTAGTTTGAAATTCTGTATGTCATTTTATTAATTAGCAAATCTTTTTAACGTCTTCACGCCCGTTTTCTCTGTGCATAGCTTCTGTTACTGATCCAGAGAACTCATTTCACCTGCTATGCAGTCCTTTCATCATTTGCAGTTATTGTCCATACTTGTGATTCATGTTTTGTGGTTTTGAGATTCATATTTCTTATTTGACATCCATTCTCTTTAATATTACTCCTCTAGCCCACATATATACATTTTTAAGCGTGATATTTGATGCCCTGATAATTAAATTTGTGACATTCGATTATCGCCATATTCTATATAGAATTAGACCTGTTTCTAAATTATCTAGCTGTAGTTCATCTATCTTTCATTTCTTTGAACAACCAAGCAAGGTCTGTTCTGTAATTATGAAGATTATGTATGTATTGTATATTCTGCATAACAGACTTTAGGGACTTGATAATTGTTTGAGAACGAAATTCTTGTTTCTTATAGTGAATGGACTTGTCTTCAGAACTGGGTGCACGAGCATTGTTCTGTACCACCCCCCCCCCAAAAAAAAATACGTTTTTAGAATATGTAACTGCAGTAGGTCCGAGAGCTGAGAAAGTTTGAGCAGCGAAATAAAGATTGCTCTTTCTTCTTTCTTAACACTGTCGTTCAGGGTTTTTGGTAATACCCTATCTTACATAGAAATTGCGATTCGTCACATATTCCTCCGTCACTATAAGCCATTATTATTATTATTATTATTATTATTTATCACCTGTATGCAGGGAATTTACAATCTTGTACCTGAAAGAAGGCGTGTTCCTGGGTTGTGTAATGATGCAGATATTCTGTAGCTGCAATATATTGTACATGTAATGTTACTTCTCGTTATAAACTTCTTATACATTTACATTAGTACTTCCCGAAGCATGTGCTCAGTGCCCAACATAGCTGTTTCCTATAATTCCTTGATGTCCCGCTTGCCAAGCATGTTGCCCAGATGTATTCTGAATGATATGGAAATGGTTGCAGTTGCCCTTCTTGTTAACCGGTATCAGCTCTTGTTTTTACGTTCCACATGCGCTCTGTTTTTATTGTAAGGTCTTGATATTCTGAGAGCTCGTCGGCTTCTTGCTTGGTGACATGTCTGTCTGTCTGCATGAAGTTGCACTGTCTGTAAACAGACGTGTTTATGATGTCCGGTTTATTGCTAGGAATGGTTGTGAGTTTTCACTTGATTCCACAATATGGTGGCTTTACTTTCATGCCCTGTTTCAACTAATTTTGGTGTATGCTCATACCAGCGCCCATTGTCTAATTTTATCCCGGTTTCCTTTCATATGTTAAAGTGTAGTTGAGCACACACTCTTATCATGCTTGTTTATGTATTGTTCCCTTGCCATTACTGGGTACGTTGGTATAATGCGGTCTATTGTCCCGCCATTTTGTTGACATAGTCTGTATTTGCTATCTCCGTTTTCAATATTTTCGTTGCATGGTAATTGGTTCGTAGCGTTTGATTCTCTGCTGCTATTATTTCACTTTGAATTTTTCGTTTTAAATGCCCTCACGACGGCCATAGGAACGTGTTTGCTTCACTGTTAAACTGTCTGTCTGTCTGTACATCTGATATACTTTCCATGCATTACTGAAACCTTTCAATTTTTTTTATTAAGGACTACCCTAATTCTTATAATAAAACCAACTAGATGCACTAATTTCGCAAGTTTATTTTTGGAATAAAACTCTGTATGTTTCGGACAGTTCCTCTGTCCACCATCAGAGTTTTTCACTGTACACACAGCAATTGTGTATGTCATACAGGTTTGCTGACTGCTTGCGAGCAGGATCAGGACGGAACTGCAGTTCCGCCCTGATCCTATGGCATACATGTACAGTCAGCAAACCTGTATGACATATACCATTGCTGTGTGTACAGTGAAAATCTCCTGATGATGGACAGAGGAACTGTCCGAAACATGTAGAGTTTTATTCCAAAAATAAACTTGTGAAATTAGTGCATCTAGTTAGTTTTATTATAAGAATTTATCACGATGCACGGTCACCTGAACGTCAAAGACTAACCTATAACCTAATCTTGCTTTTGTTTGCTCTGTGCCTCCCTTTGTGGTGTGTCACTGCTTTCTGTGTTCGGTTGAATTCTTTTAGAACCTTTGTTGCCATTTTAATTGTTAAATTCATATATGGTTGATTGCTTTCGTGGCATTTAATAATATCTGAAAATTGGTCTTCTTTATATTTTGTTTTCATATATTCTGCAGTATTTATTGTCGCTGCTTTGTGTTTCGCTTCAGTTTGTAACAAGCCTCTTCTACCTCTTCTTTGTACATATAGCCCATCTGTTTCAGCTTTCCGGTGGTGCACTGTCTACATAGTTCTGTTTTTCTAGGTTTCCTGTCGAATTTTTTTATTTTCTTCGTATTATTATTATTATTAGACTGCGTCGGATAAAGCGTAGATACCACACATGTAACTGTACTCGGGCCAGTGATAGAATGAACATGGATAGTGAGATCTTTAGTTTTCCGCCACCTTCCATACCGTACCTACATTGTACGCCTCCCGGCTTTACGAACAATAAGAAACTCAGAACGTAAAGGGAGAGACGGAGGGCTAGTCACAATACATGTGATAAACTTAGGGGAATGGCGAAAGTCATACAGAGAGATGGGTCTGCCGGGCAGACGCGTGGACTGGTGTCCCTCCCCCCAGACCGGAATGCAGTTACTGGAAATGTTAGGTATCTGATGTTTATTGGACCGTGCATCATTGTGATAACTGAGGAATAAAAAACCAACTAGATGCCACTTGTTATTTTATTGTACTTCTTATAGCATCAACATGTTTCGAGCATTACTATGCTCATCATCAGGAGCTCGCGACTATGCTGCTCAATGAGCCTGCAACCCGGACACTACTCCAGCCTAACTGCACCTTACCTCCAACATACAGCAAACCAAGAACGATACGACCAATGTGGTAATCAGCAGCATAGTCCCGAGCTCCTGATGATGAGCATAGTAATGCTCGAAACATGTTGAGGCTATAAGAAGTACAATAAAATAACAAGTGGCATCTATAAATCGTATTGTTGCACCGTGCATTTTTGTAGAATCACTTCTATTATCAACCAACAAATGCACTTACCTAACTTTCACATAAAACACTTTAAAAACACTTAAAATCACTCCGACATGTTTCGATCTTGTCAGATCATCATCAGGGAGCTGTGTTGTTCCTTGCTAAAGTTGTATCACAATATTCACAATTTAATTCGTTTTTGCAAACAAAGTGTTGTGGCAGCATGTCATGTTGTGTAGCAATGTGTTGTAGAGAGAGCAGTTGGCTAGGTATGTGTCATATGATACGTAATGAGGGACCCTCATTACGTAGCAACATGACATGCTGCCATAACACCATGTTTGCAAAAACGAATTGAATTGTGAATATTGTGATACAACTTTAGCAAGGAACAACACAGCTCCCTGATGATGATCTGACAAGATCGAAACATGTCGGAGTGAATTTAAGTGTCTTTAAAGTGTTTTATGTTAAAATTTAGGTAAGTGCAGTTGTTGGTTGATAATAGAAGTGGCATCTAGTTGGGTTTTTTTTCTTCAGTTGTTAAGTACTTTAACCCAGAAATGCTATAAACACCCGTAGGATTTTTAATCAATTTTTTTCTTTGTTGGATATATGACGAGGTGTCTTTTTTGGCTATTTGCTGTATGTTTACTGTTTCTGTTAATGTGAGGGTGTGTATGAGGTATATAACACATTTAATAACATTCTTTGCCTTTCATAAAGTGCAATCATATCTGTCTTAACGTGGGCGCAGAATTTCTTTTTGTCACGATACTGAAAAACCATTTTCCGGTGTGCCCTTGGAAAGGACATATTAAAATTGAGTTTAGTTTAAATCGTGCATTATCTAAGACCATGAGTGCGAGTTTGTTGAAACTGTGGTTACCACATTCGTGAAGCATGCAGGCGGATCTCAAGTGAGATTAAAAGATTTGGATGGCGTGGGACATGACCAGTACTGTCTTCCTGGTTGTGGCGCTGTGTACTGTGGGAGAAACGTTTCGAAGTAGCTTGTTGGCTCTGTTCTGAAAGTAGAAGGTGGATGCAATAGGTACTTCCGAAACGTCTGTGAGTTTATTCATGTCCACGCGGCTTCACATCCAAAAAGACAGTATTTTTCAGATTTTTGGTAGTTTATCAGTTTAGACCTTGTATTGTCTGCAGGTCAATGAACTGTGCCCTGTCCCCCTCTGAACTGGTTGTTGGGTCCACTGCATTGTTACATGGTCCATGTATTTGTCATATTGGCGAATTCATGATGTTTAGATTATTCTGGGCAGATTTTTTTGTATCGGTTGGATGTGAGCTGACAGGAGTGTCAGTACCATATTCACACTCTTAGCTCATGTGTAATTAATCCTTTGCCACTAAATATTTGTACGTGTACCATGGTAGATATGTAAGATTTTCTACTTCCAAAAATTGCATGCTGCAGGTTGTCTAATGAAGACGACCCTTCCATTTCGTGTCCCGATAATACTGGTATATGACAGCTGTTGCAGAACCACCTGGTGGTTTCGTACGGAAAGGCCTTGTAGTAGTTTGTGAACGGAATTTGCTACGATTGACGTGACGTCATAATATTGTGGAAGAAATCACGACATTCTGCAGAAAGTGGACGACTTCATTTTGTCGTATTATGGTATTTGCATTAGTTTCCTTTATACAGAGTGGCCAGAAAGTAATTTGAAAGCGATTTTTTGAGTTGATTGCCGAGAAAGAGTTACTGTGTCCTTGGTCAGTACCGGTATGTAAAACCAGTTTGTAATGTGATGGTACTGTTTATTCGAAAAATTAACCAGCCATGAAACACGTTTATAACTGTCCAGGAATCACTTGTTAGCATTGGGGTATGCTGGGTTACTACTTTTCGGTTGCCCTGTTCAGTTATAGACTGAAATATTTTGTAATTATATGCTTACAGTTATTTACCCATTTATTTCATATGCTACATTGTTTTGGTGTTTGTTTTGATCTAAAGTAGCTTAGGTAAGTATCACTGATAAATCTAATATATACAGCCCACATTCAACAGTGTTACACACTTCGTAGTTGTAGATATCTTGGCTTCTTTATATATAATGCGTGCTATGTATATACATATATATATATATATATACATACATAAGTATCGTGTTTTAAAATATCGTTGGAAGCACTACAGGGGCGGTTACCTCCAACCATGTGGCTTATTTTATAAGACTGAATTAGTTCTAATATATATATATATTTTCTCGTACACTCATTGCAAAAATATATTTCTTAAAAAAAACTACATTTGACAAAGGCGTTGATAAATAATTTTCATGATATAAAGAATAACAAATCTATGATAAATAGATACCTGATGTCTTGATTTTTTGTATTTTTGAGCTTGCTATAAATAAAAGTGTATAAACATATATTTTGTATACACATAGGAACTTTTGTATCGAATTTTTACATTTGCACACAGTGTTTCGTGACATTTACCATGATTTGGGCTTCTGGGGTGTTCGACTGGAATAGATATCTGTTGCGAGGCAGTGCTGCACCCCCAGTTTGTAAAAAAAAAAGCATCTCTCATTGCTCCAGACTGTCTCTTCCCTAAGGAATAGAAACTGCCCTTTATTAATCAAAGAAGACTGATTTTGCCACCCCACCGCTCGATAGATTTTTGAGGCAGTTTTCTTTTTGCCATCCCTTTCTTCCCTCTGATACCCAATCTTATTGAGATGTTCGTTTCTTAAATTTCTTGCCAATGTTCAGTAGGATGCTTAGTCGGTTTCTTAGACACGCATCTCGAGGTTACTGCCATTCTCATTCCTTAACCCTGTGACAGAAGTTCATATTCTAAGCTTTCAGGTTCGGGCTGCTTTACTTAGCTTCATAAAAGGCAACGTCAGTCTCTAGATTCTTCCACTTGAAATAATATTAACTCCGCACAGACTATTTTGATGGAAAACTGCGTCATTTGGGCTATGACGCCGTGCTGCTAGAGCAAAACGCTCTACCAAAGTACGCGTAGGACGTATTTACTGTCTCAAACTTCAACCAGAATTTGGAAGAAGCGTGTTTCTTTGAAACGCTGGTAATAATGCACTACGGCGTCATAGCGATCCTCACATTCTCTGTGGTGAGAGTCGCATGGATCATGCGCAGTTAATATTATGTTATGTGAAACGGGAACAGTAGGCCTAGCCCGTTAATGTTCAGAGCTCAGAAACGAACTGTGAAAACTGAAATGCAGAGCGGGTGATAAGAATGGGAAGATAATGCAGTGAATTTGTGCTGTTTCATGCTTTGCGTTGCATTTCCATGCTCACAGGGGAGAACTGTACCTTCGCGCGCCATGCCCAGTATTTTAAATGTAGGCCCAATATCCAAGAGACGGTACACGATCAGGTAACAATATTAATTTGCATGTAGTTTTGTTTGACCTAGTGTTTCTAGGTGAACTTGGTGATCACAATGGTGACCTTAATAAATTCTTGCTACTCAGGTCAAGTTCATAGCGGCTCACGTGTTTGAAGATGGTTATTTTACTAGATTGATGAGAGTAGGTGTGTCCGTTCGTCGAAAGCAAGTGCCGTAAGAGAGAAATGGGAAATATTTCCTGTGAGGTTAGTACAGTACATCGTTTAAGTTAAAACTTACTGCATACCAGTTGTGAAATGTACTGAAAATACCCAGAATTAATTACTCTTCATAAATACGCACCTTACCATCACTAATTTCAATATAAGAATTGCTGGAAACCGTGTCTATAAAATTGAGGTGTTTATTATACTTGTTTTGAAGCAGCTTCCTTGCAGACGATTCTAGTAGCTGCATCGATAGACTCAGTGACAGGAAAGTGGGCCACGTCATTAGTAGTGAGAGTGGTATAATCATTCACACGTGCTCTTTGAAAGTAATTTGTTTCACATACTGCGATATTGATGTACTCATTCTCTGTTAGGATAACAGGGATTCTGTATTTTTTGTGTGTATAAGTGGCATATAATTTCTTCCCCTTGCCGATGCACCACAATAAAATCAGACGGTCTGTTTGGCCCACATATATTTGATCATTGCTTGCATTGCCACCGTTCGCAGTGTATTGAAACCGACCAGAAATATGTGTAGTGCTAACTGAAGTCGTCCTTACGAAGTTAACTTCGTCAGGAAACAAAGGCTGGCATTTATTTTGATACCGATTAAGAATCTAGGGAGTTTTGATTGGTTTACTAACCGTGGTTAACATCGTGTTGATGAGACAATTATTATTTATCATGTATCAATAATTATCCAACGAGATACAACAATATACAGTCTGTTTATATCTGCAAGCTGCTCTACATGTTTCGGGTGGTATCTCCACCCATCATCAGGAGCTCATATCAATGTATGTACAGTATGTGGCATTATTGAGACCGTTACTGCTACCTGACGTGAACGTGACTGGGTGGGAACTGCCAGTCCCCACCCAGTCACGTTCACGACAGGTAGCAGTAACGGTCTCAATAATGCCAGATACTGTACATAGATTGATATGAGCTCCTGATGATGGGTGGAGATAACACCCGAAACATGCAGAGCAATTTGCAGATATAAATAGACTGTATATTGTTGCATCTCGTTTGATAATTATTGATAAATATTACGCGATGCACGTACCATTGAACATTAAATTTATTATTTATTACTTTCTGCCCCCTTAAAATTGGAGGTTTCAAAATTTTGATCATGTTTTAAGTTAAAACATTGTTCATGTAATGCACATAAACTCAACATACATTACTTTGTAGCTACCATGAAAAAGGCCAACTTTGGGGAATCATATCCGAATCAAGCATGGATTATTTTATGTCAGCACGCTGCTGAGAAGTACCACAAATGAGTAGAACCAAATTGTCGTTAAGATATTCATTTTGACTGGTCAGTCACTGAAAAACCTCATACTTCCCAAGTTATATACAAATTGACGGTACCAAATGGTATTTACAAATTTAGCGAAAATTGTATCAAGTTTCCTGAAGACACTGGTGCTGGGAGGGGTGGGTGGGGGGGGGGGGAACGTCCCCGGCGATTATACGAGCTGTCAGATTTTTCCCCGCGTTGGCCCTTCGCTTTCACGGGATCATTCTTGTGTCTGTATTGGCAGGGTTGACAAGGG
>Ga0123354_10002677_pt1 | contig 23845 bp, 18 predicted proteins | sample TergutLab28metaG_2_FD_97872 | JGI IMG/M metagenome (GOLD analysis project Ga0123354, IMG submission 97872) | Labiotermes labralis P4 segment gut microbial communities from Petit-Saut dam, French Guiana - Lab288 P4 | ecosystem: Host-associated > Arthropoda: Insects > Digestive system > Gut ... | reverse complement strand
TAACACTTGCCATGGGCATAGCAGGCATCATCGTATTCCTACTCACCGAAGACATGAGCAGAACAATGACTCTAGTAGACAAATGGACCATCGTGAATGTCATAATATTTGCAGTACAGATCATAGCCATAGTCTTTGTCTTCAAACACCAAAAGACCAACAATGCAGACAACACAGAGGAGCCTAACTCCTCTGTCCCTGCATTCGACGCACAATAATCTTTTTTATTTTTGATGAAATAGGCGAGCGTCGCCTTGCCACATTGTTGCGGTAGGTTTGCGCAACCAGTATGTTGCGCTAAACCCAAAATCGAGCATTCTTTCTTTAATTTTAAGCAACTATTTTGTTCTGCCAAAAACTAACTCATACATTATCTTTGAAGAGGGTTTCGCGGTTTTCTTCTAAGACTTCGAGCATTTCTCTGGTGCTTTTGACCGTTAGGCGCTTCATACGCAAAATATTGTTGAATATGACTATACAAAAAATATATTTGCTCCCAAAGTGTGCATCCGCTCAAGGGTAGCCAAGAAAAAAACAAAAACTACTTTTGTCCCAAGGCCAAAAAAAGAAGAAATATTCAAAATTAAATAGGCGACTATTTTGGGAGTTTCAATGAAGCTATCGGATTCTAAGAATGAATAAATAATTAAAAAGAGCTGATTAACTCTTGAAAGGGCTTGATTTAAAGCCCCTTCAAGAGCTCACCTTAAGCGTCAAATTTGTTTAACGCTTAAGGATTTCCAATATTGCCTATCCCTTGAGAATAATATCAAACATCTTTATGTTTGAACCATTACCCTTGATATCAAATCTCAAGAAATAACCATCCCCAAGAGCAATCTCGCCATCAATATTACGGTTATTAGCATTAGTACTGAGAACAAATTCTCGGCCATCAACAACCAATGTTAAAACCTTACCATCAAGACGCAAATTGTTCTGGCTCAAACCATTCCTCAATATTCCTGCAGCCCGCTCTTTTAAGAACTCAAAGTCTTTTGTAACATCCGGCAACTTGTCAATAATTCTTGTGTCAAGTAGGGTATCGCAATCAGAACAATAGATACCCATCAAGCCCTCAGCCTCAACAGTCGCCTCAGTAATCGTCTTCTCATAAGTCCCGCCAACATGATTGTCACCATTAACGGGAATTTCACGGTATTCAATATGTGACGCATCATTAGCACACACACGCATTTCCTGACCAACATCAGTACAGTAGCAGGAACAACAACTACGCCAACATAATTGTGACCAAGAGCTGGAACAACATCACCCATAGTTTCACTGCAACGCGAGCAACCGTAAATAGTGTAACCATCGTCCTCACAAGTTGGAGCAACAACAACATCCACTACAACCACAAAATCATGACCAAGATCAGGAACAACCTCGAAGTAATAATCAGTACAACGCAAACAAACGTGAAACATTGAACCATCAGAAGTACAAGTAGCAGGAACAACAACGGTAAAATAATTGTGGCCAAGAGCTGGCAAAACTGTGTTGCTGATTTCTTCACCGCAAACAGAGCAAGTCACCTTAACGTAACCATCCTCAGTACAAGTAGCCGCAACTCTTTCAGTCACTTCAGTATGACCAGTCGCATCAATAACCTCAAAGCTAAGTGTCTCACCGCAAACAGAGCAAGTCACCTTAACGTAACCATCCTCAGTACAAGTAGTCGAAACAGTCTCAGTCTCTTCAACATGATCAAGTTTCTTCAGAACCTCAAATGCAAAATAATCACAACGACTGCAAGTAACAGTTATCACACCATCTTCCTCGCAAGTTGCACCCACAGTAACAACAATGAAATCATGACCGATGTTAACAATAGGATTACCATACATTTCAGCGTTAGAAATCGTGCCGGTGCAGTAGTTGTTGATTACGCCGTCTATGTTGTGGATTATAACTCTATTACCGCTAATTGTACCAAAGTTGTGGATAGTTTCGCCTTCGTTGTCGATTTCGCCGTTTATTTCGTGTATTATGCCCTCGATATTGTTGTAGATTACACCGTTGTTGTAGAGTATACCGTTGTTGTAGATTACACCGTTATTATAGAGTATACCGTTGATAAAAATTCTGCCGTCAAGTCTTAGTGTAACGTCATTGTTGATTGTAAGGGTGCCGTCAATAATGACGGTATAGCCAGTTACGATTGTTATGTCAGTTTCGCCATTGATTAACGCGTTTTGCAATTCGGCAGCATTTTTTACTTCTGTTGTAAAAGTTGCAGATGCTGTTATAGATATCGTAGGTAGTAGCATGAATGCCATGGATAGCACCATAAGCATCATTGTTATTTTCTTAAATTCTGTTTTCATCTTAAAACCTTACTTCAGCAATACAGCCACCGATTTTAATACATTGTCTTGACAGCTAACAATTATAACACAATAAACATTTCTTTATTGGTATTTTAGTGGTAAATCGGCGGTTTTATTAACATACAGGTACTTTGCTTGGGTTTTAGGGCATTTGTGTGCTAAATTACTAACCTCATAATCAGAATTATGTTGGTGATGTAACTCAAAGCAACCTCAATCAAAGCAACAACTTGCAGAAATGCTTACTTTTTTACCAACACACCCCTGATAGAATTATTAACGGACACACTAAAAAATAAGCGTGAACTTAAAAAAATTTTGTATTAAACCCAAACTTGATACTCTTCACATAGGTTATATCGATAAAGCTGAAAAAATCATAAATTTGTTCGTTCTTTTAAAATGGCCATGACTATCTGTTGACGTTAGTGTTTGTTTTATTGTCGGGTTGTATGTGTATCGATATATGCAACGCGGCCTGTGTGGCTTTACGGTTTTGAAAGTATTGTTAAGCAGTCTACTTGATGTAGAGGTAAATTGTGTGTGATGGATGTCCTATTTGGGGGTTTTCACAGAATTTCTCAATTTTTTCTGGGTGCCATCCCATGATTTCGTAATCGTGTGATATTATGCGTGTTCCTGGTTTGAGGTCATGTTCTAGTTTGGGTTTGATTTTTTCGTTGGCGCTTGTTGTTAAATATAGGTAGACTACATCTGCGGAGGTTAGGTTGACATTGAACATGTCATCGTTTATGATGGTTACTCTGTTTTCTAATCCGTTTTCATGGATGGTGGTGCGTGCTTTTTTTGCTAGATCCTCGCGTAGTTCGATGCCGACGCTGTGGGCACCGAAAATTTTTGCGGCCATAATAACTGTTCGGCCGTCTCCTGAGCCCATATCAAAGAAGATTTCATCAGCTTTTAACTCTGCGAGTTTTAGCATGTACTCTACAACACTATTTGAGCTTGGAACAAACGGGGAGAGCGACATTTTATTTCTCCATGATGGTTTAGGTTACATATGTTTCTTTTTTGGTTTGTTGGGATCTGCGGGCTTCTCCGCATTTAGCACAGCTTTGTGCACAGAGATCAATGTATTTTTCTTCATCTTCTAAAACTGTGGCGGCGGCTTTGGTGCATAATTTGCTTGGTTCGTTGCATCCTTCTTTGGCGCATAGTTCTGAGATGTATTGGCAAATTTCTTTGACGTCTTGGGGTTCTAAGACGGCTCTTTGGGTGCGTACAAGCAGGCAGAGTTCTCGGGCCATGACACAGGTTTTTATAAATTTTATGCGTTCTAAAATTTCTTCTCGCAGTTTCTTTCGGCTTATTTCCACAGCTACATCTCCTTGTGCAACAGGCGCAAACAACCAACAGAATAGACGATTCTACACTTAAAAAGGTGCTGTTAACCTGTTCAAGAGTTGCAAAATAGCTAAATAAGTTCCTGATAATTTTTCAAAGGCATGATGCATGATCACCGTGCATAAAAAACAGATTCTGCTCACAGTAATCCTAATAGCCTTGGCCCTAAACACCTACACCTTTAGTCTAGGCTACTCCTCAGCTGCTGCTCCTGTGCTAGAAGAGTATGCTAACGATTTCTCAGCCTACTACATCGGTGCCTGGCGGCTTTTTCACAACCCCACCCAAATCTACGCATCGGGCCACTATCTCCCAGGCGATTATCTAATTGAGCCCACCCCCCAAATTTTCAAATATACCCCCTCCTTTTTGGTGTTTTTTTCTCCCCTTTTGGCCCTTAGCTACCAAGATGCCCTTAACCTCTTTGATATCCTCCAGTTTCTCTCTGTTTTTGCCTCCGCCTTTTTTGTCTACCAACTCATCAAAAACCAAAACCTCCTCCTAGGCAGCATAGCAATCATAGTGGTTTTGCTGGCCCCTGCTGCGCTAAGTTTTGATGCTAAAATCCTCTTCCAAGGCTACTACTGGGGCTACACCATGGCAAACGCCCACATACTCCAAACCGCCCTAATTGTAGGCGCCCTCTACTTTGCATACACTAAAAAACCCTTGGTTTGCGCTTTTATGGTTGCGGTTGCCTGTTTTGATCCCCGTATTGTTTTGCTGGCTCTACCGCTTCTACTCTGGTACAGTCGACACACATTACATAAAACTATACTAGCCAGCATAGGCTTTATCACTGCTCTTAACGCCCCATTTTTCTTCTACCAAAACATCGGCCAAACCTTTCTACAACAAGAAGTCCAAGGAAACATCATCACCCAAATGTATGCCTACAACTGGGTTCCCATACTTGCCGTCATCACATTAACCCTAATCGAAACCACCTCTTTAATCAAAACACATTTCAACTCAATAACCCTAAACGCAAAGAAAAAACCGCATTTAGACCGCTGTTAGGTAGTGGTGGTAGTGGTGATTGTTGAGAAGCGTTTGCTTAGGGCTTTGCGTTCTGCTTCTAGGGTTTGTTCATAGAATTTGTCTGTGAGTTTAGATTCCTTCTCTAAGATAACCCCTATCTCGGCTAGGGGTATTCGGCGTGCGCTTAGGGCGGTTGCGGCTGGTTTGCCATAGTGCTCGATGAGTGAGGCAGTTTTTTTAGCGACGGTTTGCATTTTTGTTTCTAGTTTTGTGAGGTGTTCACCTTTTTTCTCGATGAGTCTTAGGGCTTTGGTTTCTTCGATTTTGAGCATGCCCAAAGCATACGAATTGCAGTTTGGACATTTGGGGTTATCAGGAAGATCTTTTATGCGTATCATTTCCACATAGTCCCAACATTGGGTGCAAACAAAGTTGTTGGTTTCATTTAGCAACCGGGCTTTGGCAGACTCGATAAGGGCTCTGCGCATCTGCTCAGAAGGGATTAGATCACTTTTCATGCTGACCCGCTCAATACCCACACGTGCCACAGGCGTTGCACTACCCTCCGTATTAACAGGGGTTAACTTAATTTCTTTGTTTTTGAGACAATCAAGCACTTTGATCAGTCCGTTTGCATCGAGGTCTTTGCTAAAAACCTCCTTTAAGCCCTCCTCATAGATCGGTGTGCCCTCAAAGTTGCTTATCAGTTTTTGAAGGCTGAGGTTGCTAAAATCAGCCCCTCGCTTAATCGCTCCAAAGCGATGCGCAACTTGAATAATTCGACGCTTAAACAACCCCGTTTTTATCGTTGAGAGCGTGAGTGTGTCGCGGATAGTTTGATGGGGCAGTGTCTGAATTTCTTCTATTACCTCGGTGAGCCGCTGAGCGGTTAGGGTACCCATGGTTTGCACAAAAATGCGGTAGGGGTCATGTTGTACAACTATGGCCTGTCCCAGCTTATCAGATAGAATCTGCCCTAACAATTGGCCAAGTGCCCGATTGATAAGCGAGCCAAAATTGGCGTGAAGAATAACAAATTCTCCCCAATCTTCAATGATGATGCACTCCAAACTAGGCACCGGCAAGCCGCTTTGGAGCTGTTCTAGGGTTTCTTGGAGTGCATGCTGAATTGTTTGGGGACTGGCGGGGTAGCGCTCCGATAATGCTTGACTTATCTGCTGAGGCGTTGCACCCTGACGGTGTTGGGTTTGGGTAAAGCTCCTGATTTCTGCAATTTCCTGCGCAATCTCGTGTGGCACAGGGATTTCTTCACCTACCCAACTGGGGATACTGCCGGTGGGATCATCAACTGGACGCACATAGACCCTGTCTTCGGAAACATGAATTATCTGCCAGGGACTGCCGCGGATGACAAATTTGATTCCCGGTTTGCAATATTCAGCCATAAACGCCTCATCAAGCACCCCTATGGAAACCTCATTTGTTTGATCGATAACTAAAAACTGTTTTTCCTCAGGAATCATGGATAGATTATCAAAATAGTACTCAAAGAGCGCTTTAGACGGTTGAGGTTTTAAAACCACTTGATCCTCAACTGAAATCCAAGCCAACCGCGGAAAGCGTTCATGCATATACTTGAGAATCTTTTCCACATCTGCTAATGTTAAATTCTCAAACGGGGCGGCTTTTTTGGCAAACTCGAGAATCTCTTGGAAGCTTAGACGGTTGGTTTTGAGCAGTAAACCTGCGATTTGATGGGTTAGCACATCGTAGGGTTTATCGGGGATGGTAAGTTCTTCGAGTTGTTCTTGGAGTGCGCGTCGGGCAATAACCATGGCTTCCAATGTGTCATCGGAGTCCATGCCTATGATTAAGCCATCAGAGAGACTGCCATAACTGTGGCCTGCTCTGCCGATGCGTTGGATCAGCCGGGAGACCTGTCTTGGGCTCATGTATTGGATAACGAAATCAATGCGGCCAATATCTATGCCTAGTTCTAGGCTGCTGGTGGCGATTAGGCCTTTTAGGGTTCCTTGTTTGAGTCCGTTTTCTGCGGCTAGGCGTGAGGTTTTGGCTAAGGAGCCGTGATGTATGGCGATGGGGCAGTCTATGTCCCAGACTTTGAAGCGGGAGGCTAAAACTTCACTCACTGAGCGGGTGTTGGTGAAAAGAAGGGTGGATTTGCGTTTTTCTATGTGGTTGCGGATTATGCGCAGGCGGGCTGCTACTTCGGGGTGGGTGAAGAGTTTGCTTGCTAGTTGGGTGTCTTCTTGGGTGGGTTTGGGGTAGATGACCTCTAGGTTTACTTTTTTGGGTACTGCTACACGTATTATTTCGCTGGGTCGGTGGGTGCCGGTGAGGAATTGGGCGATTTTTTGAGGGTTGCCTACGGTTGCTGATAGGCTGATGGTTTGGAATTCTTTGTTGATTAGGTTGCGTACACGCTCAAGGGCTAGGGTGAGTTGGGTGCCTCGTTTGCTATCAGCTAGTTCATGTACTTCGTCGATGACTATCCATTTGAGGCTTTGGAGGTGTTGGCGCAGGAGCCATCCTGAGAGCATGGCTTGGAGGGTTTCGGGGGTTATGATTAGGATGTCGGGGGGAATTTGGCTTTGGCGGGTGCGTTCTTTTTGTTCAGTGTCGCCGTGGCGGACTGCTAGTTTGATGTCGAGGTTGTTGCACCACCATTGGAGGCGTTCTAGTAGGTCTCGGTTTAGGGCACGCAGGGGGGTGATGTAGAGTGCTTTTATGCCTGGGGTTTTGGGTTGCTGGAGAAGCATGCTAAGTATGGGTAGGAGGGCGGTTTCTGTTTTGCCGGTGGCGGTGGGTGAGATGAGTAGGATGTTTTGGCCGGTGAGGATTTTTGGGATGCCGCTTTGTTGGGGTTGGGTGGGTTGGGTGAAGCCTTTTTGTTCTAAGAGTTTTCGTATGGGTTTAACTAGCATGTCAAAAGCGTTGGCGTTGGGGGGTGGGGGTGTTTTTTGCACTCTGGCGGGGCCTCTTGTAGTGAGTTTTGGTGGTGCTATTAATTGCTGTTGGGGTTTTTTTGTTGGTTGGTTGGGGTTTTTGGTGTTTTTATGATAATTCAGTGTTTGTTTATGATTACTTTTGACATGTTTTTCAATACGCTTCTATAGAGTTGACATAAACATGTCTAATCCCCATGATGAAAAAGAAAATATCGATGAAAACACTATGGAAACTTTTTTATCCTATCCCGCCAAAAAGCATGAAGCGATAATACGGAGGAAATTTGTACAATGGCTAAATGTCCAAAATGCGGAACAGAAGTTGCCAAGCCAAAAAAAACCTGGAAAATGGCAGGCCGCCCAGACAAAGCAGGCAAACGAATGCAACTAGAAATCGGCCTCTACGAATGCTCCAAATGCAGCAACGTATTCCGCGAAGTCTTAAGCAAAAGCAAAATCTAAACACACAAAAAGTGCCCAACGAAGCACTCTCTATTTTTCTTTATCCAACCACCAAACCCAAAACCAATCCCCTATAACACCAACCACCTAGTGAAAACCAAACTTACCCAAACCAACCCCCATTCCAAAAAACAGTTACCGCCCTGTTCACCATTTTCACAACCACACACCAACAAAACAGAACCTATACTTCCAAACCAAAAATGACGACAACGCCAAAACCCTGACCCAACCCAATCACCCCACAGAATACAACTCACACAATCTGGTACACCGACCAAGACATACGCCAAAACCTAATCATAGGTAAAACCATTCTACGCATCCCCTGCATAGACTGGATCACCCGCACCATACAAACACCCCACGACAATATCCACAATCCTAATCCTAATCATCTGCTCATAGCCGCCAAATTTATCCTCCCCATACTCAAAACACAAAACAAGAAAAAATGACACACAGAACAACCCCAACCAACACCTCCTGCCCCACCAGATGTATTTATAACAAAGCAATCGATAAGTGAATATTGATTGTTGGCATAGAGGAGAACTGAGTGCCTGAACTTAAAGCTTCAATAAGCATCGAAAACGTTGTCGCATCTGCAACGCTCAACCAAAAAGTGGACCTAAACTCCGTCGTTAAAGGCTACCCCGGAGTAGAATACCGTCCCCAACAATTTCCCGGCCTAGTTTTCCGACTAAAACGACCCAAAACCGCCACACTCATCTTTAGCTCAGGCAAAATGGTCTGCACAGGCGCCAAATCAGAAAAAGAAGCCAAACGCGCCGTCGTAAAAGTAATCAAAGAACTCAAAAAAGGCGGCATAATCATCATCAGCAAACCCGAACTAAAAATTCAAAACATCGTAGCATCCGGCATCCTAGGTGGCATGATCGACCTCGAAAAAGCCGCCTACACCCTAGGCCATGCAATGTATGAACCCGAACAATTCCCCGGCCTAATCTACCGCATGACCGATCCAAAAGTAGTGATTCTACTCTTTGCCAGCGGCAAACTCGTCTGCACCGGAGCCAAAAAAGAAGCAGACGTCTACATCTCAGTAGAAAAACTACACACCCTGCTCGAAGAAACTAACCTCATATTCTACGAATAACCCTTTATTACTGCATCTAGTAGCTGGGAAAGCATACGTCATTTGAAGATGAGTTTTGATTGTACCGTTTCCGTTTGCCTCTGATTTTACATTGTCACACGGCAACGTAAATGACACATGGCACTGTATTTAGCCATTTTGATGTGTGTTATGTCGAATCCGGTTATTCATTGGGGGGTTGATGAAAAACTGGTTATTCAAGGCTGGATAGTATTTCAAAAGAAACGATAATTCCATTAGAAAGTCTTGATTGCATAATAAAAACCTTAAAGATTAATGGTGAGCTAAAAGGAAAAACCTCTAATAAAAACGGGGTCTGGGCGATTATAGGGTAACCTGAACCTTTTCTGATGGTGTTGTTGGTTCACTGGTGAGAGGGTGGCATGTATGGAGAGCGTTATGGTTTTGCCTTTAGGTTTGTCATGTCAGTATGTTTGTTGTGGTGTGTTGCTTTTCTTTTGGATCTGAATGTGAGTGTTATTGTAATTAGTATGGTGAGTGTCAGTATGATTGCAAGGATATACTCGATGGGAGTATTGATTGGGGTTTTTGGTGTGGTTGAGATAGGTGGGGTGGGTGAGGGGTTTGAGTTGGCTGGGTCTTTGGGTCCCATTTCATTGGGTGTGTCGTAGGCGTGGATGAGTGGGTAGTGGTCAACGCTTTCGCCATTCCAGTAGTGGTCCGTGCCGTCCCAGATGTCTGTTCCGAATACAAATTTGATAAAATAGGATGTGTCGCCTATGCCTGAGTGGTATTTCTCAGTGGCATTGGGATATTTTGTGGTATAGTCGTTCCAATAGTTTCCGGCTGTACCGTTATCCCAGTTTCCAGAAGGTGACATCGGGGGACTAATTGGCATGCCCGGCTCAGCATAGGAGTGAACTCTGAGCATTTGTGTGTTGTTCACAAAATTATTTAGATATATCAAATGTTGGCCCGCAGTGTTTCTTCCAGCACGATTACCCAAGTCCAATACCATTTTGTTGTTGGTGATGTTGTTTTGGGTTATTGTTGTTCCGTCGCTGTTTAGTATCTCAAATGCCTGGCTGTTGTAGGTTATTTGATTGTTAATTATGAGATTGTTGTCTCCGGTGCTGATCACGGCATCAGTTTTAATGTGGATCCCTTGGGTGTTTTGTTGTATGATATTTTTGTCGATGATATAGTTTGAAGCAAATAGTGAAATGGCTCGAAAGTTGTCTGTAAATAGGTTGGCTGTTATGGCGTTATTGTTGTATGCGCCATATATGCCTGCGTTCCAGCCGATTATGCGGCAGTTAGTTATGGTTATGTTACTTGCCCACAGCGATATGGCTATGCCTGTGGATGATCCATAGAGAGTGTGGTTGGCTCCGTTTAGTATAATGTTGTCTCTTTTGATCTCAATAGGCCTCGTGAGATCGGCTGTTAGGGTGTAGGTGTCGCCGTCTCTTTGGATACCACTTGAAGGGTCAACAGTGCCATTTGGTAATATTGTGATGGTTGGACTTTGAGCATCAGCATCCTTGATAACTATGCCAAAAGAGCACAATAATAGCGGCAGTAGCGTCAACGTTATGGTAACAGCGATTATTTTCATGAGCTTTCCCTGAGGTGTGATGTGTAAATGTGCTTTTAGTTCTACGTTTGGAACATGCTGTTCCAGATGCGGAACAATAACGTGTCCTAAGTCAACACGTAAAATAGTTAAATTCTAAGACGCGAGTGATGGTCTTCCATGAAATATATGGGATTTCCATTTGTTCATACTTGCTGTAGAAGTATGTGATTCTTACCTGTTGAGTTGTTAACTAATGTGAAAAAATTGTCTTTTGTTATTTTTGATATGATGGACTTTGTGGTAATGTATATATCGGCTGTTTGATTATTTATTTTTAAATTTGTAGATGTAGTTGTGAGGGATTGTTTTCATGTGTGTGAATGGGCGGTCTAAGTTTAATCTGCAGAGTCAGCGTTTGGGTAGGGGTAAGGTTTTGTTTTTTGTTTCTTTGTTGTTTGTGGTGTTGTTGGTTTTTTCTTGTTTTGTTTCTATGTTTAGTGTTGTTTCGCCCTTTGTGTTAGGAGCTTCTAATATCGTGGTCAGTGATGAAGCTGAGCTTGTGGCGGCTGTTAATAATGCGCCATCGTGGGTATCTGTGGTTATTGCTCTTGATAGAGACATTACCCTTACAAAACGACTTGATATTTTGGAGGGTAAAGATATTAGGCTGATAAGTGAACCCGAGGTTGCAAATTTTAGGTTAGTTGGCGCATTTGATTCTGATACGCTCTCTGTTGGGTATGGTGGAGTGTTGTATCTTGATGGTATTTGTGTAACTCATGAAAACGGCTATGCGGGTCATGGTGTTTTTGTTTATATCGGGGGTACACTTCTCATGTGTAGCGGTAAGATTTCCGATAACCAATCTGATGATGGGGGTGGTGTATACAATATGGGCGCTTTTGTTATGTCTGGCGGAGCAATTACCAACAACACAGCTGGTCATTATGGTGGGGGTGTGTGCAACTGGGATGCTTCTTTTGTGATGTCGGGTGGTGAAATTTCAGGTAATGCCGTTTCGAATAATACCTCTGATAGTAGCGGTGGGGGTGTGTATAACCAAAATAGTGTGTTTACTCTGTCAGGTGGCAAGATTTCTAATAACGTGGCCAAATTTAGGGGTGGTGGGGTGTGCAATCAAAAAAGTAACTTTACTATGTCGGGTGGTGAGATTTCGGACAATACCGTTGATATTATGGGTGGTGGGGTGTCTAACCGGATGGCTGTGTTTATTATGTCTGGGGGTGTGATTTCGGGTAACAGGGCTATATTTGGAGGTGGTGGTGTGTTTAACGCCGGTAATTTTACTATGTTGGGTGGTAAAATTTCTAAAAATTCTGTGGTACATACTGATAGTGGCGGGGGCTTTGGTGGTGGGGTGTATAATGGCGGTGATACTTTTAATGTATTTGGGGGCGTGATTTGGGGTAACTATGCTTCTAAGGGTGGTAGTGATGTGTATAATTATGGTGAGGTATACTTTTTTGGTGTGAGATCGGATGTGATTATTGTGGGTTGTGTGGGTGTTGTATTTGTGGTTGCGGCTATGGTTTTTATATTCAAAAAAAGGCGAAGGGCTCATGTGGCAGAAAAATTGAGTATCCGCAGTATTGAGGGTTGATTTGTGTGTTTGATGTTTTAGGTTAGGTTTTAGTTGTGATTAGGTTTTAAGTGTGCACCATAGCAATATAACATAACAATCAAAGTCTGAGAATTGCAGTTATTTGGTTGTTTGGTTGCTGTAATGTGTGGTTTTGTTTGAGATGTTGGCGTAGTTGTGTATAGGTTAATTTGTTGTTGTGTTTTTTGTATGTTTTATGGTTTTAAGGATCCGTTAAATGATGATATTGCTTAAATATGAGTTTTTTTGAGTTAATTATTTGCAAATAATTGTTATGTGTTTGATTATGTAAAAGTCGTCTGGTTTTTAAAATTTTGGGGTTGGAAGTTAGTAGTCTTCCATTTGGTAGAGGTCCAGGTCGAGGTTGAGGGTTTTTTCTGGACCGTGGCTGTCTTCTAGGTCGTAGAGACTGTTTGTGGCTTTTTCGATGGTGCTCTTTTTTGTTGTCATTTTGGCTTTTACCATCCTTGCTTTTACTTTAGCCGCTTTGGGTTTGCGGGTTATGCCTGGTGCGGTTATGGTTAGGGGGGTCTCGATGATTGTGGGTGCAACTTCAATTTTTGCGTCGTCAGGGGTGAGGTTGCATTTTAGTTCGTCGAGGTGTTTAGTCAACGCCTTTGCGCCTCCAGACTTCTGCGCTGATTAGGTCTCGTATGGCTACTCGGATAGCTTCGGCTCGGTTGGGGTAGAATCTTTCGTCTACCAGCTGATCCAAAGCTTTAATATATGTTTCAGGTAGATACAGAGTGATTAGTTTCAAGTGGTTATTCTTCCCTGCGGCTTACAGCTATACAACGTTATTGGGCACTTATACTTCTACATATTATGTGGCAAATATGTACATAACATGTTGGTTCCACTATTTATAAATAAAAAAACAGGTGTGTGTCATGTATCTGTCAATTCCCGACAAACACACAACACGTTTTTATGCCCAGAAGCAGCAACTAACAAGAAAACAAATGCACACCATTTTCATAAAAAACTATGGTTGCGCCAGCAACACCGCCGACGCCGAAACAATAGCCGGATGCCTAAAACAAGCCGGCTACCAACTCAGCACCAACGAAACAGAAGCAACCATCATAATCTACAACACCTGCGCAGTCAAAGGCCCCACAGAAAACCGCATCATAAACGACATAAAACAAACCCCCAAAAACAAAAAAATCATCCTCACCGGATGCCTACCCAAAATCAACCTCGAACGCCTAACCAAAGAAGTCCACTTCGACGCCGCCACAGGCCCCTCAACCGGCCAAGAAATCCCAAACATAATCCAACAAATCATACAAAACCAAAAACCCACAATAACCCCCCTAACCCCACCCAAAGAAAAACCTCCACTAACCCTACCCAAACTCCCAACAAACCCCCTCATCAGCATAATCCCCATAAACTTTGGATGCCTAGGAAACTGCTCCTACTGTTGCGTCGTACACGCCCGAGGCCACCTCCAAAGCTACACCATACCCCAAATCACCCACCGCATCCAAACCGACCACCAAATCGGCTGCCAAGAATTCTGGCTAACCTCCCAAGACACAGCCAGCTACGGACACGACATAAACACCAACCTCGCCCAACTACTACACCACACAACAACAACCCAAAACCTACCCCAAAACATTCACATCCGAGTCGGCATGATGACACCCAACCTAGTCACACCCATACAAACCCAACTCATCAACGCATTCAAAGACCCACGTATCTTCAAATTCCTCCACCTGCCCATCCAAAGCGGCGACAACAAAATCCTATCCGCCATGAACAGATTCTACACAACAGAAGAATTCCAAACAATCATCCAAACCTTCAAAGAAACATTCCCAAACCTAACCCTAGCAACCGATGTTATCGTAGGCTTCCCAGGCGAAACAACCCAAGCCTTCAACAACACCCTAAACATCCTAAAAAAAATCCAACCCGACATCACCAACGTCTCAAAATTCTTCGCCCGACCAAAAACCCCCGCCTGGAACATACAAGAAGGCTTGGTAGACAAAGACGAAATCAAACACCGAAGCACCCTCACCGCCGAATTAGCCAAACAAATCTCCACCCAACGCAACAAAACCTGGATCGGCTGGAGCGGCGAAGCATTCGTGGACGAAAAAGGCAAAATGCCCCACACCTGGATCAGCCGAAATTTCGCCTACAAACCCATAGTCATCAAAAGCAACACAACCCTGCTAGGCAAAACCCTGCAAGTCGAAATAACCGAAACATCCCCAACATATCTAAAAGGAAAAATCATCAACTAAAAAAGAAATGAGCCAATTAACTCCCACATACCAAACCAACTGCCCTAACTGTGTGGTTAGGGTGCAGTTATGGCTTTGTATATGGCCGTAGCGATTATTTGCGCGGCGGGTTCATTACCTATGATGTCGGGTGATTGTGTTGGATGAATGCCATCGGGGAAATATTCGGGGTAATCAATCAGAAGCGAATACACATCAATAACCGGCACGTTGGTTTTGCTTCCAACTTGCTTAATGCTGGGTATGATGGTCTGCTCAAAGTATGTAGGACTTATAAGTCCTCCACAGTCGCTAAAAATTGGAGGCGGTTGTACCAGCCAAATTTTTGGATTACTTGGAAGCTTTTGGAAAGCCCGGATTAGGGTAGTGTAATTCTCTACAAAGGTGGTATTGTATTGGAACAGACTGGGCTGAGCATCATTTGTTCCCAGCATGATAATTACTATATCTGGGTTAAAGTCTAGTGCACTCTGAAATGCATTTGTACTCATATAGGGTGTTTCAGATGCCAAAGCAACTGTGGTGCCGCCAACCCCAAAATTATGCAAATCATAGTCATCTCCGAGTTTTCCCATAAGCTGATATGGATACTCTGTTGATTGTGTAAGACTATCTCCAACACATGCAACTCGAATACCTAAATGAGTATGATTATGATTGTGGTCATGGTCGTGATCGTGGTCTGTGTCGTTGGTTTGGCCAATTAAGCCAATTAAGCAGGCTGTTATACCCGATGATGCAAGCAAGATGATTATCCCTATTGATAATATACGTGACATCTTTTTATTCAAGTTAGCATCTCACAGTAATATATCGTCCTAGACTCTATATTGATTATGGGGGTTTCTAAATATAAATTTTTCATACAATTCCCTTTGTTTGTTAGGTGACTATTTTTTCTAGTCCAGGTATTTTTTTGAGCAAAAGAATTATGCCCAATGAAACAAACAGCGTGATAATGGTCAACAGCGGAACCTCGATTATGGGGTTGAGTATTTCGCGGTTGAGCATAAAGCCCAAGTAACCCTGCTGGATGGTTTCAAGCACAATAACATGGACAAAAAATATGCCATATGTGTTTTTGCTGATTACTTCTACGAGTTTGTTCCATTTGGTTGGATTGGTTTTTTGTTCAAGTGCTGATGGCGTTTTATCTTTTAACAGTAGAAACGCCATGACTCCTGTAAAAAGCACTGTAGGGCTAAGATATGCTTGGAAGAGATACATGCCTTCTCCCGCACCGGAAGCCGCTAGTACATATGTGGCCAAGGCCGTTAATGTGATTCCCAGAAGCATTAATGCTCCTGTTATTCTGCGGCGGATCTGTATTGAGCAGAGGTATATGCCTAAAACAAAGTAGCCTATATACCCCGACATAATGAAGACGTTGTTGTTGAGCTGATAGGGAAACAGGGGTCCTATAAAGGGCAGAATAGATACACTGATGAACCATACTGCCATAAAATACTTGATAAGGGTCTGGCTTGCATGAGTCATGATTACCCGCAAAAGCGGCGTTAAGATGTAGAGTCCAAGAAGCACATAGACATACCAGAACTGGGTGTAGGCTCCATTTAGGGTACCCTGCACAAGAACACCTAAGCTAAAGGGTCTGTTTTGAACTAAAAACACCCAGCCAAAATAAATAATCGTCCAAAATGCAAAAGGCTTACCGATTCGAGCGGCATGTTTTTTGAAAAACTCTCTAAGGGTCTCGTTTTCTTTGATTTTATCAGGATGCAACAAAAGTAACCCCGACACCATTAAAAACAGCGGCACACCCAATACCGCAAAACTTTGATAGATAAACACTACCGACCAGCTTGTCATTGCCACTGGTGTTAGCTGATTTAACTCTTGGCCGCTTATAGTCCATCTGCCTGCAACATGAACCATAACAGCTGCTATGATCGCTACGGTCTTAAGCAAATCAATATGGACATTGCTTAGTTTAATGTGATTAAGCCTCTCCATCTGAACCTAAATCCAAAAAACAAACCCTAATGTTATATAGTTTTATTATTAAACCACAAAAATCCATTGATCTTAGTAGTTGTTTGCGAGTGCTCTATTTATTTAAAGCCCCTTGTGGTTGCAGTGTGTTGTTGCGCAGGCTTATATGTGGCGGCATCTGAGCTTTTATTAAGAAAGGGCTTTTTTTGAATAGAGTAATCCTGCAGAAGGCTGACTTGTCATCTCTTAGTGGTGCTCAACCCCAGACACAACCCTCCAATCATGAAGTTTTAACGCTGGATGGAGCGCTGATTTTAAGCGGTCACCAGCCTACTTTTCTTCCCTATCCTGGGTTTTTCTATCGTATGTACCATTCAAACATCATGGATATTTGTCCCTACGATCCGCTGAGTCGTCACAGCGACCGCTATCAGCACCGTGTTAAAATTGGTACCGATACCAGCTGGAGATGGCTTACCCTGCCTCTTGAGGCCTCCAGTGGCTGCACGATCATGGCCGCTAAACTTAAAACTAACTTCATGAGTGAGCGCTGGTCTGAACTCGAACGTGTCTACCACAAGTATCCTCTGTGGAGCCAATACAAAGATACGTTAAAGGAGATTTTTTTGGGTTATAGCTCTCTTTGGGAGCTCAACTTTAGATTGATACTTTGGTTACGGGATTTGTTGGGGATCAAAACCTATCTCTCCATCTCCTATGGTGCAGAGGGTGTTGATACAACTGAGCGTGTGGCTTCACAGTTTAGTGCCTATGGTTCAGTTGTTTACCTTGCAGGCAAGGGTAGTCTCAAATATTTAGATATGAAAAAATATGAGCACCTAACCAATTCCACTTTGGCCATAGTTACCTATACCCCGCCCCATCCCTTCTCGGAAGTTTCTATTTTGACTCCTCTTATGCTCTATCCGCCCCAAAAAGTCCTTGAGATTCTAAACATTCGTCGAGAACTCATAAAGGTGATAGTTAACGGTGAGGCATACAACGTTAACTACTTAAACAGCTAAACACTGCCCGTGCTCATCAGTTTGAGATAGATCGCTTTTGCGGCATACAAGCGGTTCTCTGCTTGCTGATAAATCACTGATTTGGGACTGTTGATAACCTCGGTGCTTATTTCATAGCCACGATGAATAGGCATATCATGCATAATGGCGGCTTCACTTCTCCTTAGAAGTTCTGCGTTGATCTGGTAGGGCATCATGAGTTTGATACGTTTCTCTTTTTCAGCCTCAAATTTAGGATCAGTAAAGAATTCCATATCAATCCAGGTGTCGGTATAGACAAAATCTGCCTCAGCTACCGCTTTTTTGACATCTAGACTCTCTTCCCAGAGCCCTGTCTTTTTAGCCTCCAAAAGCAAATCCTCATCGCGTGCCGCCTCGTTAAAGAGCGGAGTTACAGTGGTCAGTTTGATGCCTGTTTTGGAGGATGCCTCGATGAGACTGTTAGTAACATTGTTATGAACACCAATATAGACCAGTTTAGTCCCCGCAAGTTTACCACGCTTTTCTTTTATTGTAACCAAATCAGCTAAAACCTGGCTGGGATGATATTTCTCATCACAACCATTAACTATGGGCACCCGAGACACCGCAGTCATTTTCTGCAAATCACTATTAAAGAGTAGCCTTGCCATGATACAGTCCACATTACGCGAGAGAAACTCGATTTCATCACCTATATCAGCTAAGGTAAAGTTTGTACTTTTCCAATCAATAAATAGAGCATGCCCACCCAACTGGGTCATAGCAACCTCAAAACTAACCCGCGTACGCGTACTTGTTTTCTGAAAAATTAAAGCCGTAGATCGACCCTCAAGGACTTTGAGAAATTTAGCTGAATTTTGCTTTGTTTCTATGGCTAAATCCACAAACGCCTCAAGCTCTTGACCTGTTAATCCCTTAAAGTTAATTAAATGCATCTTTATCCAACAAATCAATCAGCCAAACAATAATAAGCTTAGTGCTTCTTCCAAACACCTTCTCAACTCTCAACACCCTCTGCAAGTGTTACTGGGAAACTTGCAGATTAGCTGTCTGAATTGTATGCAGGGTGGTTTAGTTTATTGCAGAGAAGTAAAATTTTTACCCCTCAAAATGCAGATAACTTTGAACTCCGATGATACTGATAGTCTACTCAACACTCGATATTGCAGGTGTAAACATTGCTCAACAAATTCTCACACACTACCCCTTCATAAAATCCACCCAAACCTACCAAACCCTGCCCCTCTACATCGCCGATATCACCGGTCACCAAACTATCCTAGTAGCACTCCAAAAAGAAGCAATCTGTGCCCAATATCTCCCAAATGACTTCCCAGACGCAGAACTCATTGTATTTATCTCACGCCATACCAGCCAAAGCGGCAAACCCACCCTAACCGTACACCCCCCAGGAAACTTGGGCGCCGCAGAATTTGGCGGATACCCCAAAACCCTCTCAGTTGCCCCCGCCCTTGCCATGCAAACAGCCCTACAAGCCATGGCGCACTACAAAGCACGTCTGTCTCTGAATGACTATCAAGTATCATATGAATGCACCCACCATGGACCCAGCCTAAACATACCTGCTATGTTTGTGGAACTAGGTAGTTCACCAACACAATGGAGTGATACACACGCTGCAAAAGCAGTTGCGCACAGCGCCCTAACAGCCATCTCCACCTTCACAAAAACCCCTGCCTCAGCAGTTTTAGGCATAGGCGGAACCCACTACAACGAAAAATTCACAACCCTATCCCTAACAGGCACAACCTCCTTTGGACATATGATCCCAAAATACGCACTCTCCAACATAGACACCGACATGATCAAACAATGCATCAAACAAACCTCTGAGACAGTGCACCTAGCATTGCTTGACTGGAAAGGTATCGCCAGCAAAGACAAACCCAACATACTTGCCGTGTTAGAACAAGCTGACTTACCCTACCAAAAAATTTAGTTCCCAAAATATACATCCCAACATCCTGACCAGTATCGGTTGATGGGAGCCCGTCAAATATGGTGCTGACTGATATTGAGATATTGGGTTTGATTTTATTTGTAGGTGCACTTCTGATTGTTGTTGCTGTATTTTTTTAGGTCGCAAAAAAGAGTCAATAAACAATCTGTTGAAGCTACTTAGCAGTCGCAACAGCAAATTGGATCAAATATTGCGCTCAAACGCAGAATAGGTTGACTATTCGAAGATTATAAATACAACCTGTTACCACACATTTAGAAAACATACAAGTCTAAACTTGTATCGTTTAAAAAATTATGAAAAGATATAATGAACCGCGAGAGATAGAATAAAAATGTTTAATAAATTTTCAAAAATAGAACAACCAAAAAAAACAATCTATGCAATAGCGCTACTAACGCTGCTAACCCTGTCTCTATTCGCAATATTAGCCCCTGCACTAAGCGCAGACGACAGATACAACCATACAACCTACATTCATACGGTTGCGATGCCAAACCCCCAACTAGTAAACAAACCTGTCTACATAACATTCATCATCGCTAACGTTCCCCCCTCAGTCTATCCCGTAGAGGCTCCTAGGTATTTCTGGTGGAGCGGAATCACATTAACAATAACCTACCCCGATCAAAGCGTTAAGAACATAACTGACTTAGAAACCTCCTATGCAGGCTCAGGAACCTACGAATTTATTCCCCCAACACTAGGTAACTATACCGTAGTTGCAAGCTTTGCTGGACAAACCATCCCCTCCGGACCAAGCGCAGGAATCAACTATGGGCCCTCAACTAGCAAAGCCACAACATTTGAAGTAACAGACGATGCCTCCAAAATAGTAAACCTCATCTCCTATCCTTTGCCAGAGGAATATTGGACTTTCCCCATAGAAGCACAAAACCACCAGTGGTACATATACGCAGGAGGCTGGCTGGCAGGAAGATTCGCTGAACCAGGCGTACAAAACGCCTACAACCCCTATACCAGTGGACCATACACAGCACACGTAATGTGGTCAAAACAATGGACCATGGGCGGCCTAGTAGGCGGAGAGCGCTCCAATGAGCAATACACTTTCGGAAGATGGCCCGGTGGTAGCGACCAATACTTCTCACCATACATCTCAAATGGCATCATGTATGCTAACCTACCACAATACTACACCACACAAACTGGCGCCACCCAACGAGCTGGATTTGAAGCAATCGATCTAGCAACAAATGAAGTACTGTGGAAACAAACCGATTACAACAACAGCATTACTTACCTGCAAAGATTTAGCTATTCAAAATCAACAATGGCAACAGGCACAAACGACCTGCTCTGGGACACCTCATCAACAACCTGGCGAACCTTTGACCCCCTAACCGGACAATTGGTACAAACCATTACCGGAGCCGCCACAGGCGGAAGAGTAACCTCTGGTCCCGACGGCGAACTCTTGATATACTACATTAGCGGTGCAAACGGCTGGTTAGCCTGCTGGAACTCAACATACTTCCAAGGCGCAGTAGCCCAAAGTATAGGTTATACATACAGCCCGGTTTATGACCCTAACACTGTCTACATAATTCCTCAGGGAACATGGAACTTTTCACTAGGATACATGTGGAACATCACCATACCCAAAGTATCTGGTTTAGGTTTTACTGCTGGAACGTTCCCAAACGACCTGCTGATCTGTTCAGCTTCAATTGCCGCAACCAATACCACTGAACCAATAAATCAATTGTACGCATTTGATATCAAACCCGGTCAATACACAGCAGCACCATCTAACACTAGAGGCTTAGGTGCAATACAATCAACCACGGGCAGTCAATCCGCTAAAGTCCTCTGGGGACCACAAAATGTTACTGTATTCTCAGACGGAGGAAGTTATTCTGGCAGAATAGAAGCCGCTGGATACAGAGATGATGGAACACCTATGTTTGCAATCTACAGACACTACGCTCTAGTAGCCGATATCTATAATGGGTTAACAGGGAAACTATTGGCTACCACAGACCCCTTTGATAATGCGTTTGCAATTTTTACTGGTGCATCAAATAACTTCCAAATCGGCGCCGGCAAACTCTTCGCATGTGGCTATGACGGAACACTATCTTGTTTTAATCTCACTACAGGCAAACTGATCTGGGACTACTATGTGGGAGCTGCTGGAGACAACACAGCTTATGGAACATGGCCAATAGGGGGTTCATATAGCTACTATACTATAACCTCAGATGTGGTCTATATTGGTGCCAATGAACACAGTCCCAACAACCCCACCTGGCTGGGTGGAAAAATCTGGGCAGTCAATATAACTGATGGTTCGCTACTGTGGAAAATTGACAGTGTACAAACTGAGACTCAACCTATGGCTGCGTATGGTAACCAATTGATCTATCTTAACTATTATGATGGTAAACTCTATGATATAGGTCGTGGACCTTCAGCAATTACAGTTTCAGCGCCGCAAACACAAGTTACTGCTGGCGACAGCGTTACAATCACTGGAACCGTTATGGATATCTCGCCTGGTGCAAGTCAAACTGAGCAAGCCGCAAGATTCCCCAATGGACTCCCCTGTATCTCAGACAATAGCATGAATGAGTGGATGGATTATGTTTACATGCAAAGACCCCGGCCAAAAGACCTGACCGGTGTTACAGTTACCCTAAGTGTTGTTGATGCAAACGGTAACAATCGTATCATTGGTACCACTACCAGTGATGACGATGGTTTCTTTAGTTACGTCTGGATACCTGATATCGAGGGTAAATACACGCTTCACGCATCATTTGCAGGAAGTCAATCGTATTATCCTTCTCGTGCAGTCAGCGCATTTAATGTAGCCCCAACACCACCAACATCAACTCTTGAAGCTCCCCCGCAATCAGTAGCTGATCTTTACTTTGTTCCAGCAATCATAGGTATCATTGTTGCAATTGCCATAGTTATCGTTCTGCAAGCAATAGTACTGTTTAGAAAGAAACCATAAAAACATAAACTCTCCTCTCCTTTTTTTAGTTCAGACTGCGTAGCAACACTTGGTTATAAGAGACAACACGACAAACACATGAAATATTGCGAGTGTTTCAAAAGGGGCATTAGTTAACTTAATATGAGTGATTTGTTGGTTGTAAGTATAGTAAACTTGGATTTGTTGATATGGTTCTAAGTTCAAGATACTTGTCTGTACCATCAATGTATCGGCGTTTCGGGAGTGGATCCCGTTTTGGCTGTTCTTTATAGATTTAAACGATATCTTTTGCGGTATATGCCGTTAAGTGTAGGGCTGAAACATTATTCTGTGAAGACCTTGTTTGTTGTGTTTACTGTAGCTATCGTTTTTAGTTCTTTGTTTATAGTGTTTTCCTCACACACAGTTTCATCTACAACAATTCCAATACGGCCACTCAGTGATTCATTTGCGGGCTCAAATGTTCCAATGCTTCTCTGGAATTACACAACCAACAGCAGAGTCGGTATATACTATACCTTCTGGGGGGAAGTCTATACCTCTCCTATTATTGATCAGGGGATCATCTATTTTGCTTCTAAGGATGATGATGTTTATGCATTAAACGCTGATAGTGGAACAAAAGTGTGGCGGTCTGACTATGAGGTTTCCAAGCTTCTTAAATGCGACCGTATGTTTCCAATGGTTGATGATGGCAAAATATTTGTGTGCGGTTTTCGTAGACTGTATGCACTAGATGCAAATAATGGTACCCAAATTTGGGAAAAGAATTTTGGAGGTAGCTTATGTCTTTGTGGTCCCAGTTATTTCAAACAGTACTTTGTATACTAGTCATGATTACGGTATGTTTGGTGCTTTTGATGCCCTTACCGGTGAGACTCTTTGGAGCTATTCTTGGCCATTTCCAGGTTCATCTTCAGGGCCCTCTTGTACTGCTTCGTCTCCCTTGATTATTGACGGTGTTGTTTACGGCGGGTATGATAACACTGTTTTTGCTCTAGATGCTCAAAGTGGAAGCGAACTTTGGACTTGCTGGGTGGGCAAATCCTCCAATGATTATGATCGTCGTTTATCTTCTTTTATATTTGCTGATGGTGTGCTTTATTTTTGTACCAGTGATGGTAAAATTTATGCTCTTAAGCTGATGATGGCGAACAAATTTGGAACTATTCCTATGCTTCCTCTGGTGTTCTAAGTAATTACCTAACTTTTTAGCCGGTTTTATACACTACAGCTTTATGCCTTTTCAAGCCTTTTTTGATGCACCCGTTGTTTCTCACTAAAAGCCGTTATAATGAAATCATGTTGTTTTGGTTT
>Ga0123354_10002675_pt1 | contig 23846 bp, 9 predicted proteins | sample TergutLab28metaG_2_FD_97872 | JGI IMG/M metagenome (GOLD analysis project Ga0123354, IMG submission 97872) | Labiotermes labralis P4 segment gut microbial communities from Petit-Saut dam, French Guiana - Lab288 P4 | ecosystem: Host-associated > Arthropoda: Insects > Digestive system > Gut ... | reverse complement strand
GTGTGTGTGGTGTGTGTGTGTGTGTGTGTGTGTGTGTGTGTGTGTGTGTGTGTGTGTGTGTGTGTGTGTGTGTGTGTGTGTGTGTGTGTGTAGAAGTGAGTCCAGCTGACATCCGGACTCCAGCGCACTGGTACCTGATCGGTCGCAGCACGACAGCCCCGCTGCTTGTGCTATCTCCCAGCAGTATTCTCCTGCACCTTCGTCTCACCACGCTATCATCCTCGCAAGGAAATACTCGACCCGCTTTTCGAAAACGAAATTATTTCAGTTTTTATTTGTTTAAAAATGGCATTTGCGTAAATTGAAACTGCGTAAATCTGAAAGAGTCGTTACTGGAATCAAAGACGTGTCTCTGTAGCGAGACACTGACCTACTGAAGCCACAAGTGATCGTCATAGTCTGAGCCTTCAAATTAATTAAATGAGACTTATAGCAGTAACTAGTTATGGTGGACGTCGGTGTCCCTCTGTGCAACTACTACATTTTTACTTCACGTTTCACCCTGCACTGGGCCCACAGAACAACATGTGCTGGCATGATTTATAATGAATCATACGACATACCGTCTCATGCCAAAAAAAAAATAATGGTTGCGTGGATTAAAAAAGTGTAGATTGGTTTTTTGGAATGAGGTCATGAGTAAAACAGATTACAGAACAATCAGAATAAGAGCCTTTTAAAATCAGACGTCATCGACCGGCTGGCTTACAATATATATCACTTGCCTTTCCTCATTTACACGGATCCCCATCAATACTGCCTGTGAGTGCAGCAGTGGCGTAACAGCAACTGCGACCTGGATGTTGCTCCCTTCATTTCTCGATTTATTGGCTTGTAAGTTACTTTTAAGAAGGCAGTGGTTATAAATTGGAAAGGCTGGTTGTTCGCGAGCAGTAAATTGCTTAAGAAAGTCCAGATGATATAAAGCATCATACAGAGCTGTGTGGTTTTGAGTCGCAAGTTATTTATCAAAAGCCGAGACTAGAGATCTTAAGAAGTGATAGAGTTAAGTTAGGTTAAGTTAAGCTCTAAGTTGGTAAGAATATTAAAGTGACTTGTCCTGATTTGTGTTACGTCACACTACAATGCCGAAATTCGGATCGGTAGAATTCTTCGTTGCTAGCAGAGACCGCTATTAAACTGTATATAGATCCCGTATAAATTCTTTAAAAATATATTTTTTTTCTACAAACTGTTTTAATATTGTTAATCCATCTAAGTTTATGTGAAGGAATGCAGCCGTTGCTTCATCTTGCGAATTTTCCGTGGTCAGTTTCAAACACTGTGAATCCTCTTAATGTTTCTCTTACTTCCTTCAGGCCAGTTCCTCGTAGCTGGTGGTAGGCCTACAATTTGTATCATATAGTGCGTCGTCAGATTGTAAGAGAAGTTATTTGGGTTCAGCATTTTTTAAATTCAGTATTAAAAATGTTAATTACATTATCAAAATTGCTTTAATTGATTTAAATGGAAAGAAAAAATAATTACAAAGTATACCCAGAAATACTAGACTCGGAACTCGGCTACAACGTTATGAAAGGGGCAGAATATTTTGCGTCATTGTAGGCAAGTGTTGTTGTAACAGATGAGTGTAATGTTATGGCTCAAAGTGAGGAATTAATTGGTGCCACAGAACAACTGACGCAGTAGATGAGCTATGGCATTAACCTATGTCGTCATAAATTTGTTCGAATATAATTTATTTTTCGAATGAAATACAGCTTGTCCTTTCTTGTCTAATCGCCACTAATGACAGAATATTTTCACGCGTTTAACATTTATCATTGATGGATTCCATTAAATTATCCTTCATCATCCCACAAGGCCGTACGCTGGCCTCTATATTGTACTGGCGTAAGGAATAGCACTTCATGTCTGGCCTCCTTGTGTCTATGTGCTGGCAATTCAAAGGTCCATGGTAAACCAGAAAAACTCAGTGTGTTAAGAAACACAACTGGAATTTAATCTGTTTTCTGACGTTAAATACGTCAAACATCATATTAGATTAGAAGAACTGAGAAAATTAGGTCATATTTACCTTTTTCAGTCCTTCAACTACATGTCCATAGGTGGTCAATATTGAGGGCAAAACTACAGAGTTTTGACTCTTTGCATATTCATTACCTTTGACACCTGTGGGTTGGGGTCGTAGCATGCAAGAGAACATCATAGCAATTCTATTATCTGAAGAGATTTCACCGCCAGTTCGAAAAAAAGACAATATGTATTATTTAACATTGAGGCGCCATTGTGCAACCAATCATGCAGAAGCAAAGTCATAAGAATTACCTACTCTGAGCGAGTATTTGTATCCAGCATGCAATGCGCACGCACCATATTGCCATTTTTTGTCTGTCGACTCTACAATATTTATCCACCTTACCTCTAAAGTTATTGCACATTCAGTGCCTGTCTTATTTGTCCTAAAACGTCAGTCCAAAACACTTCTCATTCTAAGAAGAACTGAGCGTGATATGATCAAAATTTTATGTAGATCTTCATGTAAAGTACACGTTATTCTTGTCCGATTTTAAAGAAACTTGAATTTTTGTGAAGAATTATGGAAAAATACTGAAATGTTAAATTTCATGAAATTACGTCCAGTGTAGCTGAGTTGTTCCATGCTGACCGACGGACAGACATGACGAAGCTAGTAGTCGCTTTTCCCAATTTTCCGAACGCGTCCAGAAAAGTAATAATCCTGCGTAACACATTTAGTAATATGGAGGGGGGGGGGGAGTGGGGGGGTCATGTGATGATTATTGCTCTTTTAACAAAGGAGCCTACAGAGAACGTAAAAAAAGTTTTTTTTTTATTTCTTGTCTCATTAATTATTTTATCTTACAATGTGAATAGTACATTCAAAATAGTACATAATCAACCATTCCTGGGCCTCAGTATAAAAATAGGCGATATAGTATAACATAACACTGTAGTGCCTTCACGTGCCGATTGTTGCGATGTAAATGCAACAATGAGTAACGTTGAGCTACGAACCACTGTCAACAATATAAGAGTATTTATTGTCCCACAAGAATGTTTTTATGGCAAATTGATGTCGCCGGTAACTGTTACAAACTTCGTAAATCTTCATGTAAAGTGCCCCATATTTTTGTCCGATTTTAACCAAATTTTTGTGTTTCTCGACTGATATTCATCAAAGTCCTCAATATAAAATTTTACGGAAAACCATCCAGTGAGCCGCTCTTGTCCACGTGGACAGACGAACGTGACGTAACCAATAGGCGCTTTTTGTGACAACGCGAAATCTTTCTTTTAGCTTTTTTAAACTCTGTTTCCCACTGACCAACCTAGCTAAATCTGCAGCCCAGTACTTCATTATTCGTCTTACCATTCGATGCTACACATCCTGACCTACCGATGGCGTCGTTAAATGAATCATCAATAAAATAACTATACTCCTACGTCAGTGCCACTGAAGAGGCAGAGAACTACGTTACCGACTGTTGCGCCTATAGACTCGAATTTGCGACTGTGGCATGTGTTGATGCTGCAGGCAGTGGATTGGCGCCACGCATGTGTCTAATTGTTTGTGGTGTCCTGTCATGGAACGGAGGCTGACAGCAAGTGACGCAGTAATGAAAAGCAGGTGAGTAATACCGCCATTAGCATCCAGTCCTGTTTTTTGTCGCGACCTCAGCCCCGCAATAATGTCATAAGAGACTCCGACGAAGAAGGTGGATATGTAGAGCGTTTTGTATCTGCAAGCGTATACGAAGTTGAAGGCTGTAATTTCAGTGTATCACACGTGCTTGTCAGTTGTTCTATTAAGGAAGCGACTAACGGAATTGTAAAGCATTTTACGTTGAAAAGTATATAGACTTTTGAATGAAGGTGTGCAAAATGAAACCCATCAATCAGACGACTCTGACAGGAGAACATCTAAATATTACACACCCAGGAACGAAGACTGAAGAAGAGCTAGCGCCGGCCACTTAGACGAAACTAATTCTTGCACCTTCAAGTTAGAAGCTGAAGTCAGCCATTTACTGCGAAGAGTTCGCACCAGTCCGCTAAACCGCTCAATGAAACTTGTAATTTACTGTCTTTTAAACCCCAAATGTCACGTTGTGAAAATCTATTTCGAAATCCTCGCTAAGAGTCTCTATCGAAAGCGCTGTCCATGACATGCTATATTACTGGAAACAAATGTAGCAACAGCGGAGGACTTCCTTCTGTTAGAATAATTGCGGGAGACTTCATTATCTAGGGGGCATTGTGGTAGGTTACACCTATACCCGATACATCGAACTGTTCCCAGGAACCCGATATTAAATTCTTTTTCAATACCAACTGGTCGTGGCTAGAGACTACGTGGTTGCCATGTCGCCAGTGTATTCTTAGATGTGGTGCGAGTTGGTATATGTTTAGAAAAACATGTCAAATGCAGCTGGCCGAAGCGGTAACGTCTCTGGCTTATATTCCGGACGTACCGAGTTCGAACCTCTACCGAGACACCGACTACCCTGATTGGTTTTTCGTGACTTTTTATCAGTCAGTCCTAGCAAATTCAGGAATAATATTGTTAACTAGATCATTTCCGCTTGTTTCCACATCCCTCCTAATTAATTTACGTGTTTCTACTCAGTAACCCCATAAACTCTGTTTCCCACGCTGTCGCTTTTTGACGGCGATGCGGCGCTCTCACAAGAAAACCGTTAGATTCAGATCTCAGAGTATTTTACTTTTTCCAGTATTGGTACGTCAATTTGTCATAAGGAAACTGTCATACAGGTGTAGTTACAGGGACTAGGCTACTGGATGAATATTTCAGTGTACGAATCCAAGTAAGGCCAAGAGGTTTTCCTCTCCACCAAAACGTTCCGACCGTTCTGGGGCCCAAAACCAGCCTACTACTCATTGTGCGCCGAGTTTCTTTCCCGGAGGTAAAACGGCCGAGGCCTGAATTTGTCCAATCGCCTCCACGTCGTACCAAGTTTGAGAATGAGTGGAGCTATACCTACAACGTCCATATACGCCTTCATGCCGTGGAAAGGGACAACCTTTACTTATAGCGTTGTAAGAAAATAAATTTTCTGGATAGGAGATATTTTATTTGGCCGCGCTGTGTTACGTTCAACCCTCTTTATGAAACATCACAAAGTTTTGTTAGCACAAAGTGCACAAAGTAAAGGCACGTTCCATTTGCCCAGTCAGCGAACACAGACCGATCATACGTGTTCTTGGCAGGGTGTGAAATTGAAGGTTTTTTCCTGCGAATTTTCATTCGAAAATCCTGAGCAGTGTTACAAACACTTTGAATTAAAAAGAAATCAATATCTTTATGATCTACCAAAAGGCGTACTTTTATTAAAACACTTTCTTTCGATACGGTGAACATTTAACTAAAAACAAGAAGATTGTTTTCCGTTTCAATGTTCTGTTCTTCACTTTTACAGCACCAAATTACTATTGGCAATAAATGTGACGTAACAGACGTGGTGTATTTGGCAAATGTATGCAGGATTATTTCTTGTCCAGACTATTACACGCCTCTTCCTTTGAAGAATGCATGTTTTGATATGTGACACCACAGTTTGGTAGACACTGGCCGAATGTCGGTAAAACCTACTGTCTATACATTCGCAGTAAGATTGTACTATGGAGATGCCTGCAGCAAGTTTCTACGCATCTTCAGCCAATATCTACTATACTACAATACTCTTATCCTTACAGCCACTGCTCTAAGAGGCTCAGCATTTAGAGTTTTTTATTTAGGTACAAGTGTATATAAGGGGCACGCGGTGGCGCAGTTGGTTGAAGCACTGCGCTACAAACCGGAAGGTCGCGGGTTCGATTCCCGATAATGTCATTGGAATTCTTCACAGACTGAATCCTTCCGGCCGCACTATGGCCCTGGGATTAACTCAGGCTCTAACAGAAAAGACTACCAGGAATTTCTCCTTGGGGTAAAGGCGGCCGGTGCGTAGGGCTGACAACCTTACCATCTTCATTTGCCGACTGTCATGAAATCTGGGAGCCTCAACCTCCTGGAACCCTCAAGGCCTGTCCAGGCCTGTAATGGGATTGCTTTACCTTTTACACGTGTCTATAAAGTAAGACGCTCTGACTACATGAGATGCAGTTGCATCCAAATACGAATAGTTTGAAAGCATCACCGAATCTGTAAAATATAAGGACTCCTAAAACTTTATGTTTTCAACTAAATGACATTTGTCACTGTTGCAGTGTCGGTTCCAGTCACACTTGCTCACCAGTTACTCTGCCGGAGAGATATTGAAGCGACGGTGCCGATTATTGGCAAAACTTCATTATGACTGTCACCGATCTATACATCTTCCTTTCCCCACCGTCTGTTTAACACTGACCCCACTATTGCGGTCATCCCCTCCCACACAGCAACAAACAAATTGAAGCGGTCACCACTATTTTTCTTTTAAAAAAAAAAGGTCACCCATATTAATTCTCGCTTCACATTGTAAACTAGCCACAGCACCGGGGTAACATGTGCCGTTTCCTATACCTGATCGTTTCCTATATGATGAGCCTTAGTAGATCAGCACACTCGGCAGCCAGAGTTTAGTATCAGGGAAGGGCTTTGAGATTGTACCTCTTAAGTCCCAACCATAAATTGGATAAACTCTATAATAATCATAGGAAAAACGCGCCAAAACTCTCGGTATTACAGAAGTCTCAGTAATTAATTGTTTCTCAGCCCATAGATTGTGTAGCGTAATGTATATTATGTGTATTATATGTACATAAATCTAAATTGGTGCGTATTAAATCTACAGCTGGCAAAAAGAGATCCTGACAGAATCAGATGTATAAAATCCATTATGTGAAATTCTGCCTGTGGTACAAGCTCAAAGGAAGCCATTTTGCGACGGAAAGCATAAACACGTTATTTGGAGAATTTTGTTGAAATGTTGAATGAACATCAGTGTAAAGATTAGCGGTCAGCAGAGTAATCCGCACAGCTACTCTAACATGCAAACACCCGGCTCAGTTGCCAGTTAAGATGCCCACTTATTGAATCCCTCTCTTAATTGGTTTGTTGCTGTGACAGTAACTCAGTGGGTCAATAACATTTCAGCTAATTAAGGGAAAGTGAATTTACCAAAGGAACGGGATGATGCATCAGCAGTTTTCTAGATGTTCAAATCTTGACCGACTTATTGGCTATCTTGAGGATATTCATGGTTTCTTCAGGTCCTTCATTCAAATGTCCGGATAGTATAACGTGGTTCATAACGCGTCTTTCCATATCCTTCCAAATTTATTGTTCACCCTATTATTCCAGATAATATACTTGGGAGAATAAGTTACCTTTACCAGATAACGGTAAAAGAGCTAGATTCCGAAGGGTTGTGTATATCACACTTGCGTAAGACAATGGACATGTCCAAAGAAATATACTTGTCAAGAAGCAACCATTTCCACAGACATGCAGAAAAAAATTATCTACGTTTCGCACAATGACTGTGTATAGATGAAATTGTTGCCACATCTTCAAGGTACAAGGGGCACTAATTTCATCCACAACGGCGTCATGTTTATGCCACCCTACACGGCGTCATACACCAAAACTGGAATTTTAATCAATGACGCTATGAGATTCTCAACTATTTCATATTTATGGACACCTTCTTAAAGCAAAATTACAGAACTGTCAGTTACCCAGTTGGCATGTGAGTCGTGACCCAGAGGCAGAGAAACACCGAACTGGGAACAGCTCTGTAGCAGTAAAATACGTCATCGCATCAGGCCACTGGGTCGGTTTCGTGCTAAGTATCATAACACTTTCGGTTCATCTTGCAGCCCCAACCTCCGGAGTGACTCACTGCCACCCCATGTTATTTTCTCCCTCTCTTCCCATATTTCTCCCTGCCTCTGTTGTTTAGACTGGCACCCTCTGCAACTCCGTCACCATGGGGATAATATTTCGAGCACGAACAATGAGATGAGAAATGCATGGCAGGGGAGATGACAGCCTGGTAACAGGAGCTGATCGGGAATCAATTAGTCGATTCAAACACGAGACAAGGTACTAGCCCTCTTCCTCTTTTGACCTCATCTGGAATTTTTTAAAATAATATCATAAAAATGTAGACCCTATGCTGTTCTCGTCTGTCACTGTAAAGACACCCGCAGCTGTCCTACTCTTTGACTCGGAACAGGCCCTCTGCAACCTGTTCGGTCTGGCGAGCCTCTGGGTGCAACACTTCATCTGTTAGTGCGATGGATTCGCTAAATCTTGTAAATTTTCTCTACACCAAACAGACAAGAATTGTTACACTATTTTCTGACGCATAGTTGAGCCTCCAACTCTTTCTGAGCAAATTAATGTTCACGCAAATACATTTATCTACAGTACCTCTTTGTAACTCTTTTTCCTCTCCATGGACGACTCAAGGTCACAATTTCAGTACCCCACTAGGCAATGTTATAGCTGTTGTAACGCAGACGGTACGGTAACTACGCTATGGACTGGATAACATAGTGATCGTAATTCAATTCGCAACAGAGTTAGAGAAGTTTCTCTTCACCTGTACGTCCATAATGATTCTGGGGCACATCCAGCATCCTCTTCAGTGGATAAAGGAAGTTTTTTCGCTGCGGTAAAGCGGCCGGGGCTTGAAACTGAACATACCCCTTCTACGGTCGAACTTGTTCTTCCACTCCCAAGTATGTCTTTAAAAACTCCTCAAACAACGTCAATCAAATAGTCAGCGTCCATTTTTATCTAAGAATAGCCGGATTCGATTTTTGGTATAGACACCGCATTCTTCCCGAAAATGGCTGAATTCTTCGCAGTTTTATACATTTCTGCTAAGAAAATTGGAATAATACTTGGAAGCAACGTGCAGTTTCCTTTTGACACAGCTTTCTTCTTTCATATGTTAAACGATTAAACCATTCTATAAAATTTTGAAATTTATTTGTTGAACCTGAAACGCATTTCTTTTGACGTGACTGATAGCACCAGGATTTTACCGTTTAGACCTACCATGGCTGTCTACTAATGCTTTTTTCTTTCTTATGCTCTCAATTCTACACATGAAATCATGTATTGTAATCTAAACTGTTCTAAACAATACAGCATTTCTATTCTCAATGCCTCCTCTCATCCATCCTCCAAATTGCGCAGTTTTTCCACTTGGATTTCCAATTTGCTTTTCGCTGCGTATGAAAATTTACCTAATATTTTTTTAATTTTATGATTTTGGAACTCCAAACAATATGTCATTCAATGTTCAATAATTATTAGAAATAGTAAATTTTCCTTGTGCTTAATTAAACAATAGGCCAAGAAGAAGCGTAGAACTGGAGGTACATTTCCAAGCATTTTCGACCCCATTGCTAGATTAAGGTACGTAGTGGGTTTCCAGTTCAGGCCTTTTTAGCTCTAGAACAGAAATGGACATCAGATATGAGGCTGTGAGGTCTCCACAGACCAGCTGAGAGTTCTGGCGAAGAGAAAGTTATCGAACCTTAAGCTACATAATATCGAAAAAGACATGAATTACACGATTAGTAAATTTAATGACTGCATTATTGCCGTGTGTTTGAGATTGCGTCGTAAATAATCCTGAATAAAACACTAGGCAGTAGTAAAGATAATACATTGAAGTGGGCTGTGGTAAGTGACACTCAGTTGGTTAAGTTCTCGCCACCTGTATTTCCAGCTGACTGGCTGATGATGGACAGACATACCTACTGACTGACCAACTGTCTGTCTTGATTAAGAAAAACTTAAGACTTCTCTAAAATATTACATATACATATATATTTTAGTGATTTGTAGGTCCCTGCTGTTTGGACTGGAAAACTGACGGAAATTATGCCCCAACAAAAATTTGGAAAACCCCTTAATCAGTTTGACCAATGCGTATGGTGAATGGGTGCAGATTTTTGCATCAGAAAATACGGCATGAGTGACTCGCAAGCTTTCCATCTGGGCAAAACAAAACCAGTTTCTGAAAAGTCTTCTTGTTTTCTAAGTAATGAACAGAAGAAAAAGGTCATAACCACAGTAACATTAGGTGTAAAATAGGCGTACCAACTGCAGAGACCAACAAAAGTGTTACTTACATGTTTCTATTTGTGTTTAACTAAGAACAATGACTGTGAAACAGACCCATTTTCTCTATTGATCTTACTGAACATCTACTTGAGGGCAGTCAAACTGACGCTTTACCACTCAAGGAAAATTAATTCGGCTTAAGAATAACTGAAGGGCGCAAACCCTTGCGACGATCAAGGGAATGATTAACGTGAGATGTGCATAAGAATTCAAGTTTTAACACCAATAATATTCGAAGTATGATCTTGGGAGATACGTTAAGACGTAAGCCAGTAGGTCGGTAGCAATGTTTCGGAAGGATATACCGCTTGCTTCTTCGGGGTACCTTGAAGATGAAGTCTATATATTCCCCCCAAAATGGTGTCAAGGCCAAAGAGATTACAGTATAGTTTAGATGTCTGCTTCGACTATAATTAGGCGCTATTTGCAGAGCGTGTGTCGCAGACTGGCAGAAAGATTTCTCCTGCAACTTGGCGCAAACGAAGCTTTCGGTAATTATGTCTTAGGGCATTTAATGTCGGCGATTTAATTGCACAGGTTGTGTACCGTCAGATGGGACGGGAGCGTGACTTTAAAATGGTAGTCAGGATTTGGACTGATGGGGTATGTCCTATACCATCGTAAAGTGCCGGTTTTCTCACTCAAAGACTGCTGTGAATTTCAAGGTAGTAGTAAATAGCTCAGCTTTTGTCAAAATCATATTCAATCACTCGTAACACAAATATTCTCTACGACTGAACGAGATTACGTCTAAGAAGAATCGGATTTTGGATCATTTCAAATGATGTGTTGTTAGGTGTGTAACTAATCTTTAAGTGAAATGTACTGCCCCCAACTTCAGATAGCGTGACGACAGAAGCAGCAAACCCCCTTACTAGAATTCACGGTGTCGTGACCTAGATGACCAAAATGCAAAGTTTTTTTTCCGACAAAATCTCAAAATATAACTGACACAATTTTTTATAAGAAGCTGGTTATACTTGACGGATTGTACAGAGCAATGTCCGATTTGTTTTCCTGCCGCCAGAGACAATTGTGCTTCTACATATAAGTGTATGGAGGAGGTTTCTTCGAATTGCTAAGTCTGATTTCTTCGATCTACTGGAATGCTGAGCACCGTCAGTTGGTAGTTTCTTAACGGGCATTTCACGGAAAGAATGCCTGTTCTTCTTCAGTGGTAAGATGTCCAAAAGATATCTTGACCTTCTAAGATGAGACCGACACGCTGTTTCGAACTGTCCGTAAAAACTACGAATCAATACTGATCCACATCCGAGAAGCTCGAAGACTCACACCACAGAGAAAGCTTGAAGTCTGACATTGCTAAAGTTTTACCACAATTCATATTGTCACACATTATAATGTTGTATATTCTTATAACAATTAGGTTTCTCTGACTTATGCCGAAGAAGATTCCGATTCGATTGTCTGCTATGACACTGAGTCTGTTCACTGCGTTTCCTCACAATTTATGTCCCACCCTCCAGTCCAGTGTATGAGTAACAAAGTAAAATAACACACTCTTCCTTCCCATTGCATTCAAGAACATCCAGTAAATCACATGGGTGCTAACTGCCCCTACAACTGATACAGCGTCGTTTTAAACCTGGCACAAATACTGGTGTATAGGCTGGTGAGTGTGACAGGTCAGTTGCGGTGTTCCAGTGTTCAAATATGTCTTATGTCACCTTTGTAATTGTCCCTGATTACTGATGAGGAGGGAGATTGCTACGTGATCGGTATAGGAGAAAGGATGAAGACAGACGGGGCTGTTACGTGAAGGGATGATGAACGAGGGTCATTCTATAGTATTTTAGTGGTAATCTCCTCCCCTACTTCTCTTTTCAAGTGCTTCGTATACATAAACAATGATTTGTCCAGTCATGTCTGGTAATGTTGCAGACAGATGAATGATCCCATGCTGGCGCCTCAATGCAGTATATACATAGATGCTCCCTTGTTTTATGTCGAAGCTAATGGCGTTGAAATTGCGGCAGCTGAAGTCCCTGGTATATGTGCTTCGTTTCAGTACAGCAAACAGAGTCACAAGATGGAAATGTGCCCACCGTGAAACAGTTTTGGAGATTTCAGTCTCTTCTCCTCAACTTCTGAACAAAGAAAAAGCGAAAAAAAATAAAAATAAAATCTCAACTTAAATCAGGCAATGGCTGTAACAGCATGAGAAATTTTGTGTTAATTAAATTTATGTATGCATTTAGACTTGTAAATTTAAGTGGAAAGTAAATTCGTCTAAGAATATATCAAAAAATTTTTAAAAAATATCAATAATCTTCATTTATTTCTGGAAGACAATTATTTATTGCTGAATTCAAATTCCGAAATTTACAGAAATATACATGCAGCATATTTTTGGTTTCACCATTACGGAAGAAAATGAATTGGGCATAAATTCTGACTTTCATTCACCTCTACAATTTTGTACGGCATTTTTTCTGCTACAATAAATATTAAAGCGTTTTGGTCCAGATGCGTCGAGAAAACCATGTCCGCATTCATGTAATGTGGTTGCTCAAATTTTCGTATTTAGACACAAAGCTGAAGCAATTCGACAAATTTTCATGTAGATGCCCAAAATTAAATGCCGCAAAAATTTGCTCAAACGTTTTGGAGTTTTTTTTTTGTGGGTATCGGCAGACGAATTTGTGTAAAAATAGGCGCTCCTCAAGTTTGTAACGGAACCTCAAAGTGTGGACTTCATTCTACATTATTATCACGAATGTCAAATTTCTGTAGACACAAAGTTGCAAACAGCAACACCGAAAGTCGCGTTCTTGCAATTTTTCGGAATTATCTGTTTTCAAATTTTTTTCAGGAAATATCATGACTTAATTTTGTGTTTTTACTCAGTTTCATTAACCGCGGTGGCACAGTGGTTAAGGTGCTGTGCTACAAACCGGAAGGTCGCTGGTTCGATCCCAGCTGGTGTCAGTGGATTTTTCATTAACATAATCCTTCCGATCGCACTATGGCCCTGGGGTCAACTCAGCCTCTAACAGAAATGAGTACCAGGAACATTTCCTGGGGGTAAAGGCGGCCGGTGCGTAAGGCTGACAACCTACCACCATCCTGCGCCGTTGTCATGAAATCTGGGAGCCTTAAATTCCTGGAACCCTCTGGGTCTGTCCAGGCCTGTAATGGGACTGCTTTAACTTTTACTCTGTCTCATTAAACATTTACAATAATATAATGGCTTAAATTAGAGTACAGCTGCTTCCTTCCACACCCTTTACATTTATAGCCTAACCCTCCAACCTCCCATAATCTAAACTGCTAAAATTGTTGTTAAATAAACTCACAATACTTTTCAAGAAGCGCAAACAGACATCATGTTATTGTAGTGAGAAGCATGTTAATTCTTAGGTATATTCATAAAATTGCCAAAAGCTACTATTAGCTTCAAACTGTCTCTTTGTCCGTCCGCATGGAAGGATTTTCATAAAATTTTATATTTTTGCGAAATATTTCGATAAATTTTAAGTTTTATTACTATCTTGTCGAGAATAACGTGTAGTTTACATAAAGACCTAAGTATATTTATTATATCTCGCTTACTTCTTCTTAGAGTGAGAAACGTTTCAGACAAAATTTGTACAGAAAACCAGAACATATGTTTTATGTTCAATAGGTTTTTCCGAAAATCTTGCCATTTATGAGATAATGTGGAAAAAGGATGTACAGCCTCGCAAATCATACGTGACAATATAATCAGGCCCACGCGATTTACGCGCTGGATAACTAAGCTACAGACACGCTCAGAATATGTGTTGTTTATTGCTTTTCCACGTCAAAAATGGTTAAGCGAAGACGCCTCAATGATATGTCTATACTTGTATTGCCTGTCTTCTTAAATCGTTAGTTAAAAATTACATAGAAAAATGTTTCATATAAATATTGTAGGCATTAATTATAAAATTGTGTTTTTTTAGAAAATCGTAATAAATAATGTAGGTGAAATTAACAGTCAGGCGTTAATAATCTTTAGGTGCAACATCCCCGTTGTGTTATAAACAATTAGGGAGGGGGTGGGGTACGTCAAAACACAACTGTCTTGTATCCTATTTATTATGCTGACGACGACATGTTTCGGCCACTGTGGGCCATCTTTAGGTCACAAAAATATATGTAGAGCAAAACTATACAGATTATTATCATAGTATAGGTGCATATTCTGTACACATTTCTGTGACCTGAAGATGGTCCACAGTGGCCGAAACATGTCGTCGTCAGCGTAATAAAAGGATTCAAAACAGTTGTGTTTTGACGCACCCCACACCCTCCCTAATTAACAGATAAGACTCACAGCAGATGTGCATAAATTAGAAGCACCTATAAAAAGTTTAGTTAGAAAATATTATGGGATTATTTAAATTTTGAAACCTAGTCACAGAGAACATAATATTCTTAAAACAAGTCTCAGACAAACAGTGTTTTGAGGTCACGGATTGGAAAGAGTGATTTATTAGGGTCCTGCAATGGGGTTTTATGATGTTAAATTCCATATTCCATAGAAGGCAATAGGCCTAACTCTATTTATAAACTGAGCGAACACTCATTTTATCAGTAAAGGACCTGTAATTTGGAAAGAGGTTTGCTTATAACGTGCAAGGGACGTTTCATTGAAGCACCGTGTTGCCTGTATATTATGCACGCAATCATACTTAGGGTTTGCTCGAAGGCTATACACGAACTGGCTACGTTCACTGATCACGAAGGTTTCTGACGATACGACTGACACTCTGTTTACATAAAACAGCAGCACATTATTGTAGCGTGTAACACTCAATATCAGTGTCATGAATGTCAAGAGTGGACGCTGACGGTCTACAGTTTATTTGTTTCAACGTTAAGTTGGCATCCTGTTTACTTAGACGAAAGAACTATGACGTGACTAGGGCACATTTCGTACATGTGTTTAGTAAAAGGAATCTGAACACTTCAGTCTGTCAACATAAAGAGATTCTGGAATATGACGCCGTGTACTTTGTCACCTAACTGGCAAACTACACTGTCCTTGACGCTGTTAAAATTGATACTAACCCAAGACAGAGTCTCAGACTTCATGTATTACGCATTACATTTAAGAAGATAACTAATAAATTATTCGGCAATGTGGCCGAGTTTTAAGTATTTGTTAAGGGCAGAAACAAATCACATCAAGGACTCTGGGAAGGCTGGATCCATTCCAGTGGAAATTCTTCATAGTGTTTTCTTCTCTTTAAGCGTGTTAAGGTAAGATACATAAAATTCAAATATTTTTTTGTATAGGGTTGTAAAACATATTTTCTTACACTAAAGGGAAAGCATAGGGTGAAGGTATTTGAAGCCCAAGTACTGAAGAATATTCGGGGAGGGAGGAGAGAGAGAGAGAGAGAGAGAGAGAAGAAATGATATGAAGATGGAGAAATTTGTGCGCGAAGGAGTTTTATAAGTTTTATTTTCCACCAAATAGAGTTTTGATGATAAACTTAAGGAGGTTGTGATAGACGGAGCATGTAGCAAGGACGGGAGAGACGTAAAATGCTTAAAGAATTTTAGTCACAAGAACTGAAACAGACTATTTGGGAAAACAAATGTAGGTGGGCGTATGATGTCAAAAAGAATGTTAAAGAAACAGGCTAAGATGTTGTGGAGCATCCTGTAGCAGTTCGTAATAGCGGAGATTTACAAGCCTTTATAAACATGGCACTTAATTTTTGACTTAACATAAAGCGGAAACTTGACCAGACGAGCGTGTTTTGGGGTCTCAAGGAAAATTCTTTCTTTCTTCGTTTCTTTCAATTTTTCTTATTTTGACCTCTTGTTACATGCTCGTTGAAGGTACAGAGGGTTATCCTTGTACCTGATCACATTCAAGGACACACACATACACAATCGGTAGGACTTCTCTGGACGAGTGATCGGCCCGTCTCAGACACCTCTGCTTGACAACACACAACACTCACAACAGACAGACATCCATAGCACTGGTGGGTCTCAGACCTAAAATACCAGCATGCGAGCGGGTGGAGACACACGCCTTAAGGTGGGTCCACGCTTGTAACGTTACCGCGTAACGTAACACCGTATCGTGACAGTGTGAACGGGGCTCGTGACCGCGTAACGTATCAAAAGTTGGTTACGCGGTCACGTTACAGGCTTGTGTGTGGACGTGCAGCGTGACGCTGCACGTCCACACTTACTCCGGCAGTAACCGTATCATCTCTTTGATGTGACAGCCAAATACCGACAGCGCACCGAACAAGCCCGTAACGTGACCGCGTAACCAACTTTTGATATGTTACGCGGTCACGAGCCCCGTTCACACTGTCACGATACGGTGTTACGTTACGCGGTAACGTCACAATTGTGGACTCACCTTTAGACCGCACGACCGCTGGTATCGGCCAAGGAAAATTCTGTCTTGTTGAAGAATTCTGCTACACGTGACACCACATCAAAAGTTTGATGACAGAATTATTTGTCCTCCGGCAAGCTTCCGACATACCGAGGTTATAACAGTAGCAATGCCTCGGGCCCCAGTAGAATAGCAGTGTATAGGGACCCAAAAGATTAGGCCCATCAAGGAAGTCAACAGATTAGCTGTATCGAGAGGCCCAAAAGAATAGCTCTGTCTAGGAACCCAACGTTTGTATTGGGACCCAATAGAGTAGCTATATCGAGGGACCCAACAGAGTACCACTAAGCAGGGACGAACAAAAATACAGTTATGCCCGCTTTACCTATTTTGTAAGGAAAGGCAAGACTCCGTTCTGTACTAATTATTTCAGTTCTTACCTCTGATAACTGTTGGACTGTCTAAAGGAATTCTATAAAACTGTTTGCCGAAGAACCTGTCGTTAGATTTCACTCTATTTTCCTCATTTAAAATTTATTTTCCTAAAAAATATATAAATTGCTGTTATCAGAATTTCTGTTAGGGAAGAGAAAATATTGCGGCTTAATTTGCGTCTCTGAAATTTAACGTGGCATTTAGATGGTATAAGAATGGGTTTAATATAATCCTTCTGTTTGTAGAATGGAGATAATTATCCCTATTTAGTTTTCTGGTATATTCCAATAATTACTAAAACACTAGGCCTTGTTTTGCGAAATTGCTTCTACAGAAAGTACACATATAGGAAGATGGTAAAAATGTTACTGCACGGAATATTTGGTTTTACAGATTAAATGTATGTTGACAGCTTTGCACTACTGCGATACTGTGTGTGCCGAATTTGACTTACGATTATGGGCTAACGCAAATTACACATTTAAGTTACTAGTTTAAGTAATTATACAATTATATTATTCTATTTAATGTATTTATTTGCTATGTAATTTGTACGATCTATACAAGTCTTCAGATATTTTAAGGAAAGTGTGAGTCTCAGATAAAATTCTTCGAACGATCTAATACTATGCTCCCTCCACTCCTTTAATTATACTCATAAGAGAATTAGGTCGTCCTCCCAAGTGATTTTCGTTTGGTACATTTTGGCTTTGTGGCGAGGTAGTGGAAAAGCCTTACGAGTAATTTACATTAGTCTCTTTCACTGTTCTTTAGTGGCGAAATGTTTGAGCGAATGATCTAATATGTGACTGGTCAACAAACGGCCTTGGTTGACTTACTGACTCTGAGATCAATTGATTAAATGACTGACATCCGGACTGACTGACTGACTGACTGGCTAACTGAATAAGTGACTGACTTACAGAGTAACTGAGAGACCGGCTGACTGACGGATTAAATGACTGTCACACTGATGAAAGAATGACGGACAGGCTAACTGATTTACTGACAAACGAACTATCCTGAGGCAAGGATTGCATTAAGCATACGACTCTCTTCCTAATACACTGACACTCTAACTTACGTAGGAACTTCCCAAGGGTTGATGCGTGTCTTTGTCAAAGTGCTGGTTGTCTCATTACGAAATTCAAACCCCTAATGTTTCCCCATCAGAAGCCCTACAATTTGTCCACACATTCTTCTATTCTCACGCATCTCACAAAATGCAAACCTACAAAAGAGCTGACGTTTTCCGCTTGCAGCTTAATGAGGATATTATTGCTTTTCAACACACGACATTTTAATGCATTATTATTTGTCCTTTGCAGGGAGAGACATTTGAGCGGTAGCGATAAGTTATGACAGCTGCATGCAAATCATTTGTAAACTATATGCACATCTTAGAGAATTATCGTTATCATGACAACTTTACACGTGGTTCCCCGCCTGGGTAAATTTAATTTTAAAATTTCATAAATCTTGAGGTTACCTGGCGAATGATTAGTTACTCATAATTTGTAACGATCTACAAACTCTTTCGAAGATATACAAAGAGTGCAGCTGGAATAACACTGTCTTAGGCCGACATTGAGAAAGGTCACACTCATAAAATTGTGAGACTTTAAAATTAAATGCATCATACACAAAATTCTCCTAATTTCCAGTCCTTTTTGTAATTGCTCTTATGGTCTCCAGTATTCCCTCAGATGACCACTCCGTTAGTCGCTCCTTCTTCCCACTTTACTGTGACGTTCTTTAGTGTGACATTATGTCCTTTTTGCTGTGAAGAGGTCAAGTTCTTTATTCGGTCTAAAGTCTGATCATATCCAACGCCAAACATGTAGAAAGAAAGAAAGAAAAATGGCACGCAGAGAGCGCTGAATGTGCTTTACCCCTACTCTAAACTTCTTTTCCCTTTATAGCACGTCTCAAGACATGAACCAGAGAGCATTAGATTCCCCTCACTGGAGACCAAACCAAACCTTCCCCCCCTTAACCCCCCCCCCCCCCCCGCCCCTTTCTAAACTTTTATTATTTTGGCTTCTGCGGCCTTCCAACATAACCCCAGTTCCGTACGCTTTAGCTTCATATCCTGCAGTTTGTACTCTTATCTTGCGAACTGCAGAGCAGAGATGAGATCTCAAAAGAAAAGGAAGCAAAGCGGAACAGTCCAGCTGCAATATTGAGATTTTTGTTACGGTATCACTTCTTGGAATCCCTTAACAGTCTTATTCTTGCACATGTTCAGTTGAACGTTGTTATTCACGTTAGGATATTGACATAATTGTGTGCCCTCTGTATCAGACAGTTCTCAGTCCTTTGCTAAGTGTAATAAAATGAGAATATACGTATAATTGGAAAACCAGTAACAGGAAAATGCTATCTTAAAGGACGTAGTTACATGTTTCGGCGCTATACCGAAGTCATCATCAATTTAAACTTAAAACATTAAATTATAGAGGAAATATTCGGTTCGAAACAATGTCTTACATCTCAATGAATTTGGGATTCCAAAATTTTTACTCTTCAAGTATTATACACAAAATGCTAACTTTGTTTTATCTCTTCTTTTTAAAACTATTTGAAATTAATTCAAATAAAAACATAAAAAATTTCTTTATTCTCTCCTTCCTCTCTCCCTCCTCTCTCTTTATATATATATATATATATATATATAACATTTATTTTTGGGGGCTTTATATACGGCAAATCTTTGTCAATTTTGTTGTAATTAGACTGGCTGAACGAAATCAGATTTGATTCCGAACACGAGGCGGAGTTTTTTTTTCTCTTCTTTAAAATGTTTAGACCGTTTCTGGAGCCCACTCAGTCTCCAGTTACACGTATATCGGTGTTTCCCCTGTGTAAAGTGTTTCTCGGATCATTTCTTTTATCTTGAACATAATAAATTTGTTTCACTTTATATTATATATTATTAGGTTAACATAATATTTGTCTTCGCTAGCTATAAAACATATTGTTACACAATAAATATAGGCGTTTGATGGGGATTTTGTTAAATTAATTTTATTTTTTTGTTTTTTAGATAAAAGTGTTTGTTACAGCTTGTAGCAGACGTAGGTCGTTTGTTATTTCTTTATTCAGGCCAGCTTTTATTCACTTTGATGGCAGGATACTTCGCGTGTGTCACCGATATATCATGTATTTGGTCTGAAATCTGTGCTTTAAATGAGTCTAAAAATAAGAAAGACAAATATAATATTTTGGGGGAATACGTCAGCAGATAAAAGTTGCATTCGTGACGAAATTAAGAGGAAAACGTCTCTTGTCCTTCAGTTTTGGCGTTATCACTTTGCTTCTGATCTAAAGCTGCGAGAATTCAATTTTTCAGGGATGGGGCGCTATGTCTTTGATGTCACATCACCGAAGATTTGAATCATCAGCAAAACTACTGTAAAAACCTCCAACCTACCACAAATATCTTGTGTTTATTGGACAGTGCATTATTGTGATAGTTGAAGAATAAAAGACCAACTTGATGTCACTGTTATTTTATTTCGCTTCTTATGTGCTGAACATGTTTCGGACATTAATATATCCATCATCAAGAGCTTGCGAATTTTCCTGTTGAATTACCACATTTGTCTTATTGTTCTTGGTTCGATGTGTGTTGGAGTTTCGGTGTGGTTAGGTTGGAGTGGTATCCGTGTTGCAGGCTGAACAGTCTGCAACACGGATACACACAACGAACCAAGAACAATACGACCAATGTGGTAATTCAACAGAATAGTCGCAAGATCCTGATGATGGATATATTAATGTCCGAAATATGTTGAGCACATAAGAAGTGAAATAAAATAGCAAGTGACATCAAGTTGGTCTTTTATTCTTCAACCTACTATGAACACTTAACGGGTAATCTGTAAAACTGGATTTCTTGTAATTATTTTTGTGTGGGTTAAAATATTGGGTCTTGTTTCAAAGAAAAGGCACAGATTGAGGATGTCTGAGAAGTTTATGCTTGGGTGAACGTTTGTATGTGAAAGGGATGGAGTAACAAGATGGCGGAGAATATTACTCGATGGAAGGCTTCGTAATTTGTTCTCGGCGATCAAACTCTAATGCTGCGTCTCATACTTCAGAGTGTAAAAGATGTGGAGGAAAGGAAAAAAGCAGAATTTTTGTTATGAAGCCTCAAAGAAGGAGAAGTTTTTGGCATGTAATCATAAGTAGGGAATATTAATGTGTAGATTATATGAGAAAAACGTAACGTGAAGTGCAAGATGATGTGAGTTTAGCACAGGGCTTTTGTGAAGACGGTGATGAAACTTTGTGTTGCATTGAACTTGGTCTTGAACAGGAAGTCAGCAAAAGTCCATGTAGTATGAAAGTCGTTTACAGCGTAATTAAATTATAATAAATGAATACAATTTTAAAGAAAAAGCTTAATTAATTATAAACACTACCGTATTTTAAGATGCCGTGCGAATTGCTCTTTGTCGCGCAAACCCACATTTTGTGACTTAAATTACTAATAAATTAGGCGTTTAATATCAAGGTTAATTTATTTCTAAGCGAATTTTATATATTACAAGCGTCTGTAAAAATAACACCTCTCCATTCTTCAAACTGGCCTATTAGACGGACGAGATACCTACATATATTGGACATGAAGATAAAAACCAACAGATACAGACAAATACTTAAGAGTATCTTATATTTTACTACGTTGAGAATATAATATACACTTAATTATTTAATGAATTTGTTGGTTTCATCTTCTAAACAAATCATATTAATGTAAGGCCATAGATTTTTTAAAACTTACATATGCATTTCCTCTGATGGTGGCTTTAATTCAAAATTGATTCGAAGATTTTCAACTTAGCTGCAGATGCTAGAAATTACACAGCGACCATCGTGACAGTAATGCACCCAAGAATGTATGTTATCAGTTTTTCGCATTCGGCGCTATTAAAATGATCCTCTTCTACATTTTTACACTGAAGATGGTGATTTCACGATCCTCAAATCCAAGAACAAGCACTTTAACCTACACGCTGTAGAAACCATTTGAATACCCGTGAAATGTGGAGAAATATATTCGGAAGGACTCCGATTTTCACGGGCATTTAACTGCATAATGTAAAAAAAAAGTACTGAGTGGAATATTTCATGGAAGAGGACCTGTGGAAACCCCACGTCTAAGATGGGAAACAACATCAGGGGGCACTACTCATTTTTTTCTGAATATAAGAGGATAGAGAAGACTAGGAGAGGACAGAGATATGAGGAGGGCGAATTATTGAAGAGCCCTGAGTCCAATGCGGGCCGTTGTACCATTGGAAGGAGAAGGAGGAGAAGAAGAAGAAGAAGAAGAAGAAGAAGAAGAAGCACAAGCAGAAGAAGAAGAAGGAGGAGAAGAAGAAGCAGAAAAAAAAGATTTAACTGGGTAAACTAAAGAAAGCTTGGGAAGCCTGAGTGAGGACAGAAGATAGCCTGATCGAGATTCGATCTGTGCATCTTTCAGGTACAAGTGCAGATTGTTGCCACCGCATGTACCAATTAGGTAACTGGGTGCTGAAAATTAAACGGAACTCATTCTTAGTTTCTTAGCCACGCTCAGTTACATTTGTTACTTAATGTCCCCTGGGTAATAAACGGATGAGTTTAGCTGAAAATTTGAATAAAACTGTAACAGGAACTCGTTAAAATGGCTTCCAGTTACCAATAAAATGACTGTCACCTTTCCGGCTGGATTTCTGAAGAGTTACTGTTCACAAAAATTCGTTGTGTTCCACTTCGAAAGTGTCGTTGTTTCAGTTAATATAAATCAGAACGCGGAGGTGTTAGGTTACTCGGCATCTTCCTCACACGTCAGGCGATCGCTACCACTCAGGTGCATTGCACGGATCGACAGCTTTCCCAACTTTCACAAAATAAAATACAGTTCGAGCAGAAACAACAGTTCAGGTGTACCGAATGCAAAAATCACTCTCATTACACACTATCCGTACCTCATCTTTCTCTTAGTATGTTCCAAGCGTTGTCTTCTAAGAGATTCCCTACTCCAAATGAGATATCTCCAGCATTTATATTAACAACTCTTCTTTTTTCCCTTTACCATGTACCTCTAACGCGGCCGGGCTAACTCGGTCAAATAGCGACTAACCTACGTAAAAGACGAGCGTCGAATTGTGTTCGGTTCTCTTCTGCAGGCGTCCAGATCGGCCCTGGGACACAATGAGTAGCATAGTCAGTGTCTACCGTGCACTGTTTTGGCTACAGTGGCCGGAGCGTAAAGCTGACCGCCTCGATTTAGTGCCGAAGTAATATACATAAACTCAATTACCTGTATATAAATTTATTTTTTGGTGACACAGCGAGTGACTAACGTTACAACACTTTGTACAGCCAATGCTGATAAACGCAGGCAGTGTGTGACGCGTTGTACTGTCAAACGACTGGAGATTTTTGTGTTTCGTAGACTAAATTCATAAAAATTTATTATAAATTTATAAAGATAATATGAAAATTTGGGGTTTAAATAAATTAATAAAAAATGCATACGCTGCCACCCAAAATATTATTATTTTTAAAATTCTTTCAGTTTGCTGCAACAAATAAAGTTCTGAAGAGATTTTACTATGTCAAGGGATTTTTAGTGGACAAAGGAGCGATGTTATATACTGTGTGTAACAAGATGCTATATACCGTGTGTAACAAGATGTTATATACTGTGTTTAACAAGATGTTATATACCGTGTGTAACAAGATGTTATATACCGTGTGTAACAAGATGTTATATACCGTGTGTAACAAGATGTTATATACCGTGTGTAACAAGATGCTATATACTGTGTGTAACAAGATGTTATATACCGTGTGTAACAAGATGTTATATACCGTGTGTAACAAGATGTTATATACCGTGTGTAACAAGATGTTATATACTGTGTTTAACAAGATGTTATATACCGTGTGTAACAAGATGTTATATACCGTGTGTAACAAGATGTTATATAC
>Ga0123354_10002673_pt1 | contig 23847 bp, 15 predicted proteins | sample TergutLab28metaG_2_FD_97872 | JGI IMG/M metagenome (GOLD analysis project Ga0123354, IMG submission 97872) | Labiotermes labralis P4 segment gut microbial communities from Petit-Saut dam, French Guiana - Lab288 P4 | ecosystem: Host-associated > Arthropoda: Insects > Digestive system > Gut ... | reverse complement strand
GTCGAGGGAATTTATAGCGACAATTGTGGCGTGTACGCTCAGTTACTGATCAAAGTCAAAGCTATATCCATTTGTGTGATGACAATAGAATCACTGCAGGCTGAATTTCAGTTAAATTACGTAAGAAAAGTCAGTCCCTACCTGACATAAAAGAGTCTGGCTCCGTCACAGAGAAGAGTTAGTGAGTGCTGTGAATATTTCCGCCTGAAATATGTGTGTAATTAATTATATCTTGCCACGAACATTTTACTGTCCAAGCGTGAACAGTAAATATGCACTGACTAATAAGCAAGTGTATTTTAGAAGAAGGTGAAATGTTTGTTTAATAACTACTAACTCGTAAACATATATATATATAATCTAGAACCTCTTTGATCACACCTGAAATAGTCACACATTCATGTGAACTCATGCCACGTTATTTAAAAGAACCTTGGACCCTTGCCTATATGTTCTTCTTGCTTCAATTTTGATGCCAAATTTTTTAATTATAATATTCTAATATTTTAGTGTTTTATTAATATACTTCCAAATTGTTGTTTTAGTACTTGCAAATCTTTGTACTTTGGATTCCCTGAAGATTGCGCTCTCGTGCTGGAACATGAAGGAATTTTATGTTACTTGCGATTTTTATTCTTTTTATGCATATTTGTTGGTTACTATAGTTAACTGGAAATGTGGCCAGAATTCTGCAGTGATCGCATTATTTTGGAAAACTGGACCGTTTTGAATTTGGTGATAGAAACCATACATTTGCAGCGTCACTGAAGAAAATGTTCACCGGTTTGCATCAAATTTTCTGTTTGTTTTTTGATATTAATATACCTTGTCACACACTTTTTTATCTTTGAGTTTAAGTCTCAACTTAGTAAATTAATTTATTCCTCTTTCTTCTCCAACAGCTACGTTTCTGTACCTTACATCAATATTGACTAAACTGCTATGTTGTAAACATTCTGTAGAATCTTTAATCAGCTCCATGTAAGCATACATACATGCATGGATACAAGGATGAATATGCAAAACTTAAACAAACTGAATAATTATGCTTTTGGTAAAATCAATAAAATGAATGGACACCAATTTATTATAAGGTTTTTGAAGTTTGAACCTTGTATCCTTTGCTATCTTTCCGAAACACAGAATTCAATAGACAGTTTGAGAATAACCATTTTTCGTAATGAAGTTTCACGATAACTTGAAAGTTCTGTAAGAAAAGTTCACGTAATTTTTTATACTCCTGCTTTTGACGATGGAACTTTTGTAATTTTAGCTAGTTCTTAAGCTGCACTATAACCAACTGTGAAATATGATCGGCGTTATTATTTTATTTCAAAATAAATACATCTAGTAACTTTTGATATGAAGATCATTAAATTAATCATTTAATGACTTACTGGGCGCTATGGCTCCAATAAACTGTATATAAAACGTGTTACTGCTTACAAGCCAATGGGATGAACACATTCCTACTAATAGAATAATGTATTCAAGAAAGTTTACTCTAGAGAAGTTCAATAAAATAAAGTGTTTAAGTGTCTTTCTCTTAACCCTTTCCAGCCCAGTGATGGCATGTAGCATCAAACTTTTCATCTGTCCTTAATATGCATGTCTTTTGCCCGATGATTGCAGTAGTCATCTTAGCACACTGCGCTAACATTTATGCGCTCGGCTGGCTATGCTGATGTCACCCAACATATGCACAAATCGGCCACTTCTTGCGAGTTTTGTCGGCGGAGCGGCATGTGCCTGTGACTGTGGTGTGTCGTGCAAGTTGCGAACGATATTTGGAGGAATCGTAGTCAGACAGAATTTTTATTTCCGGCCCAAAGTCCAGTTAGATTAAACTGGAAGATAATAAAGTATTAAAGGACTCGTACAATAGTACACGGCTAAATACACCAGATGTTCGAAAATAATGAAAATATAAAAACCTATACCAGGACACTTGGCAAATAGATAAGTTTTAGTTAAAAATAGAATATAATCATTTATATATGTATAAGAAGATATACACATATATAGAATAAGTTTTCTTATTTATAGTTTTCACTCGAGAAGTATTTTGGGTGTATTTAATAGGTGGAAAGTCTGTGTTCGGAAACGTACCGCAAGTTTTAGTATCATTCACTGCTTAAATTGAGAAGAGATCGATATAAAGCAAGGGCATCTAAAAAATTAAGCAGAAAAGCAAACCGTAGCAGGATAAAATTGAGAAATTGTTACCCGGGCTTTTCCACAATTGCATAATAATGTAATTATCACACTAAGCAAGCGACGTTAACACCGAATTCTGTAATAAACGAGTGATATTCAATGATTTTTTGTTCACTTCGAAGTAAAGGTACTAATAGACAAATTATAAGTAATTAATGTCAAAATGTAAGGAAACACTTTACCGTAACAGCTGAGAAGGCGATGAAACAGTTCGCTGCTAACAATAACAAGAATATCCCGCACAGCCCAAAAATTGTTGTATCTTTCAGTGCTGCCATATAGCTGCACATGCAATCGGAGAAAAAAATATTAGCTGCTTCAATTAATTTCCACACTCCCATCACCAACAGTAACTCCTATTTCACATGCTACGGCAGTACCGCTTTATCTCTTGATGGTGACGTAAACAGATGTTCAGTTGTTTCTGCATATCACGAAACAGTTCTTCGGAGCAACGACTCTGGTGTTCTTTCTCCTCTTGTTCAAACGCAGTCAGGCAGGTCTGTTGTGATTTGACAGCTGTCTGCCGCATAGCCAACAAGTCCTGCCTGAGTTGTTCCAGCTGACTGCAGGCTACACACACTAACAAAGCGTACAGGCCTGGAAAGCCGGTGCATAAATTTATGGGGAGAAGAGATGCAAGAGCCTGTCAGACCAATACAAATTACTGTTATTTAGAAACTGGTCTTCATTTATTTGTGGGATACTCAATGGACGTCGCGGCAGTTGTGCTTCATGCTCATGTTTGATATGGCACATTTTGTACGCATAACCTAATTAATCGTAGTAGAACTATCGTGACGCAAATTACTGCTAACTTTAATAAGAATAGAAGGGGAGAAAAGAGAATTGTGGCAGATTTAGCTGTTGCCAGTGACCATTTGTGCACCATTCCTACAGTTTTATGCTTATTGAGTATCTTTAAAATAAATGACTGCTGTGTCCTTTAAAACTCCTATGTATGTACTTTTGTAGGTGTCAGAGTGCAACAATTTCGGAAATATAACGGAACTAATTTAAAGGAATTTCTTAATCTCGAACATATTCATAAAAAGAAAGTGCGTCTCCTCCATTAAGAGGGGAAAAGTAGCCGATAAAAGTAAGCAAAATATTGTGTAATTTAAAACCTGATATTTTTCCCCTAAAAAATTTGATCTTTGTATTGAACATAAAAACAATTTAATTCATAATATTTTCATATATACTTCTTGTTTACCCTCTGGTTCGTAAACGTGCGGTTGAACAATCTCTTCCGTATAAACCGAGAAGCAAGACTCTATATTATCAGCAAGTAGGGTACACCACATACAAATTCACCATGAATAATTGATATATGCCTGTCCTTCAATTCCACACTACTCGCATAACATATATTATTAAAAATATTACTTGAATTATTGTGTCTTGTCACCTTGTGTATAACAACACTGTTCCTTGAAGTACCGTTCCTACAAGAAATTATTAATTTCCTCATGCAAGCTCACTTATTGTGCTATCAACACATTGGTGATTTCAATAGTTTAATAAAATGGTAAACCGATATAATCACACGCAGTTCTGCAATACAATTGTTCCTTCTGAGTTTACAAATACATCCCTTTGGTGAACTCTAATTCTGTGTACTCACACAGTTGTAATAACACGTCTGTACCTGGAAGCTTCACTTCTTCTGCCTTGTGCAGTACTAGTACGGGATTACAAAGTTGCACTTCCCTATGAAGGCACAATTCATACACAATTTACAGACGGCATAGCTGTTGCGTCTTACTAGCTCAGACCCACGCTACGGAGTGAGTGACGCGCACTGCTCTACTAGAACAAAGAAAAATGTACTGGAAGCTTCTGGACGCCCGTGACCTCACCTTAACTCGTGATGGTTACATCATCCCTAAAGGGTAGCAAAATTTATACAATATGGTGCAACCAATGTTACGCCTAGTATTTGCAACAAAGATACAACTATAAAAATTTGTCCTTAGCATTAACATTTCTAATTTTTCGAAATTTTGTGTAATGTATCACACAAAAATATAAAAAATGAGAGTAATTTTAGGACACGCATATGAAAATATTTTCATACTAGTATTAAAATTTAAACATTAACTTAATTTTGGGAATTAGAAAAAGTTTTATGTACATAATTGCTAAGTGAATGTGTGTTTTTTAATATTCTTCGCCGCGTGTGTAAAATTTTGGTTAAGCATAACACATGTAATCGTGAAAACAAATTCAAACAATCAAGTTTATATAAAATTCAAGCCTTTGCATTGTTTATTAAGAGCGAACAGCACGACGTTTACATTAAAATTGTGTCGAAGTGCTGCAGTTTGTTTTCTTCTTCTTTAGAAGTACGTTTTGACTTTTACTTCTTCCATCCTTTCTGAAATACATATTAAATTTCCTCTTGCAAGCATTGCAGTTCTGCATGCCTCGCAGAAGCAAATAACAGGACTTCCTATACCTTAAATTTAGGAAGCATTACATCTTTTGGATGTGCTATCTGTTGTTTTAATAACAAACTTTAATATATTTCATCGCATAATACACATTCTCGCACATTTTAGAAAGCAGAAAGATCTACACATTGATAAGTAAATTGTGAAGGCAAACTGCTCTGGCAGAGAACGGGCAGTGAAAGAAGATCGCTTTTCCGTCAAAATTTACTGACATAAATTAAGCATAATTATTAATAACAGTATATATTTAAGTCAAAGCGAACGGTAAGAAGTAAACAGATATAAAGTTTTTCTCCGGGATATTTAAATTTTAATTCAGTAATTTTAACCACTCTTAATTCTCCAAATTACATAGACAAAAAAAGCGTCCCCTTTCAAAAATTCTAAGTACGTTACAGGCCTACCTGGCTTCCTGTTTTTAGTATTTCTGAACTCTGTATTCTGAACTGAATCAGTTAACATACAGACATTCGAAATTTTGACAATTTACCACACTCATTTCGAATCATTAATTTCGGAGTTCATACAAACAAGATCCATATTTCCGGATATATTTCCCTAACATTAGAGCAGAGGGGCGATAACAAATTTCCTACATTAATTAGTGTTTGAAATAAAGTTACTTGGAGGTTTTCACGTTACATCACTCCTAAGTAATTATTTTTCTATTTAGGTCATAGAGTTCTTTGCTGTGTCTGTCCAGTGCCTCTTTATTAACTGTAATTTGTGTCGTCCAAAGGACATTCACCAAAGGTGGAATGAAATATTATATTCCCATCACTGCTGGAAATATATATTTAGTCTTTGAAGGGCTCTTAAACACAGATTGGTTTTCCGCTTGTGACTTCAACAGATCACATATTCACTCTGTGACAACTACATAATACTAAAGACATAATCAGTACTTATTCGGAAAAGTGACTGAAAACTAATTACACATATATTACTTGGCAAAATATTTATTTATGTTAAAATAAATAATGAAGAATAATTTATTGACCTTGCACTGGAAAGCCTTAATATTTTTGCCGTGTCCGTTTGTGTATCCAGTACAAATGTAGACTTACCTGTGTGAAGTTAACAATCTCATACAGCAGACTGGCAGAAGCATTGAATGGATACCACGTGGTGAAGATCATGGCACGGCTGGATAGAATTCGGTAGGTTGATTGCGTCACATGAAAAACAGCCATGAATATCCATAAAAATTTCGTAAAGCTGATAATACGAGCGATGTATCCTCTCATTGTTAAGATCCCGGTGTCAGGACCTCTGGCCGGGAACTCTTTCCACGTAAATGATTCAGCAAAATTTATCAGGTACTCCAAGTTACGTAAGCTGAGTCTAAAACAAAGGAAGATAAAATATACTAAGGATATGGACATTTCAGTGGAGCGCCTTAACGCTGAATTTGCCTACCATTGACTTACAGATATCTCAATTATTATACGTACGAGACGGAATTTTGAATGCAAAGTCTGTTGTATTGCATTTTAGCATTTCATAGTAATATCTAAATATATTCGCATTTCTTATAAAATTTTTATTCACGTTTTCTTATTAAATTTTGAAAAACATGTAAATTTACAAATAGGAAAGTTTTCATTATAAAATAAATTACTATTATTTCCAAAGTGAGTGGCAAATAAAATGATCTTTGCGGTACATATTGGAAGCTGTTTTACCTGAGGTACAGAAGCATCCATGCAACAACAAACAATGCAAATATCATCCGGACTTTCTTCATAGGCTCCTTCATATCTTCATTCTTAAACACAAAATCCATTATAATTGAGACCAAAGTAATGTAATAACACATCGTCAGCATTTCACAGTATACACGGTTGATGGTTGATACTGACTGCAGCTTAATTTGGATTCCACCAAATCTCAGGAAAAGTAAAGTATTTCGGAAGTACACGTCTATCATAACTGAGTTGAATATTGTCAGTATTTTAGTTCTAAACAAACGGTTAGTAATGAACGTGTTCCACCGTCTGGTTAAAATATCACTCCATAAACACTAGAATTTGCACAGAAATATCTCAGAGAGCTACTTGATGCAAATGGAATTTTTGGTTCCGGGAACCTACATTTATGTAGCTTTGTTCCATTGAGTCATTAATCGTGTTTGCCCTCAATATTTATTGAACATGCAGTTCCTCATTTCTAAGGGATTTTTCTAGCGCATGCGTGATTAACGCCGGCTGTAACTTTCGATATGAATTAAATTTTATTCACTAGCTAGCAGTTCCGTGACAGCTCGGACGGAACAAATGTACTTTCGTATTAGAACAGCTCATTAATTCATAGACCCAAGAACTCGGCCTTAAAAACGAAACTGAACATCGTCACGCTTTTGTATCCTGATTCGCAAAATATCAGGCACTGGCGTTCATTGAAGCAAAGTTATATTTCATTTATCAGTATATTATGACACAGTTATAATATTTATTGTTTACTTTTGTGTATAAAGTTTAAAAATGTATGAAGGTAACTACTTGTCAGCCGATTCTTCAATTTCCTGCATTAGAATTGTACATTTGAATTGCGCGTCTTATTACGACGCTTTTTGGGAAGTTGACAAGTGGCAACATAAAGGAATTTTAAGTTATGACATCTTGGGGGTGATTTTGACTTGGCAACAGTAATAAAAATACTACATTTATTATGGCTAATTATTTCCATATACCACGCAACTTCTCGCACAAAATTAAATGTGAAGTATAAATAATTACACATACATCACAGTACGGCTCACTGGGAAACGTGCAACGCGTAGACGGCTTCTGATAACAGCCTTTGTACATCCGTAACCTTTAGACGCCTAATGTCAACTATAGTGGTCGTATCGCACCGCTAACCTCTAAAGTTGTATTTTATATATTTATTCAACAAATATAGGTAATGAATATTTTAAATATGGTATATACTCTCCTTTTTTTCTCTTCAAAATGCAGTTTGTTTCATAATTCTAACGTATTTGGTTCCTGTATTATTCACATTCTATATGCAGAGTGTGTTAAAATTAAAAAAATAATTCCGGCGCCAAAAGGTTAATAAACTATCATCTGATACACACTTCCTCTAAGAAGGATTGCTATTTGTATTATTGCTATTGCTATTATTTTATACTATTGGTGTTATTATTGTTGGCGGCCGGATTGGCGTAGTCAGTATAGCGATTTGCTACATGTCTGACGGTGCGTGGGTCAAATCCGTGTGGGCCATTTTTCCGTGTTTCTCCGTAACGGCCCCGGGGACCTATTATTCTCCTGCTTGATAGGTACCGGGTTTTCCAGGATTAAAGCGGCCGGAGCTTCTTGCTGACCACCCTATCCCTTATGACACCAAATTTGCGAGTGTCTAGAAACTGTAAATCCGCCTTCGTTCTGTCACTGCACGGCATCTCATGGGGTGACATCAGCTATTAATTATGTTATTAGTAATATTAATAGTAATAGTAGTAGTAGTAAGGCGTAGGTCTGCGAACGCTCGCCTGCTGAGTTTGTGGGTTCGAATCCCACGGGGGGTGTGGATGTTTGTCTGTTGTGAGTTTTGTGTGTTGTCAGGTAGGGATCTCTGCGACGAGCTGATCACTCGTCTAGAGGAGTCCTACCGACTGTGGTGCGTCGTTTTTTGTGATCTATAAACCTCGTGAATGAGGAGGCCCTGGCCCACTGGGGGCTGTTGCGCCAAAAACAAACAAAACCAGTAGTAGTAGTAGTAGTAGTAGTAGTAGAAGCAGTATGATTATCCTCATCGTAAAACCATTCCAACTTACCTATCGCGGCTTACAGTTCTCCCTGTGTTTATCGCTTAGTGCCAAGTCAAGTTTTGGTCTTGTCTTTGCCTAGGATCGAATTCCTCTTACATTTATTAAATTAACTTCGTGTTTATGCATTAGATGATGATTATGTAAACTATCTGATTAGTTGCTTAAATGATAATCTATTGTCTGAATTTGTGGATTTTTCTCTTCACTTTGTGGGGCGTCCTCTGGCCTTCCGCAACGATCTGATAGAGAGCGCCTGCTTATAATATTTCCATAAATGAGCAACGCAATTTATTTGATTGTTCTCTACCTACCTTTCGCTGATGACGCTCAAGTTCTCCAACACTTCGTCGCACTCTTCTCAAGGTTATACTCAGTCAAACATGATGTTTCTGTACATAACTTGTATTACACGTCAGGCAATGTACTTATGTATAACGTAACATTGATGTATGTTAAAACAACCATTTTTGCAGCGAAAAGCAAAGCGTGTTACATATTCTGAATGTGTTTGTGGCCTTGTGTATCCAATATGAAATGCGCTTGAACCATTTTGTCATCTGTAGCTTGTCCAGCTGTATTTGTTATTTTCCACATTATGCCATAAAGAGCATGAATTTCGAAAAAAAAAGTCATTGAATATAAAATGCGTTTTAATTTTCTCTGCAAATTTCGTCTCAAACATTTCTTATTTTAGGAATAATTAAGCGAACTCATCATCATCATCCTCCTCCTCATCATCATCACCGTCATATAGCTTTCAGGGTTTTTAGGCTTCATGACCAGTTTCAGTCCCATTAACAGTCGTAAAGTCTTTTGCACTGTCGTCGTTAGTTTCGTTTCCCGAATGGTTGATATTTCACAGTTAAGCGTGGTAGTCTGTCTCCGTCCATTCGCCGAACATGTTTTACCCATTTATTTCCATAATTTTGAATTTTCTTCATAACTGCGTTATTTTTGAATTTCTGATAATATATCTTCATGGATCTTGTAATTTTTCCATGTGTATTTTGCCATGATCAAAAAGTATATAATTATTCACGTAAAGTAAACTTTATTATTGTCAGATTTTAATGAAATTTTAATTTTCGAAACAGACTTTTGAAAAACTCTCAAATTTTATGAAAATCTGTTCAGTGCCAACCAAGTTATTCATGCGGACAGACAGACTAACAAACAGACAGAGGCCCTTTCTTCAATTTTTTGAACGCGTATAAAAATTCAGAATGTGTATACCAAGGATCATTTCTTTCAGAGGAACAGTAAGATTAAGACAATTACAGACTGACAGTTCCATACAGATCATAAGTACTCAAAGTCGTGGATTTATTCCTTGACTCGAAATTTTATTTTATCTTAATTTTGGAAAAAAAAATTCTCTGTCTATTAAATTGTTGGGTCTTGTTCTCTCCGTAGCTTTTTCTCCCTCTCATTGTTTATTTGCCTTATCACTTCCATTCCATAGACCTCAATTAGAGTATGCTTCTGTTACTTCGAAGTCAGGTCTGCTGATTCCAGCAAGCCATAAGAATATGGTCGAATTTTGCAACAGTTTCATACAATTTTATGTTTCGCCAAACTACCTGTATTATATCCTTTATTTCTATACCGTACATGGGAATACTTACCACATTGATTCAATGTTACTTATTCTTGCTTACTTCTGTTTTTCGTTTTGTCCTTCGTTACAGGATATTTTAAGTTTTCGATTGCTTACTAAGAATTTAAAGTTCTCTCTGTGTTTATTGTAGGCATTTCTAGATATTATTCTTCTGTCACTATCATCTGGTAATAATTCTCGTTTTAGAGAAAAAGATATAATCCTATATCTAAGATAAATTTTAGTATTTAGACTTTATACAAATGATGGATATTCATGTAGGCCCATTGAATTACACGAAAAGTCATAGACTGAATAAAACCTAAATAGAATTTATTTCAAAAATATATTAATAATACCTTAATTTAAATCCGTGGCTAGTTGAGAAAATATTAGCTTCTTAAGAAGTTTGTAATTTAGTTCGTTAATTTGTTAAATAGTTATTTATATAGCCTGGTACTTATTTTGTTAGACACATTATTTCTGTAGAAATCCCTTCCAGGCAGTTTATTTTTGAAAGAGTTTGTGAGGCGTGTAATTCTGATCCTCATATTCACATATGACGATTTTCTTCCATTAACTTTATTTATACACTAACTGATTTACTGTAAATTTTCTTTTTCTTTAATTATTTTCTTCATTTGTGTTCGTGGTTATTCACATTTTATTCTACGTTTGTTTGTGATGATTGTTAATTAATATTAATAAATATATATAATTAAAGCAACCTGCTTTGGCCTACAGTCTCCAAGCCGTATAGCACATGTTAAGAAATATATAAAAGTGGTTCAGTCTTTGACTGATTCTTTGTAACTACGTAACCAATGGAAGATATACTCGAGATTTGGCACTTTCAGAGTGAGAAAGGAGCCTGTATAGGTCACAGTCAGTAAAGACAGTGGCCACAGGAATGGCGAATTAAAGATTAGTTTTGTTTGAAATACGGGAAGTTGGATGTGATAATGTTGAATTGAACGAATAGAGGATTGTATTTTATGTGGAACGGATAATGAAAATCATTAATCAGTGATAATAATTTTTTTACATCATAGAGTAGTGTCAGCATTTAAGAGAGTAGAGTGTGTTAATAATCTAATGCCATATCTTCTGCTTTACGCAGACGATGTGAATGCATTGGGAGAAATTTCTTAGACGCTAGGAAGGAGATTGGTGTAGACGAAAATACAGAGAAAACTCAGTGTGTATTCAAATTTCTTGAACATAATGCAGAACAAAATTAAAACAAAGAAAACCGCTAATACATTCTTCGAAAGTGTGGCGAAGGTTATATATTTGGGAACAACCTTAGTAAATATGCAATATTTCATGAAGAAATTAAGAGAACATTGTACTCAAGTAGCACCTGATTCCACTGGAACAAATTTCTTCTTCTCTGGTACTTTGGTATCCAGAGATATGAAAATTAGAATATGCAGAACCGTAAATTTTCCTCACGTTTTATATGTGTGTGAAGCTTCGACTTTCTCATTGAATCAAGTAAAAAGGCTGAAAATTATTACTGACGAAGGTGTTTGGATCCAAAATGGACTTGAGAAGACTGGGTAATGATAACTTCATGAAATCCGTTCCTCACAAAATATTATTCGGGTCATGAAATCAAGAATAATGAGATGAGTAGGGCAAGTGTCACGTACGCAGGAGAGGAGAGGGGCGAACAGATTTTGGTGGGGAGATATGAGGGAAAGCTACCGCTTGTTAGATATGGTCGTAGATGGGAATAGTAGGAGAATGGATCTTCAAGTACTAGAATGGAGAGTGGGGCTTGGACTAGATTGATCTAGTTCAAGATAGGGACTATTGTTGGGCTGTTGTGAATGCGGTAATAAACCTTTGGAGCCAATAAAATGTGGAAAGTTTCTTGACAAGCTGAGCAACCGTTAGATTCTCACGAAGCACTGTGCTAATTTGGAGTTATTTAGTTTTTTTTTACTTAGTTACTTACTTAGTCAATAGGAATTGTTCTATTTGTTATGGCTTTACTGCTCCAGTGGACCTAGGCCTCCTCATTGTTGGGGTTTCGAGATCACTCTCAGACACACCAAAATCGGTAGGACTTCTCTACAGGAGTGATCGGCCCATCACAGGAACCCCTTCCTGACAACATACAACACTCCCATGGACAGATATTCATGCCTTCGGCGGGATTCAAAACCACATTCCCAGAAAGCGAGCTGCAGCAAACCCACGCCTTCGACCGCGCGGCCACTGGGATCGGCGGTGGTTTTGTTAAGAAGAGTTATTTTCGGTGAAGCTTATTTACATGCTCGTTACTTTTTACAGATTCAGTGCTTAATTACCTCCGTCATGACAAAAACAAAAATATAAACTCCCGGTGTACTGTCAACTGCAGTAATCTTTAGGTGGCACATCCTCGTTGTGCTCAGATCAATACATATGATTATTCAGTATGCCGTTACACAAAGAGTTTTATATAATTATGTAAGGGAAATAATTATGTTTCTAAAAGTTTATGTAGACGATTGAACAGTTTCTTGAACATGTTTATATATATATATATATATATATATATATATATATATATATATCGTGTCATCGGTTAGATGATGGCACGTAAATAGGCCGGAATTAGCCACCCTTGAAATTTTAATTGCGTTGTTTATGACGGAATACTGAATAAATATATCTATTCATTGTCCTAAGCTAAAACACATTCATTTCCAGACTACAGGCTACTGAATTTTTTACCTTAGAACAATATAATTTTATAAAATTTGAAAATTGCGTTGCTGCCATGATTGAATTTATTTCCGACGTTACATTATCTCTGCTGACACAAACCTACTTCTCACCCACATGGAAACTGTGATATATGAACTTATCTGGCTATGAGAAATCTGTTCCTAAACTCTTGGAAAAAAATATGGGCGAAAATAGTTGTGTAATTCGGCCAAATTTCGTATCAGCAGTCTGAGACCCACGAATGTTAGTAGGAAATGCAGTGAACGTTCGTATGAACTATGCATAACAAAATAGGTATAAAAATATACATTTATCTCTTCTTTTATATGGCTGTGAGGAAAGTTTCTTGCGTCGCAAAAAAATATAATTTGTGTGTAACAACAGGGGGGTGGAAGGTTGTCTGGAGCTGAGAGAAGGGGGGGGGACACAACAGAGGGACAAATAAGACAATGGAATGTGTAATTTTACACTTCGTACATTTCGCTAATTATTATGAGAGTAATTAAAATGAGAAGAGTGATGTTACGTGGCACATATTTTCATGGGAGGTAAAAAATACACACAAAAATTTTATCTGGAAACCTACGAGAATGAAAAAATTGTAGTTTTAATTTTTGTACAGGACATCCCGTTGCGTTTATCAAACCGAAACATGTTGTCATCAAGACAAAATAAAATACTGTATTGTTGTGTTTGAAACCAGAAAGTAATTTTGTGTTCTTTTAGAAAAATCGGAGGTCTAGCTCTCGGTAGAAGAATCATACTGAAGTGTATGTATTGAATGTCAACAGGAATCTCCTAACTTGGGTGGTTCCACTGGTGTGTTGTTACGAACACATTAGTGAGCGTTTTGTTTACTTAAAGGAGGAAATTTCGTGGCTGTCTGAACATCAGCTCTCCACTAAGACTGTGCTCCATACCGTTTCCAATTTGATGATAATTTGTGTATATGTTTGCCTGAAGATTGGGATAATTTTTATAAAATGTAGTCTCTGTGATAACATAATCCAATTACAAGCGAACTTAAAACGAATCAAAATGGAAATGAAAATAAAACCACTATTTCGGTGTTATCATATAATTTATACTGATAAAAATTTGAAAAGAAGACCGAAGAACCTGCTGCGTCCATCTTCTATATTCGTCTTAGAATTCTAGACCTTGAAAATGGAGGCAGTTTGCTTCTCTACCTATCAATTGTTAACCACACACCAGTCGATGGTGGCGTAACATTTCAGAACACTTTAAACCCCTTTATCGTTCTTTGTTACCGTGAAGTGTTTCAAATCTTGCTAAAGGAAATATTTATATCGTGAATACAGAAGTACACAGGCGTATGAAAAGTACATTTTTGTACTTCATTCTATTCGTATTATAAGCAGAGTACTGTTGCACTATTATTTGAAATAACCATTATATATATATATATATATATATATATGTGTGTGTGTGTGTGTGTAGAAGAAAATCATTTGCCACTGATGGTTTAAAATACCTTCGTAATTGGAAGGTACACATAGGTCACATAACATATGTTGCATTAACATACATTTTCATTAAGAAAATCAGAATGTGCATGGCTGTACACACAGTTAGCTGGATTCTGGATTACCTGTGAAATTGTGTGTTGATGGTGCACATGAATGGAACATGCACACAAGTTTTAAAATTTTGTTGCAATGCAGTTCTTGTTGTTCACTTACGCATAGACCTTTTGAAGCTGACTGTATACAAAAAAATGTGTGTCCCTCCCTGAGACTGCTCTTATAAAATTAAAATATAAATTTACTAATTAAAGCAATAAATTTGCTGTGTAGCAGAGCCCATGAATCCCGTCGAATACTATAACTGTGTAAGTTCGTCAAGTTTACATTTATGTTTACCCTGAATTTCGTGTTTACGCAGGTATCTAATATTGTAATCTTATATATTAGAGTATGTAAATGAACGAAGATATATTTGGGTCAGATACTCGTATTGTTAAACATCAACGTCTTCGATAATATAATCTACGATAATCTATTGTTATTATTTCAGACCTGCGCTGTACGTTTTCATTTGTAGAAGGAACATAAAGAATTAAACTTTCGATGAATTCAACGTCATAATAAAAAGGTAAACCTGTAAATACATTCATTTCTGTGGAAGTATATTCGCCTTCAACACAGTGGTGAAAATATTAACTCTCAACTCTCTAATCTTGATTAAATTTCAGTTTTCACAATTTAACCAAAAGCGCCAATTTTCGTTAAGACCGGAAATGTTAAAACCCCCCAAAATTTCCTCTTATCACGACTCCAAATATAATTTCAAAAATCCGTATATAAAACTTTCGTGAGTGAAACTTAAATTTCACTCTTCATGGCCACGTTGGATGCCACGGATCATTCAATTTGTTATTATTTTGAATCAGGTAGAATAAAAATACGAAATAATTCTCTCCATCAAGAGAGACCACGTGACAAGGTAGCAAGAACTCTGGAGAATATTCCACCAGTTTTATAACGCATTTATATCTACATTATTCAGCATTCTTATAATAAAAGCAACGAGATGCATTAATTTCTCAAATTTATTTTTGGAATAAAACTCTACAGGTTTCGGACAGTTCCTCTGACCATCATCAGGAGTTTTTTACTGCACACACAGCATTGGTATATGTCATACAGGTTTGGTGACATTTACCACTGCTGTGTTTACAGCGAAAAACTCCTGATGGTGGACAGAAGAACTGTCCGAAACATATATAGTTTTATTCCAAAAATAAATTTGAGAAATTAGTATATATAGTTGGTTCTATTATAAAAATTTATCACGATGCACGGTCACCTAACGACAAATTATTCAGCATGTGATCAAATACTTCGTGTTCACACCGCTCACGGACCTGCAGATTCTGAAGGCAGTGCTGTTTGAAGTTCAACGGAACGCACCATATCTTGTACAACTTCAAGGTCTAATATTAATTTTACAGACACAATAACGTTTAATTATAAATCTTTTTGTTGAAACACGGGCGAATGTATACTAACTGATAACGTCCCTTTACATTACAAGAACAATTCCTAACACAAAAAAACGCTGAGAATTACTTGAATGTTATTATGTAGGCGTACTGGTATAGAAACTGCTGCGATATCAAAGGGAAAATTACACGATTATAAGTTTTAGTTATGATTTTCACCGAAAACTCTTCTACCGATATATTTTTATTTGTTGCACTTCGATAGACATAATTTAAAATTACATTTTCACTCATTAAGCACAGTCTGATAGAATAAGCAGTGATAATACTTCGAGATTATTTGTGTACCGGTAACGGTGAAAGCTGCATTACCGACGCCAGCATATTTACCACTCGGCTCTTTTATGACGACAAATTTCTCGCCTGTTCAAGTAGCGGTAATTACAAGAATGTTTACCACAATGCCTTAGTCTAAAGACAGAATTACAAATCGTAAGCTTTTAAATTGTCTTTGGTTAGAAAAGAAAACTTTTCGTGCTGTAATCATAATATAGGGAGAGAGAGCGCTAAAGTGACCCAAAGCTTTATCTCTACGCAAACTCGTACGGTTACAAGAACTTTAGCAAATCAGTTGTCAAATTATATGGATGCCAGTTTTATAAGAAATAATTTACTTCCAAGAATGTTGTAATATCCCGTATGCCAGCTATTATGAAAATAAACCGTAAACATACATTCATCGTGGTCTTATTGGAGATGGGTAAGAACTTCCCAGCTTTAAGTGTCAATTCTATATCAGCTGTGGCGATTATATAGGCCACAAAACGCTGAAAGGAGACAGCAGTTCCTACCCACTCATATCCCCAGGCAGCTTGTTTAACACTCTCACCCTGGAAAGAAACATACCGACAAACATCAGTCTTATGTCTAAAGTAATTAGTTTATAACTGCAATAAAGCAGAAAATGTTTGTATCGGTATTAAGAGGTCGAAATTGCTTTTCACATAGCATAATGGGGTCACATTCATTTCAGTTGGATATTCACTACGTAGCATTAAAATGCAAGCAAAAGGTAAGCAGTAGGCTCACATTTTGATTTATAACTGTTATAAAATTTTGATCTATACACTTTACTTAATAGGAGAATAGAGCACAAAAATTTGTAAGAGATCTCGTCTTTCGAGTCTAACCTACCGCCTTAAATTACAGTTTAACAGAAACATAAGAAACAACATGAAGAACACACAAATTCGTGAGGCCGAAACACTTCATCACCACTTGCTCTGATGTCCCGTAATGTTGTATTGTATTCTGACAGTCGTTTGAAAAAAATACCATTTTATTGAAATTACGATGTAGAGGAAAGTAAAATAACAATACGATTGTAATGTGAAATTTACCTTAGCTCTCTTCCTAAGAGAGGTGAGTGGTACATAACTGTAGCTAGGCAAATGAGATGTATTTTGAACAGACTCATTACAGAAAAATATATTTCACTAATTATAAACTTGACTGTTTTGTGACACCATGACTCTTCAAAATTTGTTTTATTACAGTTCAATGCTTATAACTAATAAACCGTTGTAACCAAGTAAGTGACTGACTACACAGTCAACTAAATCCAAAAGGCAATCTTTCTTGAGAAGTTAAAAGGCCCTGAGATACTCAAAAACTTTTTCGCATTTTATGTAACCATCAATTAAGCACATGATCCCTTCCCACTTCTTGTCTATTTTAGTATTATCTTTTCAGCTAAGCCCTGGCCTTCCACGTGGTCTCTTTCCCTAGGATTTCTCCACCAAATCCCTGTACACACCTCTTCTCTCTGCATACGTGTCACATGTCCCGACAATCTCATTCTTCTTTATTTGATCATACGACTAACATTTGGTGGGAAATACAGATCATACAGCTCCTCATTGTGTAGTCTTCTCCACTAACCCGTTACCTCGTCCCTCTTAGGCCAATATACCTTTATCAACATCATATTCTCGAATATCCACAGCCTGCATTACCCCTCAATGTGAAATACCGTTTTTCACACACATAAAAATCCACATAATAAGTGACATACATAAGAAAAATTTACACAGGTCAGCTATAAAGTACCGATTGGATGTCCACAACTACTTAGACGACTATGACAGGGAACCTCTAGATTATTTTTAATTTAATGCGTAGGAATTTATAGTAATAAAATGTGCACAGAAATAAAATGAAACACAAATAATGCTAAGAGAAATGTAGGGCTATGTAACTGTATAATAGTGAAGTGGGGTTTACGACTGCAACTCTGAACTGCTGAATATGGCTTCCGTTTTACCGCTCGTAGCCCACTTCAAAATTATCCACAGGATAAAGCAAGAGAAAGAATTTATTTCAGAAGAAATTATGTCAGTGTCCAGTATACCTGAAAGTGTATAAGCTTCAAATTGCCCGTGTGTCAAAATTTATTTTTTTATTTGTTTGTACTCTTCTTAGATTTATGTGTGGAACCTTCTATGCATTAGATTTACTTAAATTTATTAAAATAGATTGGCCTGATAAATACCTGCTCCGTCAGTTGATCTCCAAGCCAGCAGAACACCAACACAATATCCACCGTCACGCAATACATGACCAGAACCTGCCACAGTCCTGTGATTTCTCCCCAAATCTACGCAAATGTAACAAACAGATCCAATACAACTCACGCTAGATTTTGGCATATAGTTGTATGCTCCAATTACAGCTACGATTTATTCTGTACATAAACAGTGAGTAACTTAAGGAATGGGTTATTAGACTGTAGGTAGCCTATTGTTTCAACTAATGGAGCTATTGGAAATTTCAGGTTCTTCTCAAGAGCACACTACTGCAACAGTTTATACGAAGCCTGGTTCATCCATTTGTCTCTTTATAAAATTTTTCAGCGCAACGCAGGCAATTTCAAAATTCTTTTACGCCTTCACACTGACACGAGAGAACTTCATTCCCTTTAACGTTTGTGATAGACTAATATAAAGCAATATCTTTAAAATATGTACATGTTTTAGGGCACAATGGGCTCAGATTTATAGTTTAGCAGAACTACATTATTCATAATAGCTTATAAAAACGTTCGTTCTTTTTCCAAGTAACCTTGTAAGAATATGTAAGAGTGTTAATTTTGTAAGGAACACATTTAAACCGTCTTCAGTCTGGTGCCTAGGTAGTAGATAAATATGTCACCTTAAATGTCCATGTCATGTACAAAGTGATAAAAATTCGGTGTATTTTATGTACTGTTGGATACTTCAGCAATTTAACTTAACTGAATGAGTAAGAATTGCAACTAGGCATTCAGGGTAAGGATAAACAATGTTATGAATTGCGATAAATGCTCATTGTGGTTTCGGATCAGCTCCACATTACTTCGAAAGAAAGAACAGCAGATGTAGTTGCTGCAACTAAAAATAACCTGCACTTGCACTTCCCATAACTTGAAAAAATTTGCCGAAATTTCCGGTAAGACCGTCTGCGCATTAAAGACAAAAAGACAAAAAGAGGAAATATTATCTTCTGTGTATATTCTAAATTATGAATTATCAGTCAAATAACGGTATTCCGTTATCGAGTGCAGCACCTGAATAGTCCTACAAGAAGAAACACGAAATTCATACGACTGCCCATTCTACAGAACTGTACTTTTAGAAGAGGAGGCACTATACCACATTTTATTCATTCTTCACACAACAAAAACTTGTGTTGATATACACAAGTTTTGTATAATATTTTACCAAGGACAAAAAGTAACCATATTTCAGGTGAGACATCACCGTTGTGTTGTAGAGAATCATAAAATATATATACAAAACAGAGTTAAACACAACTTATTTAATGTTTTTTTTTGTTAAGATGTATTCTTACATTTTTTCTTTCAACGATATGTTTCGGCTCTAGTTATGAGCCATCTTCAGGTTGATCACTTTTTCTTAGCAAAGTAAGCCGTAAAATTAGCAATGTACACAATATAGAGCAAACCTCTGATACGATGAATGTTCGTTCTTAAAATTAAACTTTATTTGAAATTAAGAATAAGATAAGTGAACGCTACTGACCCAAATATTAAGGACTGTATATTATACTACTTCAGTGTACTGATGCTAAAACTATAGCCCTATTACGTTCAAACTGCCCAGTTTATTTATTAACTAAAGAAGCCATTTTGACAGGAGCCATCCCGCTGTGTTATACAATATGATAAAGTAATTTATACAGCCAAACAAAACACATATACAGTAAATTAATACATAGTTGGCAACATGTTTCGGTTATAGTGAACCATCTTCAGCCAGTTCTTAGTATACGGATATAATGCATTCAGTGAGTGCGCATATTATGGGAGAGTGGTTGCTTACGTGTGCTTGCATGTGGTCAATACTTGTGACACAGTCGCCAGTATTGATCAACTGACGGTTATTCGTTTCCACAAAAACAGCGTCAGACCAACAGAACGTAAGTGATCAACTGTAAAATGTCTTCTGTTTCATACACATACAAGTTATATTGAGTACAAACTCATAAACATTCAAGTTAGATGATTTTTTAAAGATATATGAAAGGTGTAAATATAACAGGACCGAACCATAAACTGTTATATAGCAGTATAATGCAAAATATCATAAAGAATGCAGTTAAAACTTTGTTTAAAACATGTTAATTTAGCTTTGAGGAAAGCTTCGCAAAAGCAGCTTATAATGTGCAGTTCATTAAGTAATATAATGTTATATTCGTTTTTAATAAAAGGTACTGTAATAAAGTCTCATACCCGCAACGAATTTGAGATGTGAATACTTTACCATGACAGCAGAGAAGGAGATGAAGCAGAGCGCGGCTAGCAGCAACAGAAACAGCTCACAGTGGATTTTGAACGTAGCTTTTCATGTCCTGGTGATGATGAACGCAGGTGTTCAGTTGTTCCTGCATGTAGCTTGATAGCTCCACTGTGGTCTCACGTTTTCCCTCTCCCTCCTGTTGATAAACCTCTTCGCCCAGTTCTGCTCTGGTATGACGTGTGTCTGATATCCAGCAGTGCCGCTCTGAGCTTGTCCGGCTAACTGCAGGTTACACACAGTAGCGTAGCGTACACACTGGGGAAACCGAGGCATATGCTTACGCACACAAGAGATGCCACGCACTTTGCATATTCACAAAATATTTAGAGCAGTAATATTTAACATCATGCACAGTACTTTTATGAAACAGTAAAACCGAAATTATCTAAACTTATTTGTGAGCCGCCATAACTCGGAGGTTATCGGCATTGGTAAATAATGTTTGTGATGTTTTAGATGGGAATTTTGTGCGCGATTTGCGCGACTCCAAATTGCGCAGCGGTTTTCAGGAACGTGTCCCTGGCGTAAGTAAAATGAGACCTACCTGCACTACAACAGCAAACGACTACACCACAGACGTGGCACAATTCAATATTTTACACCGTGCAATTCATCTTATTTGCTTCCAATACTGGCCGCTCTAATAAAAACGTTGCACATTTTAATATCTTCTTCATAAACTTGCCTAGTGAAATAAACCCGTTTTCTGCCAGAGTATTCCTTTGCCAGCATACACGGCACTTTAACAAAGAGACCTCCTATTTAATGCATCATAAACTCTAACTTATACCGTTCAGTAGGTTTGCGTTAGATCAATACTTCACACTCATCTTCAAAAACTTCATACACGCAAATAATGACAGGGAACTTTAACCAGTGGAGCGTGGTCGCCCTTTGTGAGTGCAAGTTACAACAATTATTCGGGACGGAATTTTACTCTGTGTTTCATCTGGTGAGACCTGTGCCTGAATTAGACTTTGGCTTTTTATTAATTGAACACCTTTAATGACGACCAGTGGAATGTGATAATTACATTTTTACAGGAAGTATATTTCTCAGCAATGTTTGCCCAGCCATAATGGAGATTCAACTATGCTGCTAAATTATGAACTTTACTTGGAATTGTGCAATAGTGAGTGTGTTCAGTGGTCCTAATATTTTGTACGAAGTAGTAGACACGAAAAGAGCCATTCATAATAATACGATTCGTTTTATATCTTAGACACTGTACAGGTTTTTAACGAGACGAGCGTCGGGTCAATTGTGTAACGACTAATTATGCAGGGGACGTCCCGTTGTGTTTTTAGGTGTAACGACTCTTGTCATGGGGGAAGTACTTTCTTCACATGTATGCCGTCGGCAGCAATGCTTCTTACAGCAGTTTATTACAAACAGAAACTGTATATGTAATTTACATTTATTTTATTCTTCCAAGCACTAAATCACGAAATATGTATAATAATTCGTAACCTGCAGTCTGCAAATGCACTTGGCTCTGATTCAGTCCATGTGCATTTGATTTGCCCACATTCATTATGCAAAAGACAGAAGAAGCGCAAGGAACACCCCTTCTGACTTATTAATGGAAAAGTTAAGTTTCTGGTCATGCATGTTCTTTCTGCCTTACACTGCTTATTTCCCACGGCATATAGCAGATATGTATATAGGCTATCGGTGTTTGCATGTGTTTGTAATTCTGAGTCTTTTCGTGTAGGAGTAGTTGACTGCCTTGTGGCTACTGACCCATAATTATTAGCACCTCTGTTTCATTCAATTTTACATTATGTCTTTACATTACACTTCGACGTCGTAATAATAATAATAATAATATTAAACAAAATACGAGAAATGCAAATTTTAGGAGAACGATAATTCAATTGTTTTGTAACTACAAAACTTTATTGGCCGTGTCATTGTGTTCATATAGCTTATATCGGTGCCATTACAGGAAAAGGTAAAATAAACACATGTGAAAGTACTTGAGCTTATTGTAGAGATGTAAGAACTTAAAATGCCAGTAAGGCGATTACGCGAATTCAGTATTTAGATTTCGATTTTATAGAAAAGTGTAGACATACATTACCCTACAGGAGGAAGAAGTGGGCCGGGTAATGTAGTCGGTACAGCGAATGGCTACGGGCTGGACGGTCCGGGAATCGAATCCATTCCGCGTGCGGACGTTGTAGGTGAAAGTCGTGTCTGTACAGTGCAGTAAGCGAAAGTCTACTCGGCGTTTATCATAGTGGAGTGCGTGTACTTAACCCTTATCCTGCTAACGTGGAGAATATGGTGAGCTCCTAATAATGCCAGCAAATGGAAGATGGGATTTAACTTGGCGTTTGAAAGGTTAAGTTTAGTGTTACTCAGTGAATAACTGTAAGTTCAGAAGAGCACGGACAGTGTATAGTGTACAGTGGACGAGCGACAGAACACTTTGGTCTGTATTTTTGACAGCAGAAGCCTACACATTTCCGCGTATGACATATATGAGTGAATAAATGACCAGCTGCATGTACGGGAAGGCAGTGTAAGTATGATAAATATAGATGGACCCAAGCGTCAGGTATTTATTAAGTTTGCGGAACTAATGTATGCACAAGAGGTATTAAATGCAACAAACGGAAAGGCTGAATATAAACATATGAGTGGAGAAATATCCGTCTTTCGTGTAGACGTAGCAGGAATGGGGACCAAGAGAGTAAGGATAGCAAACTCACCACCGGAGACCAAAGAGTGACAAGGACAAAATATTCTGCACCGAGTGACAGCAAGCACTCCCTGACTTCAGTCTGCTCTTAATTTCCTCCCGACCAGAATTTTGTATTGTTAAGTTTTTTTAATTGTTTGAACTGTTCCACCCTTTGAAAGGATTTATTATTAAACTTTATATTGCGATTTTGTCCTGCACTCCGACCTTAAAACGTGGCATTGTACGTAGTTTTATCAGCATTTACTCTTTTATCAGTCTCCTTACCAACAAATTATATATATATATAGAGAGAGAGAGAGAGAGAGAGAGATAGATAGATAGATAGATAGATAGAGAGATAGATAGATAGATAGATAGATAGATGGATGGATGGATGGATGGATGGATGGATGGACGGACGGACGGACGGACGGACGGATAGATAGACAGAGAGACAGACAGACAGACAGACAGACAGACAGACAGATAGATAGATAGATAGATAGATAGATAGATAGATAGATAGATAGATAGATAGATAGATAGATAGATAGATAGATAGATAGAT
>Ga0123354_10002672_pt1 | contig 23848 bp, 14 predicted proteins | sample TergutLab28metaG_2_FD_97872 | JGI IMG/M metagenome (GOLD analysis project Ga0123354, IMG submission 97872) | Labiotermes labralis P4 segment gut microbial communities from Petit-Saut dam, French Guiana - Lab288 P4 | ecosystem: Host-associated > Arthropoda: Insects > Digestive system > Gut ... | reverse complement strand
TTTTGGGGGGGGGGGGTTGAGTTTCTGTGGGCCCCTGTGGGGGGGGGGGGGGGGGGGGGAGAAGCTTGATGACAGCTCGCTTCTCCATGTTGCTGAAATCGCGCGCGTCGCCTGACGTGCTTCCTTTCAGCCCCTGTAACAAGGAAAGACTTGCAATTCGGCACATGAACAGACTCCTCTTTCCAACGACACTATCGACTCCGTCCTACGACATCGGGAAGGTCAGGCTAAGGACTTATCAGCACCTCTCGTATCTGAGTTCTGAATGCAAATATGGGTGAATCGACATTTATATCACACACATAATATACCTGGTGTGCTGTAGTATCCTTCCTGACTTCTAAACCGTTGTTTGCTTTTGAATAACAAGACATATGCTACTAGTGGGCACGCAAACAGGACGACACTCTGAAGCACGTCCAGTAACCGAAGTGTGGGCTCTTCCATTTACCAACACTCTGAATCTGCAATGAATGTAGGGTTGCTCACTGAATAAATATGATATAAATACTGTTCCTTTCTGTTACACGTGTTTGTATTATTACATTCCTTAAATCAAGAAAAGTTGCCCCTTCTAGCCACGAAGATATATAGGAAAATGGAGGTATAACTCCGCTCATTCTTCACCTCAGCACTAGATGGGAAAGTGGTTAGTTTCTAAACTCTGTCGCTTTATCCCGAAGAAAAAGTCGCCAGGTACCCAGCAACAATTCGGTAGGTAGGCCCCAGGGCTGGTTTAAACATATTGAAGAAAAGAGACATCTGTTGCCCATATCACAAATTGAAAATTTCCTTGGTTATCCAGTCAGTATCTAGTCCCTGCAGAAACTACACTACCACACTCATGACAAATAGTTTTAATACCATGAACAAGTATCACAAAATTGGAAGTATATGATACAAATGTTAAGCTCAAAGATCGAAAACGTTCATTGAGCGGAAAAACGACCAAAACGCGTTGTGGCATTAGAGAAACAGCTACAACGCGAAATTTCGTGTTGTGGCTGTTTTTAAACATCCACAAAGCGTTGTGGCATGTAAAGATATGCCATGATGCGAAAGTCGTGTCGTGGCTGATAAAAGCAATGACCACAGCAAGTTTGGACTTCATAAAAATACCACAAGGTGTCATGGACGTTACCTTTTACAACCACGACGCGATGTAAGACAAGTTTCAACCTTCCGAAGGGTCAGTCTCGTCGGTTAGCGAGTGATCGAGCTGCAAGTTAGTGTGCTTTACAGCCACATCTGTTGACAGTGTGAAGATTTTTAATGACAAAGTGAAGGAGCTGAATGACGCAAGCAGTCATAGGAGCTTGTTTCTTGATAATGAGCGTTACAATAACATTTTACGGGAAGTTAAGGAAGCTCAGATATTGCGAAAGAATAACCAGCCACTGACTTCGAAACATTACCGGCGTCTTAAAATATACGCTGTCATGAAGATCGGTGATACGCAGAAACTTATTGAAAGTTGTTCAGACGAAAAATGATGATTCAGACATTCGTTATTACTGCAAGACGGAGGAGCTGTTTGATGTTTTGGAAACATCACATGTCAACATAGGACACAAAAGGACAAGAGGTAAAACACTGTTTTGTTTGTGATTCGCAAAAACATTCTCTTTATCTCTTCCTTTCTAAATTTTTGTTTCGTTATTTCAGTAATGAAACTGAAAAAGAAGTATTGCAACGTTACTGGACAAGTGATAGACCTTTATTTGGCACTATGTGAGTAGTGTCAATTGAAAAAGATACCGAAACTGGGATTAGTTGTACGTCCAATCCTTTCACATTACATGAATTCTCGGTGCCAGGTAGACTTGATTGATATGCAGTCTGAACCAGATGGATATTACCGATTCATTATGAACTATCAAGACCATTTGACCAAGCTCTCAATTCTTCGTCCCCTGAAGAGCAAAACCGCCTAGGAAGTGGCCTATCAGCTAATGGACATCTTTTGTATGTTCGGTGCCCCATTCATACTGCAGAGCGACAATGGCCGCGAATTTGTGTACAAAATAATAAAAACTTGGCTGATATTTGGCTAGGAATGAAGCTCGTGCATGGAAAGCCGAGACATTCTCAAAGTCAAAGATCAGTTGAAAGATCCAACCAAGATTTTCGAGACATGCTGGTTGCTTGGATGTCCGACAACAGCACGAAAACCTGGTCTGAACGACTACGGTTTAAACAAAGCAAGAAAAACCGAGTTCTGCATTCAGCCATCAAGACAAGTCCTTATGAGGCTATGTTTGGAACGGCGCAGAGGATCGGACTAGGGGATTCTCCGCTCACTGAAGACATGTACTCTTCAACGGAAACTGAAGAAGAACTGGAACAGCTCTTAAATGCAGGAATGGATAATGGTCAAGACAATGAAGAGATCAACCAACAGGATAGAAAAGATGAAGATTAAAATCAAACCAATGACACTTCAGAAAAAATAGTAGAGAAGAAAGACAACAAAAAAGTTTACTGTGTGATTTGTGAGGAGTCATGAAGCGCTCACAAGTGTTCAGTGTGTGACCAGTCTGTTCATGCTGTTTGTGGAAGTTGCAGTGAAGACAGTGAGGGTTTCGGACTGCAGGTCACTTCCAACCTCTGTATAAGGAAGAATCGAATCAACATTGAGCGAGAAGGTGCAAAATCTGGTCAGGACCAACAAGCTCAAAAAAAGGTTTCTCTCTCCAACTCAAGACTTCCAGCAGTTGATAATGGGACAAACATTGTGGTCAGGGTGCCTGACCTTGATCGAGGACGTCTAGCCCCCAGAAATGTCCTAGCAGTCATCGTTGATGTCAACTCTTCTGGGCTTTATCTGTTGGGCACGAAGGAAGGCCTACTTGAGCGGCTGTATGCTCGAAATGAATTCACAACTGTTGACAACAACTTCATCGAGGCACGTGATGTGCCCTCAAGTTCACGATCTCTTCGGCCAGCCTCAATGATAACGTCTGGAAGTACACAGGAATTTGTAAGCTGCCACTGTAAGAGGTACTGCATCGATAAAAAGTGCAAATGTCAATCGAAAAATATGAAGTGTAATTTTAAGTGTCATTCTAACAGCTCCTGCAAAAATAAATGAGTTCGCCATTGTTCATTAGGCCTACGTTACGTGTATTTTTTATCAATAAATTATTAAAATTATAAACAGTTCATTTAAAAGACATTTCGCATTGTGGCTGTTTCTTTCCAGCCACAACACGTTGTGGTTGTTTCTCTAATGCCACAATGCGTTGTGATCGTTTTTTCCGCTCAATGAGCGTTTTCGATGTTGAGCGTAACACAAACACCAATTAAAGCTCCACATATTATAGACCAAGGAATTAGATGGCGATAGTGGTCAGCTCTAAGCTCCGACTGCTTTACCCTTGGAAAACACAAGTTTCAACTACCAATTTGATGAGAGGCTTGGTTGACTTCAGAGCTAGTGTAGATATGATAGTACTGGCACAAGATTGAGTGAGTAGCCTGCTACACACCCTAGCTGCTTTACCTCAAAAACCAAGAGCCCACAGAACCCCCAAATAGGAGGCTGGGTTGGTACCACAGCATGCCTGGGTGTTGTAAAGATGAGAAAAATCTCTTGCCCCTGCCAGGTATTGAAGCATAATTCCTTGGTTGCCCAGCCCACAGCCTAGTCACTATACTGACTACCTAAGTCAGAAGTTAATTTTATATTTATTTTCCTGTCTCCATTATACAGCATAAAGAGACTTTCAATAAAAGTTTTAGTCCTGTCAGATGTATAATTCATACTACAGTGCATGCATGAAGAGTTCTGAGAAAATTGGTAAGGTTTCAACTGAGCTTAATGTAAAGTATGAAACTGTTCACGGACTAACATACAAAAAAAAAGTTCAAGCAACTTCCAGTGAAGACCCTCAATACCATTTCACTGCAGTACACTTTGTGCAAAACAGATGTACAGATTACCTTATGACTGCACAATCCTTTGAACTGCTGACATCAGACAGCTCTGATGTTCTCACTGGGTCTCCTACATTGGCACTAAGAGGGAAGCACTTATTCGAGGCAGCTGGCAGCGTTATCTCCTTACAGTGGATAAGGCAGATATACATGATACTGTCTTATCAACCTGTCAAGTTATACAATGATGCTCTTATGAACTGAAATGTCAAAGCAAACACCTTGTAAGCAGACACCAATTGTAGTCAGTTTGTAATATAACTGTAACAGAGTTTACTTTAATTGATGTGATAATATAATTAAATAAAGAGGAGACATGTTTTCCAAGCAGAGATAACAGAGCAATCAGTGCAAAGGTTCCAATAACAGACAGCAACATAATGCATGTACTTCGATCTCAAGCTTCAGATAAGAACTCCTCAGAACAGAATATACTGTAGTTCTAATACATAGCAATTCCTGTCATTAATGATTTAATATTAACCTCTGCAAAATAAAACACAGAACAACTTGGTAAAATGATTGTCTGCTACTGTAATGTGAATGTTCAGAGAACAGTCAGGGTCTCACTCCAATACCGACCCCTTTCAGCATAATACAATGCCGCAAAAAGGTCGCACAGTTAACCATTCTTACAGCATCAGGATACAATATGTTTAAATGACACTGTAAAAGTTACATCATTAATTGAAAATGTGCACACACATGAGCACATGAGGGTGCGCATGTGCCCACACACACACACACCAGATTCACCATGCCCATGTAATGTCTCCATATAAAGAAAACTTCTACTATTGCCAAGCCTTTACTGAAAGTTCACAACAACAATGACTCTTTCTACATAGGCAAATTCCACTGAGACATTTGTAAACAAACCTCCAATTAGTTTTGAAGCTTTCACAGTGAGAGAATTCAAAGAAATCTTCTCATACAGACAGCCACGTCAAAATGTGAAGGTTTCCTGATGTTTAGGGAAAAAACTCCATCCCCATCTTCACCCTGCAGATCAGGGATTCAGTTTTTTCCCAAAACTCAGAAAACCTTCACATCTTGATGCCTGTCTGACTAAGAAAACTTAATTAAATACTCCAAAAATGTCAATTAGATTTCAATATTTTAATAAGGAAATATCAAGTCCAGTACAATGGTTCTGAATCTTTTGCCATTCTTGGGCTGATAAAACTACAACCATTTTTCCAAGTACCCATCTAAGCACACTGCTCAATAGAAATAAGATTACTAATCTAATTACTAGTAACGTCCATAAACATGTCTACTTAAAACACAAAATTAAGTTCTGTATTAGACATGTTCACATAGTCATGAATGGGTCTATGAACTTCACCATGCCCATCTGTTTGTCTGCACATATATCAGTGCAGCTCCCACTGGATGGATTTCCATGAAATTTGTTAGCAGGGGCTTTTATGAAAATGTGGTTAATATCAGACAAGAATGTCAGGCACTTTACATGAAGATCTAAGTATGTTTTATTGTTGCCAGCAACATAAATGCAACATAAAAGCACTTTTGTGCAATATTTTATATTGTTAACAGACATGCACCTCAATACATAGAAAATCAACTGTTGCATTTCTATCGCAACAAGGGTCATGCAAACAAGCCACAATGTTATGTTATACAAACACTGCCTATCTTACATCATATTAAAATCAAAGACATACCACAACCACCCACACTGGACATCCAGAATTAACAATTTTTTTCCTTCAGGATATATTAATTTAAATGGCGTCGGTAATATGGCACTGACACCCTGACTCTGTATTCTGTTCCTTACTTAGCCAGTTACATTAATAAATGCCACAAGAAGGGAGGTGGTGGAAACAGATGTCTTCAACACAAACTACTTTGTCATAAAAATTAAGCTACTTATAAAGTAGCAATAACATGTGTGGTACATACACACTGAGATACTACCAGTTTTAAAGTCTGAGAGCAGACCACAGAACACTAGCTGAAGAAACAGATTGGTCCATCAAATAATTAACTATAGTTCTGCTCGTGTTATGCCTACAGTACTCTATGAATTCATTCCTGGATTTAAATCCATGAATTTCTTGCAGAATATGTTACATACCAACTAAGCTACAGTGGCCAGTGAAATCGGAATGAAACCACGCAAGATATTAACAATAGTTTTGAAACTTTTAACCAGAAATGTAATACCTTACAACCTTGCCTTCTGCTAGATATTATGAAACCAAAAGATACAGGGTCATCCACACATCACAAAATTTTGCCATAAAATTGGCCCCCACCCCACCTCTTGTGACATTTTATAACAGAAGCCTGTCACCCTCCACAATGATGTCCAAAACGTGTGCCCCCCCCCCCCTCAAGCCACAAGAAAATAAATTGCCTATAGAAGGTAATTGCCACTATTTAAAGCCTAAACACCAGTCCCTACTATTTTACTAACGCATAACATCATAAAGAAACAGTGTGCACAATTTAGGCCTAATGGAAACAGTTATGACAGGCCACCCTTCTACCTATTCATCAATAGCCAGCAAATTGCCTAACCAAAGTATGAGAAATCTAGCCAGCTCTGTACAGAATCATGCTGGTTATATTAAGATTTTATGACATCATGATATTTTGAACCCCCCTACCCCTATGTCACACATAGTTACAAAGGTTCAACCCCCTTCTCCCCCTCAGAATGTGATGTCATTTAAGGAAGACCCATAACCTGCAAAGAAGACAGCCCATGTTCAAGACAAATGGGCACAGAGCAGCCAAAGAATGAACTGACAGTACACCAGTTACAGTTCTGTCAACAACATACAATCCTGCAAGTACAAAAACTGTGCCCAGGAGAAACAAAGCTCACGCAACAAAAGAAGTTTGTTGTTTGACTACAATCTAATCATGAGACGAGCATAAAAGCTCAGAAAAAATTAAATAGATGGTTAATGTCCAATAAGATGCTCTCAATATATCATGTGTCTCCCCAGTGACTTGGCCAATGCAGATGTTTTCTCTCTCTGGAAGATAGATAAGTAAAAGGCTGTAGTTAGAAATCACAGCTAACATTCCACCTACATTTAGAAGACAGTTGATGGTTACTGCTCAGGAACACCTTTACTTACTTGGCAACAAAAATTCAGGCCCAGGAAGAGATAAAATTGATCAGAATTTGACAGCATGACTGTAATGTGGTAACTGGTACAAATAACTATAAATTTCTGTTTTTTGCACACTACAGTAATGTTTATTAGTTTCAAAAAATTATCAGAAATCTTATGTCTTGAATCAAAAGACCTTCAGAAGAAAGGGAATGGAAAGAACATATTGCTTCCATTTCAGTTTTGTATGAAATAAGTACACAAATATGTAAAAAAAAATTCTATTTAGGTATTGAACCATTATAAGTCATGGTACACATTGCTCAAATGAGTCTTCTGGGTTGCTACATCATGCAGAATAACAATTGTTCCGACGTTTCAGAAGAAAGTGCTGCTCGATCTTCAGGGTGCAGAACAAACTTATAATCCTATATGGTGTAATAACCCACAAGACCATCACATGACATACTGAACCCCTTCTGCATTTATACTAACAACAATTAGGCCTGTAAACACTCCAGAAAACAGGCAGTAAAATATACTATTCACAGACTGGCAGGAATGAAGATAAATAACATTTTACATGAATGAATGCTCTGTAAAAAGTATTATATTTATGTGACCTCCAAGTTGATGTTCTTTTTTTATAACGTATCATCTGAAATATGATCATTAACAAAGCAAAATACATCACAGTGATAAATGTTGACAATGAAAGTAGCACAAAACCGCCAGTGCATCACTGTTATCCGTAGCACAGGTTGGCCATCTTTGCTTCAGATAAACCTCTGTAATAGTGCATCATTTGTAAAAATATGCCACTGTTACAGTAGTTCATTTTCCTGACATAGCACCTGTATGAAATTATTTTCAAATTTGCAAATTACATGCCCCATAACACACATCCATTTTCCAGGTGCATAACAAGCTACACAGTAAATTTTTATATGCATCCAGCAGCATTTCAGCCATCAAAGTATGTCGTTGAGTTAATGCCACTAAAAGAATGTGAATAAACTGTAGATGCATTTCATTTAAAAAATAAAGGTAAAGTCATACAACACCACAAAGGCATATGCAGGAATGGTCTACTTCACAAACCAACCACTCTAGAACCCCCAAAAAGTACCAATGCAACTGGAGTCTGGGTGGAACCAAAGCCATTCTGCAAAGGTGGAAAAGAGAAAAATCTCGTCCCTGCCAGGAATTAAACCATCGTTTCTCAGACATCCAGCCCGCAGCCTGGTCACAACACCGCCAACTACACTGAATACTAACAGGGAAAATACCTGACAAAATTAAAGATGGAAAAAGATTGTTTCCATAAATTTAAATTTTCTGAAGAAATGTCTTGTGTACAACAAAATTTTTTGGAACTTTATAATACAGGTACCATTAACAATCATTTTTTAATTTTGATTTTATTTCAAATAACAATGGTAAGACATATACCCTAAACAGAACCCTCAAACCTGTAAATGAATGTGATTTTTATTCACGATTACCAACCCAAACTACAACAAAACTTACCAAAGTATCCGGTCACTGTTTTATAACATTACAAAAATGCTCTTTTAGAAAGGAACTTCATATAATTCAGTTTTCACAGACATATGAAACTACCCTGTCAACATCACCACCTTCATCCACCCAAGTAACAAGTTAAAATTTACACTTTGCAAACAAACAAACAGATAGTGCAGAATTCACTAACAAGTGTCAATATAATCACAACCACATTTCAAAGATGCAGAAAACTGTATAAACTGCAATGCTGGCTTATGTGGAGCAGAGAATTAATTAAAAAGTCGAACTCTGCCTGTCTAATTAAGATACTGAAGCATGGGTGAGAACTGAATTTTCCTTACACAAATAAAAGTACAGTCCCTCCTCACAATATGAAGTTATTCCTCCTCACCCCACTTCACTCCTGAAGTACCAGTTATTTTATGACATGCATGAGTTACCATTCAGAAAGTACATGACTATTAGAGCCATAGTCAGAGGCCTGTCCAAGGCCATAAGATTTACCCATTTTCATTTTCAACTTTATAGTCACCATATTAAACATGTTTTAATCACAACAATAAGATAATTACCTTATCCTCTTCATATCTCATAGCCACTACAGCCAACATGTTTGATCATGGCAAAATAATCAGTATCTGACTGCTTCATAACAGCAAATGGAAAGTCTCTCTTCTCTCTATTACAAGTTACGAAGGAGAGTCACATAACTCGCTCTGAAGCCAAACATCCAAGGTGAAAGTTCAATTCACATAATTCTGACAGCACCTACTAAGCTCTAACAAAAAGAAGCAACATAAGCTGAAGGCCATTGGAGGCCTCTAATACATAGCAAAAGTTGAAACCAAAAGGATGCTGGCACAGAACATATAACAATGCAATGAAACCTCCTAAAGCTTGACCTGGGTAATGCTGGTTACTCAGGAGAATGACTCTGACTCTGGTAGTGGTTTCATACAGGGTAGTCAAACTGGCAGCTGTTAATGACCAGTAACTGATATATTCCAGTTAAAAAAATGTGTGGGCTAAAGTACTGTCATGTCTTGTGAAGGGAAGTTAATTATGTTCTTCAGGAAACAGTTTTCTGTTTTGTTCTAAATGGTTGTTAGGGTTGCACTAGTTATAAAATGAACACCTAACAGTGGCAACCAGTGACAATGACAGAGACTTATGACTTCAAGAAGATCTATATACTCTCTGCATGCTATCAAAGCCTAAGCTGTACTCCTGAGTACCAATCAGTACAGCACTTGCTCAAAGTACACATACATGTAATCACTCTATAACACTGCATGTTAGAAATGTTAATTATTTCTTTAACCCTTAACATTACAAGACCTAACAATTCTACAATAAAATTTGCTACATGGCCCCATCTCGACCACCACAGTACACTAATATTATCAATTCCCTAATTAATACACAACTTTCTTCGCTTACTAGTCAGTTTGTAACAAGTTAACACAAGCATTTTTTGTATTACTTAGTTTCAGCTTCTCAAAACAATAAATAAAGTCTTACAAGCAAACAAAATAGAAGGTAAAACTGCCCTTAATCACCCAATATACTCGCAAGCATAACGGACTTCTGCCCAGTTAGCCTAATACAGTACAATGATACATTTACATACACAGCAAACACATGGAAGTGTTTATAAGCATGCTGTCAATGTAAAAAATTCACCATCTTCTGGGATGTAATGTTGTGTAGTAGGCAAAATTTTTTAAAATTTTGAAGGAAACCAACACCTTCATACCTCATAGAGATTTACAGGCATTCAGCAGCAGCAGCAGCAAATTCCTCCAAAATACATGTAAATTTTTGAGTCTACACATCATTACTGCTACTTCAGAGGGAACACTCAGTTTACTCACTTTAAATTACCGAGCTGGTATTACCCCATGCTCAGAGAGATGGTGAAAGATATTTTGTGTGTTATTTGCATTAACACTAATTTTGTATAATTTAATTTCCAACATAAAAGAGTAAAGCAGATAACCTAATACAGGCAGGTCTCTTTTCATGCGATTTCTTTTTGCATGATTTTGCTTAATGTGACTTGAAAAGTTTACCACTTTCAAAATTTATGCAATAATGTTCAGTTTAACATGATTTGGCATAGATAATATGTGATAATTTTCAGTTTAACGTGATATGGCATGGACGAAATGTGGCTGCACTTATCTTGTGTTGAAGGCTAGCAGAAAGTGACATCACTGTCATGCCCTCAGTCACATGTGTGGATTGATTACATTGGTGATATAAGCAATCACCTCATGTAATCCCCCCTAATCCATCATTGGCTTTTGATAAGAAAATGAGTGAGAAACCTAAATCTACATCACCTAGTGTAATACAAGTGCAAAACCAGCGTAAAACAATCAATAGAGAAGAGAAACTGTAGATAGTAAGAAAAAGGTGAACAAACTTTTGACATATGCTGTAATGTTAGGTATGCTCATATTAACATATGTACAAATCATGATAATACTGATACAATTACAGAGAGTGCAAAGTCAAGAACTAGAGTGTTCGTGTACCAAGACTACCACAGTCCTATCGGAATCAATGGTACCAAAAACTATGGACACGAGTCTCTTAGAGTTTTATTGCATTGGAAATAAATAACTAAATATATTGTATAGAAATGTATATATACTTTATACACATTAGATATACACTCTACAGGTCCATATGTCCACTAGTGGTATGGTCACACACTGCATAGGATGAGGTTGTCAATCCCCTAACCCCCAGGAAATACGCTGTTTTAAATGAAAATTTTGTGTTCAATTTGTGTGACTTTTTCAGGAATGTAACCCTGGCATAAAATGAGACCTGGCTGCAATTTTTATATGCATTAGTCATTAGTTTTTTATATTTTAATTTACAACAAAATTACAATTCATATAATATATGTTTCATTATAAATATTAATCATTATTTTAATACTATAGGTACCTTGTATTGTACTATAATTAGTTTGTAGAACCAACTTTATGCGCACTAAATACATTTTTCACACATCAATTCTTCAACATGTTTCAGTATGTGAGGTGTGACAAACTCCCTGAAAATGGGACAATGTGGTCTGCTGAAACATGCTGAAGAATTGACAACATGTGAAGACTACATTTAATGCACATAAAGTTGGTTCTACAAACTAATTATTAATCATGAGTTTTCTGTATTTTAATTTCCAACACAAGTGATAAATCATACAAGTGGCCCACAAGGCTTACATTGCACCAACAGTCATAATTTAAAAAAAAAAAAAAAACTATTTAAAATGGAATGCTTGTAATATAATAATTTTAAATGCTGCAACTTGTTGTTAATATTGCTTTCACCTCTGTCAGTCGACTTTCTTGTGCTGCCTTGGCTGGCTCATGTCATCCACGCCATCTATCCGTGTTGTATCCACTGGATACAGCCTGTAAGTCACATGATGCATGACCAAGTATTGCACAGTATTATAAAATAACTGAAGGTGCAACTGAGTGTATTAGCTTGGTGATAATCATCCAACTATAGTGAAGTCTTCTCAGGTGAAAAGCCATGAGAGTACAAAATAAACTTCCATTCTTGAGACTGTCTCTGCCTCCATCAAGCACTGACGATGGAGGCAAGGACAGTCCTTGAGACAAAGGAATTTCAATCCATACTGACAAGGATGATATGCAGGATTTCACTCTGTTTAGTTGCCATAAAAACTGCAAACCTTATATCTGAGTTGTACCTGATAGATCGCTAGTTTAAGTCTCAGAAAAGGTATTGGCTAACCTGACTAAGAATGTTTATAGTTCTCCTTTATCCACCCAGGCCAGTTACTTTCACCTTTCGCATACTCATGCATTCTGCTATATATGTGTATTAAAGGATGAAATACATGGTATTTTTATGGATCATGAAAAACTGAAAATAATTTAATGGGCATAATGAATAACAAAAACTGCAATGCCAGGGGAAAATATGCAGTTTTCTGAAACCAAAGAACTGTGTAAATAGATAAACAAGAACAAGCCGTTTAAGTGAGCATGGGTTCAACAACACATTAGCACTGTGCAAGTAACATAAACCTGGGATGGATGATAATTTGTTTTTGCAAGAAACAACTTGTGTGAATAGACAAGAGTGTCCTAGTGGCATAACATAAGTTCCTGAAAGATACAACCTTGTATCAGAAAATCAAGAGCACTGCATTCCAATTTCAAGACATGATGTTTTTGTTATATACTTACACCCCAACATTATTGCATATTCAAGTAAACCCCTTTTGCATTTTTTCTCTCTTTTGCAACTTGGGCATGTGGCTTATTCAGGAGTAGGAGGCATTTGAGAAATTTGGCATTATACAAAACAAATCCCACCTAAGAAAAGAAACAGCAGCTTCTACTTACCACCTCTGATACAAATAGATGAGGAACACTATATCATCACGGAAACAGGCTACACGGTGAGCAGTAGGCATAGTGATGATAAATGCAAACAGGTCATCAATAAACGTATTGAATGCCTGAAAGAAAAGTTACTGCAGTAAGGATCATTATTTTTTCTTGATGAAAGAGAGAACACAGATTTTTCCCCTTGGTTGCGCTGTCTAGCAACTACCTCAACCCACTGTGACTTCCCTCACACTCACCCCTGGACACCAACCACAGCACCACCTTACCCTCTACCTCTCAGCATTCTCATTTCTTTAGGGGAAGGAGGGCATTAGGGCAGACAGCCTGAGCTGTTGGTGGAAAGGATTGTGCACTGTAGGTAGCGTGTCAGCACAGGGGGCCAACTTCAGCTCCCACTGCCTGTGTCCATTCTTTCATTGCCCAAAGTACCATACTAACATGAACCACAGGATGGACTCTCCCTTGGTTCAGGGCCCTTCCTTTACAGGACTATCATGTGAAGTGGGACAGACATGGGGGTGTAAGTCACAAGTATCAACAACTCGCTGTACTACTCTACTGGTCACCAAAGATATTTAATGGTTCACTAACTTCTATTTAAATCCACTAACCTATTAAGGCTGGTGATCCCCCACCATAAACTAGCTTAGATTTTCAGTTTTCAACATTGCTTCAATTTCGGTCACAACTCCTCAGCCCCTCGAACTTTAGGAGTTATACCGTATGAATTCTTCCATCTCTTGCTTCTCCCAACACACTGCCTCATAGTGTCACTGTTACAGCATGCCATTTGGAAGCACTTTTGGCACCATCTAACACACACACACTCCACAGTGTTGTCTCCCTCTTGCTTCACATGTTGGACTGCCTCCTAGCATTACTGTTACAGGTGTGCCATTATGGGAGCATTTCTGGCACTATCTCATGTGCAAGCATTTCACAGCATAAGCTCCCTCTCGCTTCACCCAGAACCATTGCCTACTAGTGCCACTGTTGCAGTTTTGCCATCTGGAAGCACTTCTGGTACCATCCAACCCACACGAACTTCACAGCATCAGCAGCCCACATGGTTCCTTGGTTTTCCTCTCACCTCTCTGTCCACTGTCACACTTCTCATGGCTCTTCCAACCTTCTCTAGGGGACTTGAGAAACTACCAGCAGGGCACATTATTTGAAACATTCAACCCGTGCATGGTTCAAAAATATTATTCAGAAAATATAATACAAGTAAAATCACTGTGCAATTCTCACTTTGATAACAATTCCTTCCTCCATTGTTTTCATACACTGCTTTAGTGCTGGAGACAAACAAATGACCTACCACACACCTACAGCTATCTTCTTCCCACTTCTCTGTAAAATTAACACAAGTCCTTTTCAAAGGTACTGCTACAAACATTTGTCTTCCCATGATGTGTACTGGTTTAGGTCATAATTTGTAAAGTGATTCATATAATATTTAAAGATCTCCATCATGTGGTACCACAACAATAAATAACAGCAAAAGTGTGGGATGTCACACTCTCCCATATTCAGAACCCCCTTTTTTATAAGCAAGAACAGTTCAGTATACTGATCTTTATGTGTCCAACAAAAAGGTTAAAGGGACATACAAACAAACAAGCAACAAGCTTGAGTTCATTAATGATTTGTAATACAATAAATGAGCAATTTAATTATGTCATATAGACTACTGTGTGCAAAAACCCATATGAAGAATCGGTATTTTAGCTAGTATGAATAAAAAGTATGCAGTACACATTCAGAAGTAGTAGTAACCTGCTACAGCAGTAGTTATGAACACTGCAAATTATCGCAAGAACATGCTTCATACAGTGCATGTCCACAGTCTGCTGTACTCATGTCTCCAGGTTACTGGTTACCACTAAACTCACTTTATTCCCAATATTATTGGCACTATTTAGGATTAAACCTGGAACCTTCTGAACATTAAACCTGCACACTACAATTAGACAAATGATGTTGACACAAATGTGATCTCAATAAGAACATTAGCTGTGTGACAAAATACTGAATGCCATCTTATATCATCAGTGTGCAAAAAGCAAACTTAGATGTCATTGTCAAAAAAATTTCTGTATTTTCCTGTATATAATGTCATGGAGTTACAAGCACAAACCAACAAAATGACATAACACCATGCAAAAATTTATCAAAAGGCCCCTGAGGAAAATTTTTAATATCTTCTGGCTTGTGCTCTCAACTGAAGAAATGTGGAGAATGTGGAGATATGTACAACAGAAACCAGTGGCAGTGCAAATCAAACTGTGGAATTGGAAATGGATAAGAAATACAGAGGAAGGATTCCTCTATCACATACAAACAGGCTTTCAGTTGTAACCCCCTACCAAGGACAACAAAGAAAGGGAAGGTCAAGGACTAGCTGGAGGAGAACAACAGTACGAAGAACAAATAGTGGGAAAGATTTGGAAACAGGTCAGGGCAACAGCTGGAAACAGTCAGCAAACACCCCATGCTCCAAAGTGGAGTAACAGGAACTGACTTGACTTGATATGATACCTACTGGATGACAGGACTTACTTTTCCTGACAAGATACTTTGACACTTAACAATCAATACTCTGTCCTTAATTCACAAGATGCTAATTACTGTCATCTAGCACAAGGATTAATGTGTGAAGCTTTATCAACATACTTACTAGAGAGTTTCAAGTTAAGGTGCTTAGGAACAGGAGTAACTTCGTAACATCTTGTATCATTTACCACTATTCTCAAATTGCATAGCCACAGAAAGCACAATATCCAGCATCAAATACAGTTTCAATACTTATAAGTTGTAACTAAAGTACTTTTCATCATGCTCAAAATTACCTTATACATGAAGGCTTTAAAAGGCAAATGGGCCACTGACTTCAATTTGTAGTTAACAAAGAGCTGAGGCAACATAAATAGAAAACCAAAGGCATAAACACCATTCACCAAACTGTGAACACTCCAGGAGTACCAACTGCAAAAAGAAAGATAACAATTAAGAAAAAATCGCACAAAATGCACATGGGAAAATTTTAATAAATACAAACAATACTGTCCACTGTCTAGGAAATACAGTACTGTGTTCTAATTAATGTAATCAGATCATAGAAAGTGTTACCAAACTATCTACCAGGAGGTCTGGTAATTTTGTCTTTTTAAATTAACAAAGATCTTGACTGAAATTAAAAAAAAAAAAATTTGAATTTCTCATGAGAACTAATTTACATTAGACTAAACAAGGTTGTGACCCTTGTCAACATCCACTCAGTGACACAGTACGTTATGGGTGAAGCAAATGTTGTTTAAAACTGCAAGCAGAAATATAAGTTTAATGTTTTCAGTTCTGTCAGGTTTCATAAAACTTTAACACCTTCCATATATAGAGCAAAGTGCAAAAAATGTATGTTCTGTGCCATATTTATGTCTTTAACTTCATTAGCCATTACTGCTCAGTAAGACTGGCTATGGACTGGACTTTGAAGAAATAATTTTCAGAAGTGACACAGTATATGTCCAAACTACTCCCTGAGGCAGCCCAACCTAACCAGCATTCTATCCAATGGGGTATGTGGCACATTTCACAGGGAAAAAGCAAAAGAAATTGTATCTTTAATATTCACTTCTATGTGCCAGGTTAGTAATGCATAATGATTTACCTTGACTCCCCATTTCACCTTTAGGAAATGCTGCCAAGACACAATGAGAATTTCACATTTTATGGACTAAAACATCATCGTAATACACAGCACAGGGCACAAAAACTGTTCAGAAATTCAACACAAAACAAACTGATATTTACACAAGAAGTGAAATCTGATGTTTCAGGAAGGAAGAAAGAAAGAAAGAAAGAAAGAAAGAAAGAAAGAACGACTTTTATAAGTCTCATCTCCTTTTTCTGTAACTAAGAAGTTCTAAATTCAAATAATACAAGGAAAACTAACTTGGCAAAACAAGCTGCAGGATTAGGTACTGATGATGCAAGAATATAGCACAAGCTTTCATGCTCAGTACATACCTTTTGTGTCGTTCATAGAGAAGAGAGTATATGGCTCCACCAATGCAGAGGGGGTAAAGAACATATGAAAGGTACTTCATGCTCTCTGCATCAAACTGCTGCGTCTGCTGCTCTGCTGCTGTCGAACCCTTTGACACAAACTTTAGCCGTGCATAGTAGCACTCTCTGTTTGGTAGTGATACCTCTATTCTTATCACCTTCTGAGCCTTCCAGAACTGAAAGCCATGTATTTTATTTATCTTTAGTGTACATTTTGTCACAGCACCATTAACAAGAACAAGACAGTAATTACCTAGTCCTGCCACAAGTTTCATGTATTCCACAGCCAGAGACAATGAGGCGGAAGAGTTGAATGGATGGCTACTTTCTGGACTATTGTACCTTCAGGTACTCATGCCCAGGCAGTTTGCTTACGTCGGTCAAAGTGTCAATATGGAGTGGGGTGTCAAGGAAAACCGTTTGGCTGCGACTGCCCTTCATAAATGCGGAAAATCCCATTCTCAAATTTTTGAAGTCTAAAACCAATGAAAATTTCAAGAATGTTCATCTATTGGGCAAGTAAACATTATAAGGAAATCTGGAGGGTTGAAAACAGAACTCGGTCACGACTCCCGAGAAAAGTGAGGACTGAGGCCGCTCTCAAAACAGTGTGGGAGTAGCTTCACTGAAATCCGCTCCGGAAACAAAAGATCATGTCCAGAGGGCTGAACATATCAGCCCAATTGATGTCATGCCTCATCAGGGACGATCTACACATGACAGCGTACTGGCAGTTGAAGGGACACCTACTTACTCACGCTTTGAAGGGGATCTGACAAACAAGAGCACAGCAGTTCTTCCAGTGGCATGATGAGCATGGGCACAAAAACATCCTCTTCATGGATGAGAAAATCTTCACCATCGAGGAGCAGTACAACCATTCTACATCATGGTTTAGTGGGGGGTGTCCCAACAGGCGGTGACATCTCTTCATTTTTTGTGAGAAAGGTGTGAAAACTGGTGCGGTGCCCGAGTATATCATGAGGATGTGCTATAAGGAGTTTTGAAACCTCTTAACACGACCCTCTTCAATGGTCAGGAAGGGGTCTTCCAGCAGGACTCAGCTCCTGCCCACAAAGCCAAGACAACTCAGGAGTGGCTGCAGAGGAACAATGCAGCCTTCATCAGCACTGAGGAATGGCCCTCGCGGAGTCCAGGCCCCAATTCCATGGACTAAAAACTGTGGGCTGTTTTGGACAACACTGCTTGCCAAAAGCGTCACAACAACCTAGAGAGCCTGAAGAGATCTCTCATGAAGGCTGCAGCAGAGATCCCCCTTGAGACAGTGTGTGCGGTGATAACAGAGTGGCCAGAGCATCTCAAGGCTTGCGTCGAAGCAGAGGGTGGCCATATTGAGTGACATTATTATAAATAAAAATTTAAAACTATTGCTAATAAATTATTTGGCTCAAAAAGTGGATGTTTTGTTTCACTTTCCTCCTAGGTCACAACATACTTGTAACAGAACTTATGGCAAGACTAGGTAGCTAAACTGCAATTTCCCCTAAGCCCTGGTCTTCAAACTGTAATATTTCTCAAGAACACAAAATCCTGTATCTGGTAAGGGACTGCTGTATTCTCACTCTTACAGTAAATTCACACTCTTCCCTTTACGCATTTTATATAACTGCAGTCACTGCACATTCACAACCGAAAACTAGATTTTAAAAGTTTCTTGAAGGAGTACACTGCCTATAGTTATCTTAGTCAACATTATCTAGGAGACAGATAAAAAGACAGTGATCTGTCTTACATTTATTTATGTCTAGTGTCTACTTCAAATTACCTGCACTAATTTACTTCCACTGCCTAGGCTTCCCTGTTATCACATACTAAGAATATGTTGGCAAACTGCTGCTTAAGAACTATAATCCACTATACTATACAGGACACAAGTAACACAATTCAAATCTTCCACATCTTACCCTCCAATACCTCAGTAACAAAAAGGCTTCTGTAAAATACAATTACACACACTAAAGGCCAAAAACAATCCAGAAATATGAGTCTTCATGTTTTCACAGCAGCATAGATGAGGATTCCAGTCTTCTGGAATGCAATGCTGCATAAAATAGTAACTGTATCCTGTTATGAGGCAATAACCCACTGACACATTATCATCTCCCCCAAGAATAGAATCCCTAATCCAGAGATATTCTACAAAGCTATGTCTATTTATAAAACCACTGGCAAGCTGGGCAGGTGCATGCAGGTACAGTCCATAGTGTCTCTCTTACCTCTATCACAGTACCAATCCCTGATGGCACAAGAACTAACAGTGACGTCTCCTCATCCAGGAGATAAAGAAACACAACAGCCTGACTGAATGCTCTCCACATCACAGTCCGGCTGGATAAGCCCACCAAGCTTCGCTTGCGATGCCAAAAGCTAATGTCATTCTTGAAGGCCAGGAAATCAAACAAGAGCTGAAAAAACAGTCAAATTCATAAGAATCAGTAAATTATGACACACAAACAGCAACTGCATCTTGTGTGTTATCTCCAATGGTATGAAAAGTGTAAGACATTGGAGTTCACATACATTAAAACTGCTGACACACACCGTAAAATGAAAGAACACAAACACCATGCACCAAAAACCGAAAAATGGATGTTTTAACAAGTTCTTTCATATATATATTGATATCAAGGGGCCTTAAACATAACACATGCAAACCCACACACTGTTAAAAATATGTCAACTCCATTTGTTATGCACTACTCACATGCAATGCTGCGACAGAAACTGTGATGCACAATAGGTACAGATTCGTATCAGCAAAGATACCCTTCATCTCATCCACATCCTTTTCAGTAAACCCCAGGGCCAGAATTGATTGTAGTGCAGTTTCAACATGAAGCATTAATCTGTAATTTTGTTACATACAATAGCATTACTGCAGATTCTCCAACAATGTGTAACAGTGATCCCGCCACCATAATTTTGGGTGCTGGTCCTACTACTATCCTCAGGACATCTGTTGACATCATACTAAGACTAGCGTGTTGATTTGTTGTGATGCATACTTCATAGTTCCCCCACATCATAGAAAGAGCACCATAATCAGGATTTTCCAGTCCTAGTAAAGGTGCTAGTCTGGGACTCAGCATTATGGTTTGCTGGTACACAAGGCATAAGCTCACTTCACAGTAGCCATTCAACAATCTAATGAAGCAGTACTGAAGAGAAATCATAACACATATAGGATCTTGTGTCACCATGGCTGCTAGCATTTCACATGCAGCCAAAGTTTACATAACACTTTGAAGCCCAAGCCCTAGTAAGGCTAGGTCTCTTCCAGCTTGCTGCAACGTCCACGCCCAAGCATAGCTCGTGCCTATATATCCATGTATATTCTGTAACACACACGACTTGAACTCGAGTTTGGGTTGCATGGAACCTTTCACTGACTAGCCCTCTATATGGTGCTGCCATCTGGGGATGTTTTGTTGCACTATTTCAAAAACAAGAAACAAGCACAAGCAGCTGTTTACAGTCACATTGTGGTCTGCAGTTCATGCTGTAGGTGTGATGTTCATCTTGACTGTCCCATTTTCTCGATGATGTGCACATTGCAGAAGCTCTAAATGAAACTGTGGGCGATTCTGGTTCAGAAGGAGATGTATCAGAAATGGAATATAGCCCTCTGAGTCAGATTCCGATCCAGGTATGTGATCACCTTGTATAGGAATGAATTTCAAAACATTTGTTCTAATTATTGCAAGATCCCATTACTTTAGCAATAATATTGTTCCAGGAATGTAATATTTTACTGAGCAGCTAATTATTACTATATTTTTAAAGAAAATGACACTCCACTATGAAGGCTGGTCTCTTCACAAACAGATTCTGCCCAGTCTGGTACCTCTAGCATCACCATCCTCAAGCCCATCAAGCAAGAGGAAAGAGAATTCCTGGATTGGAACTTCCTATTCTGAATTAGGATGGTCAATCTTAGATCAGAAACCTTCTTTGCCTCAGTTTTCTGAGCAAAGTGGTTCAACTGCAGTAGTGGATGACAGCTCCACACCATTTGATTTTTTTTCTCTTTTCTTCCAAGAATTTATGATAAAACATATCAAAACAGAAACAAACAGGTATGATAAATCAAGAGCAGACAAACGGAGGAGAACCAATACGCTAAAGCCTCATAGCATATGGCAAAAATGTACTGGAGTAAGGCTGCATGAAATGTACTTATTTTTTGCTGTAATAATCCACATGTGCCTGGTGAAGAAACCTAAACTCAAAGATTACTGGTCAACACGCAACTTTATTTCCACTCAATTTTCAGGATCAGTAATGTCAATAAATTGGTTCACTGTGATACTATCAAATTTGCATGTCAATGATGATGCAACGTACATTCCCAGAAATGAAGCCAACCATAACCCTATGCACAAAATCAGATATATCTTGGATCATCTGCTGACTCATTTCACCATATCATTTTCCCCTTATGAGAATCTTACCATTGATGAAGGTGTATGTGGATTTCAGGGAAGAGTAATCTTCCATGTCTACACAAAGAACAAACTTGACAAGTATGGTATAAAGATGTTTACAGTGTGTGACTCTAAGACAGGGTATGCTGTGCGCACTTCTGTGTATACTGGTAAAGGTCAACGGGACAACCCAATCATTGGACTGTTTCAGAGATTACTTTCTGGTTATCTTGTTAAGGGGCATACAGTTTTCATGGACAGATTTGACAGTTCACCAGCTGTTTTTGATTTCTGGTGGGCAAGAAAGACCAAAGCTGTAGGTACATGCATGCTAAATCGAAAAGAACTCCCAAGACAAAATGTTGTGTCAAATAAAACGAGATGTGATGAGTGTGTGTTCATGAGAAGAGATCATTTGCCATGTTTCAAATGGAAGGATAATAGAAATGTTCTGTGTTTATCAACAGCACATAAAATGACCACAACCAATGTGGAAGTTCGATGTAAGAATGGAGTAAAAACCAAATCAAACTCATTTGCCATTCTAGACTACAACCTCAACAAAAATGGTGTTGACAGGGCTGACCAAATAATTTCCTATTACGTAATTAAGATAAAACAACTGAAGTGGTGAAAGGAACTTTTTTTTCACATGTTAGTCATAGCAACTGTAAATGCATATATACTGTAACGTGAGACTAGGAATGAAAATCAGAGAAATAATTGTTACTTCTTCCTGCAGAAGGTTGGAGAGGGATTTGCTGAGAAAGGTGGAACAGTTGCCCAAAATGATGTTTCACAAGCATCATCAAACAACAGACTTTTGGGAAGGAACTTTGCCGATGAATACCCCCTACTGGCAAGGAGGCACATCCTACTAGAGTGTGTAAAATTTTTTCAGAGAAATCTAAGAGGTCTACTGGAAAAAGAGAAAGAAAAGAGACTGTGTGATGGTGTCCTGATTGCAAAGTGCCACTCTGCATGCCAGAGTGCTTCAAATTGTACCACACAGAGCTAAACTATTTGTAAATATAGGAAATGTGTTTTGCGCATATTTTTTTCTGTAAATTTTCATTATTCTTGTAATAAATTTTTTATATTCTTCTAGAAGAATGATGTGTCCATATTTATATTCAAATCAATCTTTATCCCTCAGAATGTGGTAAGGATATTACAATATACCTCTTATACTCATGATAGTTAGAATTTAATAATATGTCAAAAATCCCTGGGTTTCTGGACCTGACAAAACACTAAAGGGCTGGTACAATGATAAACAACATTTGTGTCTCCCAGCTAATTGCCAAATTATCTTTTGGATGACTCTCAAACAACCGCACTCTAGTAATTTCACAGCTGAAAAACGGCATTTACTGAGACACACAGAATGAAAATGCACATACAATTTGAGTGTAGCTGCTACAATCATATAATCTTGTGGCCATGGTTACTGTAGATAACAATTTAAATTCTGAACATTTGGAACATTATGTAGAAGAAACCAAAGCCTGTGAAGATGGAACAAGCCGGAAAATGGCTTATACCCTTAGCAGATGATAATAAGCATAATGTGGAACTGCACCTACCTGAGTTTTCCAATGCTAATGGGTGAGTACAAAAGCATTATGTCTACAGACGTAAGATTGCTTGTAATGTGGATAAGGTCTCGAATACGACTGTTCAGAAAACCATATTGCACCACAGGTAGATACTCCATTTTAGGCGTCACACTGCAACAGAAACCTATGTTTAAATAATCTTATTGGAATCCTACTGCCTAATTTAAGTACATTCTGTTGAATCACCCTGGATGATTACAGTTTTTAGAGCTGTTGTAACAAACAGTACCTACAGTAAATAACATTAACCCAGAAAAAGCCATACAGAGTTGCTAGAATTACCTTCAGAAACAAGAAAAATGAAGCATCAATGCCAGTGATGAGCAGTTATAGGTGAAACAGTGGAAGTGCCTAAGTACATTTGATCAACATTTATACCATCAGTCCTACAATGTAATGGAAAGAGCATGTGCTACCTACGTGAGCAAGCGTATAACTTCGGGAGGCAAATCTCTTGTTGGCAGACTGATATCATCAGTAAGAATGTTGAACGTAACACGAGACTTGATGTGAGTCACTCGCTGCAACCCTTTATCTGGCATGCCTTGTGGTGATATTTGGTCCTATAATGGAAAGAATAAAGTGTAATTTAATAATTTCATGTGATAAAATATAAATGTTTGAAAGCATGTTACATGTACTGGCAGATGTTAGCATCAGATGGAAGTGAATATGTACAGCAATGCACACACATTTTGTGTGCAAATGACAGTGTGTGTGTGTGTGTGTGTGTGGGGGGGGGGGGGGCCAAC
>Ga0123354_10002670_pt1 | contig 23859 bp, 17 predicted proteins | sample TergutLab28metaG_2_FD_97872 | JGI IMG/M metagenome (GOLD analysis project Ga0123354, IMG submission 97872) | Labiotermes labralis P4 segment gut microbial communities from Petit-Saut dam, French Guiana - Lab288 P4 | ecosystem: Host-associated > Arthropoda: Insects > Digestive system > Gut ... | reverse complement strand
TGCGCTGACCACGTGACACCCCTCTATCCGCAAAAGTTGGCACTAACTTCGCCGACCGGCGGCGGCCGCTCTGTCGGTATAGTTCGCGTGCGGACTAAGGCCACGGAGTTTAGTTTAGTTTGCAGAAAACAGTAACTCTCCATTAAAGGACCAACTGGTTAATGCTGTACAGAGAAATAATTAGAGTTTACTGTTAGATTCAATAGTAAGCATTAACACTTCCTGCGGTTAGACTGATGAGTTTTGAAGCCTGGTACATATAAGGAATGTCTTCTTTATCGTGTCCCCGAACAAGCAAAGTTAATCGCATTGAAAGTCTGCATCGGAAGGGACAGCTGCAGTGATCAGAGACACGACAAGAGAGACCCCTGACCTTTAAAGCCTTAATAATAAGATACGCGTTTTTCACGACGGTAGGTTTTATGTTATGAGCTTCTGTCTTTTAAGACAATGGAGGGGGGAGTGGGGGTAGCACCCAGCTTACTCCCACCAGCACGTCTCTCCTTACCAGATTAAACATTGTGATATAACAAAGGACATCGTATGCATTTTAACATCCTTTCACCATGGAATATTTTACTTGATTTTCTAATTAAACTCTTACTTGGAGTTTTCCGAACATAGTAGTACAGGGTGTTTCATGAGGAAAGGTTAACCTTTAGGAGGTGAGAATATCGGTCGTTGTGAGTATAATAGTTCATAGGAACTTGAGTGTAGTTCTGAGTGGTTACCGAGACAGCTCTTTGAATCTACAAATACAAAAACATTATGAATGGTAATAAAACAAGATAATTTTCTAGCTATTAATTTTATTTTAGTTTTAGCTTAATGTTTCAATGATACAACTGTTACACAGAAATGACATATTTGTTGCATTTCACAATACATGTTTGAAAACCCCACCGTCAACTTCAATGCATTTTGCAACTCGTGTGAAAGAGCGTGTTGTTCGTCTGAGTTGATCTTCACGTTTCTTTATGCGGGAAGCAGCATCCAAAATGTGAGCGAGCCATTCTTTTTGCTTATCTATCTTTCTTTTGAAAACCTTCGCCCTTTCACCCAACCCCACAAACACAAACCGAACGGAGTTAGGTCTGGATATCTTGGTGGCCAATTAATGGGACCACCGCGGTCAAACCATCGACTAGGAAAAATCTAATTTCTATACAGGATATTCCTAAATTAGTTGTACAAACCTAAGGTGTACTAACACAGAAAGTAGAAAACTCACAGTATTATTATATATAAAAATGCATTATATGTTTACGTTTACAGATATTCACAGGTGTCCAGTGTGGTTTTCTCGTGTCACGAAGCAGATATCCCATCTGTAAGCGATTTCGTCCCAAATCCCATGAAACTTGTCGGCATCTATGGTCGCAACAGATTCTATTATCCGTGCCCGCAATTCTTCCAAACTTACGCGCTACGTAATGAAGGAGTCCTCCATTACGTCGCGCACAACGTACACCCTAGCTAGCTGCACTCTCAGCAACGTGTTTCTCACACAACATGATATGCTGCCACAACATCCTGGTTACAGAAAAGAAAAAATTAAATTGTGAATGTTTCAATATAACTTTAGCAAGGAAGAACGTAACTCCGTGAGGATGATCTAAAAGATCGAAACATGTCGGAATGATTTTAAGTGTTTTTATGTGTAATTTTATGTGAGTGCATTTGTTGGTTGATAATTAAAGTACCTCACCAAATTTTCACTTCTACTTCAAAAGGTACGACAGTAGATTTTTTGTAAAAATAATGTAGGAACGACCTGTATAACAAAGTTGTCACTTAAACATTAAATTAAAATGAAAATAAAATTAACAGTAAGTGATTTTTCTCTTTATTTATTACTATTCACAATGATTTTGTATTTGTAGATTTAAATAATTCTATCTCGGTAAAGATTCAAAATTAGACACATGTCATTTGTACTTTTTTTTTTCACACTGACCGATAATCGACCTCCCAAAATATTCACTTACCTCCTGAATCGTCCTATATATATATTACCTTTTTAGAGAAATACCAGTTCCCATACATTTATTATAATATGTTGCGTAGTTCAATAAGGTGGGATCAGGTGTATATCTTCTTAGGTGTTAATTTTTGTTTCCAGCTCTGTAGCAATATCTGGTGACTTAAAACTGAAGACTACGTAGAAAGAGCGGCGATACTACGTTTGAAACTGCACTGCGATGAGTGCGTGGTTAAAGGATAAAGAAAATCGTCCTGCTATAAGGTAAAGTCTCAGTTTGCACAGGGCCGTAAAAAATAATGCAGGAGTCCTTAAATAGCGCTATACCATCCACATCCAAGACTGAATGTGTCAGTTCAAGTTACATGTCTTGTAGCATCTGTTTCTGACTTCTTCTCATACACTGGCAATGACTCTAAAAGAGGCCAAGCCGAAGAGCTTTAATTGAAGCCGTTTTGTTGTGCCTGTTGTAAACGTTTGGAAATGAGATTACAGAGTGAGAAAATGAAGAGAATTTTTACGTTGCACTGAAATTTTTCCAGAAAAAAATTTCTATTTCTCCGTTGTGACTTTCTTCGACATTTTCTTCACAGGGCTTCATTTTTGTGTTCTGGAGTCTTTTAGAGTTTTTGGTTCCAATCTCGAAGAAAAGTTGATATATTTCTGTGTCCCTTGCAGTGTTGTAATGTTGTTAGAGAAGAAACAATGAAAGGTGGACAGAAGAGAATTATTAGCAGAGTCGCAGGAAGAAAAGAAGAAAAACCACTTTATTTCGTAACAGGTTTAGTCTCAATTAGTTCTGTGCTGCAAGAGTGAAACTCTTACCTAGTCTGCTTTCAATTGAATCCTTCGGTCCTTCATATTCAGCCTTCTTGTGTCTCTGTGTACTTTTGGTTTGCATTTTAATATAATCTTTCAAAGTCTCTTTTGATATATATTTTTAAAGCATATTATTGCCATTACTTTGCTTTCTGTGTTTTCTATACAAAAAGTAACTATTTATTTGATTACGTATTTGTGTAATCACTTTAAACTTCAAGGGCTTAAACTAAGTGCGCTAATTTTGGGACAACATTAGTATGATTAAATAAAAAGTAAAAATTATTTTTCCAGTAGGAGAAAAAAAAAAGAAACTCATAAAGGCTTAAAAGGAAGCGACTAATTGGGGGACGCAGGCGGAAACGGAATTTTGATATTAAAAGGGATATTTAGTTAAAAATTATGAGAAGATTGTGGAATTGATTAAAGTGTCTCAGGCTGATGGGAGGCATTTTGTACCTCTTTGAATAGGTAAAGTTAGGAATACCTTACCGTGTTTTAATTAACCTTTTATTTTTTATTTGTTTTAAGGTCTTTTAAATTTCAGTAACTTAATTTGAAGTTAAACAGAGTTGTGTTTGTTTATTCATTTAGTTACTTTTTATTCAAAACAAGTCCTATCTTTTGTTTCTGTATTCCCATGGGAAAATATAATTGTCACCATACAATTCTCGCTTGAATCCTTAAGAAATGGGTTATGTTATCCAGTTATGAATTTGCTGAAAACAGAAACCGTTGGTATTTATTTTACAAGACATGCAATTCGCATAGTATTTTGTCCCAATTCAATCTCCAATTAAACTGAACCTTCCCCAGTGATACTCCAAAGCACAACAGGGAGCGCAAGCTGTATTTATCTGGCCGTATTGAATTTCTCGAAGGGCTCTCCAGCACCAATAGAGATAGTCTGTGGGCGCTACCGATGACCTTGTACCATAGACTATGTCCGCCTTTGGCGATCCGAAATTAATAATAAAACAGGCAAATCACAAAGTTTACTCAAGACAGGAATGCTGTTCGATGGCTGTGTCCTAACCTGCATCCCATAGTAACCATCTTAGGTTCTAGTGCACTTCAAGGTAATTAGTGGTAGTGAAAACGAGTATGCACGATGATATTATGACAAACTTCACAGCCCACACATCGTTTAATCCTTATTTAATATTTCACCGGTGAAGGGTTACATTTTACAGCATAAACATACGTCCTTTGACTGCTGTGTATAGACTGATATGTAAAAGTGTTTTGTATCAAAATAAGGGCTTATATTTATCTTAATGAGTTTTTTTTTGCCCGACATTCTGCGTTTTACTGAGGAGTCATAATCAAATTTTTATTATCGTAAAATTAAAATCATTTGTGAGACAATCCCAGATGTTGGTCCCGTAGTGAATCGAAATTGCTAAAGTGACTTCCTGCTTTTTTGTGGGAAAAATTATCCATTTGTTTAACAACGTTGAGTTTACAGATGGCACAGTCGACTGTCGCCATATTCCTGACGCCAAATGGGCTTCGTGCTTCGTGGTTTTTGAATTATACTTTACGCCTTTCGAACATTGTTAGTCGTAGAATTTGTGTGTTGTGTTTGATTATTATCGTAAATTTTACCCTTCTTCGGGAAGCTCACACTTTTATCTGGGCTTTTGTCTGCCCGATTTATTGCTCAGTTCGCTGTGCGACAATCCGGGGATTTAAATGTCGCGCCCATTAATCTATTGTACACGTCACTCGGCTCTCTTAGCATTACGCTGCGCAACGAATGTGCTCGTTTTCGGCGCCGAAGGTTTAGTTATCCTTTACGCGTTTTGCAGAGGATATGAGGCAGTATGACTGACAGAGGAACTTTTAAAAGTACATTTAAGATAATAAATTGAAAACTGACTTTGCAAAAAAAACATTTAGCCTTATTTATCTTAGTAATTAACCAACTTGATGAACAAACTTTTTGTTTTACAATAAGTATAATACAGCTTTGACCTCCTGATGATGAGCACGTGGTGCTCGAAACATGTAGAGGCATGAAATAAAACTGATTGTAAAACAAACATTTTGCGCATCAGGTTGATTAATTACTAAGATAAATTATACTGAGATGCACGGTCAGCAAAACATCAAACTTTAGCCTTTTATTGTGGACTGCCGGTTGTAGAATGTCTGGAGTAAGCTATTGAAAAACCCTCTACAGTTAGAAGAAGTTCAAAATACATGAGATCCTTAACCTCTATTAATTTGCAAAAAAAAAAAATGGGGTTTTGAGATCAGGGTGGTAATTGTGTGTGTTTTTCATCAATAATAAGTTTAAGTGTATGAAACTGGTTACGAGTAGTACCATTTGAAACAAGCGCCAAATCCATAATTTTATATAATTTCCTACAATCACTAATAAAGGCATGGTTACGCACGAACTTCTACGATTTGACAGATACTAACTCCACTTGTTCCTGTATTATTGTACAGAAATGTTATTGCTTGTAAAGAAATAGCTCACGAGAGAATATACGGCCATGCAATAATGTTCTTGGCTCTTAGTCTGATGGTGATAACTGAAGGACTATTGGAACTAACTGTGTAAAACTTCGTAAGAATCTTATGTTTATTGGACCGTGCATCATCTTGGTAGCTGAATAAAGATAGACCAACTTGATGTCACTTGCTTCATTATTTCATTATTTAATGCTCACCGTGTTTCGAATGTTAGTACATCCATCCTCAGGAGCTTGCGACCTATTTGTTGAGTTATTTCATGGGTTGTATTGCTGTGTTTCGATGTGTGTTGGTGTTAAGGTGTGATTCGGCTGGGCTGGTGTGGTATCCGTATGCAGGCTGAAGCACTAGTGCTTCAGCCTGCATAAGGATACCACAAATAAGTCGCAAGCTCCTGAGGATGGATGTACTAACATTCGAAACATGACGAGCATTAAATAATGAAATAATAAAGCAAATGACATCAAGTTGGTCTATCTTTATTCAGCTTCGTAAGAAGTTAGGTCGTAAGCAATTCTGTACGTCTTATGTTAATTTTGTTTAATAATGAAGAAAGTAAAGACGATCTTTCAAAATGAAAGTTTAAACATGGGCTGTCTGCATGTACGTAATAATTTCTTCACAACAATGAAATATATTGACGGTATCCATATTGATACACACACAGGACTAAGAATCTATGCAATGAGGAAGCAGGCGTACAGTAAAGCTTGTAACTGCTTTTAGATATGTCAAATAGTCGCAGTATATTTTTTAATTTATGTACAACACACTGAAACCGAAGCTTTTGTTGTACTGTGATATGGCGCCCAATATAAATGTACTATGCCTTTTTTCGAAACGTCGGAACCGTTTACTCAGTGGCGCAGTGTCGTATCCCAGAACAATGGAAATATCAATCACACTTGTGTAAAAACGTAAAGACTCTTATATTGAATTTACAGAAAAAATTCTAATCCACAGAATACCTTACAGACGTCCAATAATTATAATAGGCGTAATTTAATATATATATATATATACAGAACGTTATTCCGGTGCAGGCAGGTTCCATTTTCCGTGTCACACAGGCACTTGAAAATTGAATGCTCGGGACTTCAGTTCCGTTTAAGACAGTTTTAAATCAGTCCGGTCTCACATTACTGCAGAGCTTTCGCGCTTCTTACTGTGAAAGCCCCGAATTCGAATTATACGTCCGGAAACAGGCTATCATGGCTTTCCTCACGTTTTTCATTCGAATGAATTTGCAGTATATTAAAATATGGTATAATATTATATTTTCTTCCAGATCTCTTCTAATTCATCACTTAGAATCATCTAGTGCTCTGCAAACTAAGCACTTCATATAGGCCGTTTAATGACAAGAATATGTTATATGAAATTTTGTAATGAAGCTTGATATTGGCGTGAAAAATATAACCAGGCTCTGAAAATGGCACTCTTTTGGACAGCTATTGAGAAATATGGCGCTAAGTGTAGAGGTGAACGTAGTGATAATGTGCTGGCTTTGTGAAACCGAAGTTTGTGCCACAGTATCGAACACTCGCCCGCAGGAAGAGGAAGTCGATTATACGCTACAGCCATTTTACTTTGTCAAGGCGAGCCCACTACGTCAGGTCTACCAACGTTCAACCTTCCTGGAGATAGAAACAAGTACGTGTAATAAAGAATATCTACATACACAAAATCAAATTCAGCTTTTTTGACAGTTTTAATGAAAGCAGATTTGACCTAATGCATCTCCCAATTCCTTAGCATTTCTTTCGTCCTTTTGTAGTTGGAGCTGGTAATTAACACTTTCGCTGTGATGGGCACTAATATAGCACGTGGATTGGACGTGGTGGCCCATTTCTTTGACCGCCAAAGTCACCTGGCTTAACGCAGGTGTCTCTGTACGGAACTTGTGAAGGATACTGTCGGTCTGCCACTCGGAATTTAGTAAGTTGTCGAGCACATTCCTAGCGGAGTTGTAACAGAATTGGACTATCCTGACCTTATATAAAGGTGCACATATCCAGCACTTGAAGAGGCAGTAAGGGTAAACTCCGAAAATTGATGTTTTGGACGACACTGTTCTTAATAAAAATATAGCTGTTCGATTTTAAACTTCACGAATGAATTTAAAAATAGCCTGTGTGTTGAGAGATATTAGCCACCACGTGGGTAACGAAATTAAACAAGCGGTTCTCTACAACGTGGTCTCTTTTTTCAGTAACTGTAGTACTTCGTACGAAATATGTCGTTGTTATGGACTCCGAAGCTCATTATCTTGATCAAGTAAGTCCTACACTACGAACTCTCATGGATTAAGATCGTGTAGAATCTGAATTTCTGGGGTTTTGAGTATTGTGGAAATGTTTTGATTAAATATACCAAATTACTTTGGTCTCCACAACTTATCCGATAAAATATTCCGTTTGCAACAAACACTGTAAATTATTACCGTTAGCTGAACATACGTTTTTCACTTTTGACACCTTTTTGAAAACCGTTACTTTCTGACTAGCATTATTGAGATTCAAATTTCGTTTCTTTAACAACGCTACGTTTATCCTCATGGTTGTTCCGTGCATTAATAATATCATGTCCTTTATTTGTCCCAATTAATGCACACAAATGGTTTTATTTGTTAAAATGTTAAAACATTTAAAACTGTAATATTTGCTCCAACATGTTTCGGTTTACATAAACAAACATTAGGGAGTTACAGCCTGCGCTTTGCCAGAGTTACAATATTGATTGCAATATACAAGTCGTTGTTGAAATATTCAGTATTATGGCTGCATATTTCGTTCAGTCCTGTTGTGCATGTGTATTATGCACTGTGCAGAATGAAAATGACAGTTTCATTCTGCACAGTGCATAATACACATGCACTACAGGACTGAACGAGATATGCGGCCATAATACTGAATATTTCAACAACGACTTCTATATATTGCAATCAATATTGTAGCTTTGGCAAAGCGCAGGCTGTAGCTCCCAGATGGCTGTTTATGTAAACCGAAACATGATGCAGCAAATACTAGTGTTTTACATGTTTTAACAGTTTTACATTTAAAATAATTTGTGTGCATTAGTTGGGACAAATAAAGAACGCTGAGTTCATTTAGAAACTGCGAAATGTTGAAAATTTATTCATTTTCTCGGCAGATATGCCGTATATTAGCAACATACGGTTAAACAGACGTATGTTTGAGTAAAATGTACGTAATTACGAAGCCGTACCTAGCGTACGTATATTCCTAATGCAGTTTTTGCTCTCTTGTCGTCTCGTTTCTCACGTGTTCACGGATATCTTCTGACACACGTGTCATGGACTAAATCAGTACTGGCACAGAAGTACATTAAACTTAAATGTGAGTATCATCTTTCATATATTCAGCCTATTTAAAAATAAAAATTTTCGGACGGAATTTAAAAACAATTTCTCAGTCATAGATAGACAAGTCTGATGTCGACTTTTTTTATTTAGACAGTGAGTGAAGTGACAAATTATCCTGCAATTGGCACAGTTTCGAATATGGCTTCGCCACTTGTGCAAGTGTGTGAGAATTGCTACGAATTGAGAACACATCAAATTACGTAGTCAGTAACACACATATACTGGTACATGTTCATATACCGTGTCCTGACATCAATAGAATATATCACCAGCAGTAAAATTATGTGCATAAGTTTACATTCCAATAATATACAAGTAGTAATTTCATCGCGTTTCTGAGAACTGCTGCCGTCACGAAAATCATATCGCTACGACATACACGAAATCTAAGTTCCCTGCGGATTCAGGCTTGCAATAAGATGCCTGTGACAGCAATAGTATTCAAGGGGACGATAAAAATGCTACTTTTATGTATATATATATATATAGTTATACATATGTAATTTTATCTCCGACACAATTCCTTCTAACTTGCAGTGTACAATTTTCAAAGCCAGAACACTGATGATGAAGAGAGGAGAGATGGAGGAGGAGGAATACGTGCTTGAATAAAGTTATCGAAATAAATCCTATATTTGACTTTTTTCAAAATTTTTTTTTAATCACAGTCTTTTGACAGCTACCTGCGATTCGTTGGCAGATGAGATCTGCTTTGGTCGGGCTGTTGGACTGAGATAACCTCCAACCCCCCCTGGTTTTCACCTAACACAAGACAATGTAAGATATTTAGGTTTTGTCTTCTCAGCGACCTATATTCTTAACTTATTTAGACGTATGAAAATTGCTATTTTTCTCGACATTATATTTCTGTACTGTAGGTAAAGCTATTACGCAATGACAGGAATTATTTCCTGATTTCTTCCTTCCCTCGATCCATTCTGCCTCATGTTTTATTAATAGCAGATTATTAATCTGTATTCAGGGATTAAAATTAAGAAAAATAAATTTTGGAATTGTGAATAGACCACGCCCTATCGAAGAGACATTACAACGTATGGAATAAATATCACGCTCTCTGAAAGATATACATCAAATATTCGGAAGAAACATCACAATGTCGGGAAGAGACACCACACTGTCTGGAAGAGACAACACGCCTTATTAGAGACACAATAGTCTTTTGAGACACCACAGTGTCTAAAACAGATATCACATTCTCTGGAAAAGATATAACAATGTCTTACAGAACAATTTCACTGCTTAGAAAAAAAATCACATTGTCTGGAAGATAAATTACCATGTTCAGAAGAGACATCATTCTGTCTGATAGAGATATAGGACTCTCCGGAAGCGACATCATACTGTATGGGAAAGACATCACATTCATAGACACTACTCTCTCTAAGTGATTTCACTCTCTCTGAAAAAGACGTCAAACTCTCGGAGAGAGACACTACCGTCTGTAAGAGACATCACACTGTCCGGAAGAGATAACACACTCCCTTGAATGGACATCACACTGTCTGCAAAAGACATCACACTCTCATAGAGAGACACTACTCTCCCTAAGTGACACCACAATCTCTGGAAAAGACATCAAAATCTCGGAGAGACACTACTGTCTGTAAGAGACATCACACTGTCCGGAAGAGATAACTCACTCTCTTGAAGGGACATCACACTGTCTGTAAAAGACATCACACTCTCATAGAGAGACACTATTCTCCCTAAGTGACACCACATTCTCTTGAAAAGACATCAAAATCTCGGAGAGACACTACTGTCTGTAAGAGACATCACACTGTCCGGAAGAGATACCATACGGCCTGTAAGATCTCGTATGTTATTAAATAAAGGACGTGTTAATGGTATTTGAAATGGGTAGACAAGGAGCGTGAACATAAATATTGTGTTGACAAGCTGTCGGAAAATCCAGGACATGCGAGAGTAGTATTAAAATTCATGTAGCAGGAAGAGTTTACCTTAACGTATATTGGGTTTAAATGTTTCACGGTAGATTTCAGAAGGTGGCTTCAGTTTTAATATCACCGAAGCCTCCAGTTTCACAACATATTTGTAGCAGTGGTACAGAAATGTTAATCCCTCAGTACACGTGTAGTATACAAAATTAATTTTTTAGTGCAAAGTCATATCCTGGCATTATGACCTATTAAAATATTAATAATTATCGGACGTTTTTAATTCTGGCCTATTAAACTGACATCGCTGTGATGCTAAATGCAGTTTTATTCTCATAGGGTATACCTTAATTTAGAACAATCTAGAGTCTTTGAAGTCATTTATGACTCGAACTTGTGTTTTGAAGAAGGGGAATTCCTTCTTTTATTAATTAAACAAGGAAAATATTACAAGCGTAACTATTTTGATATTATAGTAATAAAGTCAAGGCGATTTATATGTATTTCTAAACAAACTAAACTCTTCTACAATTTTGGTTCACAAGATAGAGACAGGAAGAATCAAGATTGATCCAGATATGAAATAGTGGACTGAAATGATCTGCTTCAGAATAGAGTACAGCCGTGTCCCATTTTGAAACTTCGGATTCACTAAAAGGCGTAAAATATCTGGGAAAATCAAGAGACTATATAAGTTCCACAAAACCAATGCCTCTGCGTGTAGATAATATATTTGGGACTGAGGTGGAAACGAAATGGTAGTTTCCTTGATAGCTATTGTAGCTACTGTGACTATAAAGTTTCTAATACGAGCTAATGTTGTGTTAGTTCATTACAGTGCATGTAAAAAAATTACATTTCTGAACTCAATTATGCATTCTCTCAGTTCTCAGTATTACTTGATAAAATTTACAACATTTAAATTTTCCAAGTTTCGAAGAAATTTCATTTCCCCAGAAAACATATCCGATCGAATAATAAACATATCCCCGCTTTGTTTTATTTGGCGCTACAAGCCACACCGAATATACCGCGACATTTAACTTTAAACAACTCTCTAATTTATATGCATATTATTTATGGGTGCCACAAATAACACTGTCCGATAGAAGGTGATTATTTTCTTTTAAGTTATGAATCAGTTGATATTTGTAATGGCGATTGTCGTGGCTTATTTGGGGAGGAGAAAGAATTAATAAAAATTCAAATTTTTAACGGTTAAATAAGCAGTATGTTGCGGATCACAATCGTTTTTGTTTGCAATTAACACAGGACATACTCATAATTACGCCTTTTGTCCACAATACTCGGTTCATAGCCTTTTGGCACCGGAATTATTTTTTAAATTTTAGCACATTCTGTATATAAAATGTGAATAATACAGGTATCAAGTAAGTTAGAATTATGAAACAAACAGCCTTTTAAAGAGAAAAAAAAGGAGAGTATACACCATGTTTAAAATATTCGGTACCTATATTTGTTGAATAAATATATAAAATGCAACGTTTAGACGTTAGCGGTGCGGTACGTCAACTATAGTTGACGTTAGGCGTCTAAAGGATAGTAAGTAAATGAATGTTGTGATTTGTTCGTGATCTGATTTTCATATACTGTATTACTATTTTTGTAATAATAGTAATGGAAACACACTAATACTTCTCGGGTTTTTCTTAAAATGAATTGCGTTTACTCTGTATGATAAAGATTGGGCGGTTTCGTTAATAATTGCTATGACTGAATCCAGAGGTTATCATCTTTCTTTTTTTTTCTAAAAAGCTAAAGGCTTTTGGTGTCTGAAATGAAGGGAATTATATTGACCGAGTTTGAGATCAGGTGGCTGAGGAAGGTGACTGGACATCACGTGGGAGAAGGGGTACGTGGCACACGCGATAAGATATAAATTACAAATAATTTCTATCTGGAAAGTCTGAACAAGGCAGGTCACTTTGAATACATAAAATTGAGGTTGGGTAAATAAAGTGTGAAATTTTGACTCGATTCATGTGGCTCAGGGTGAGAACCAGCGGTGGGCCGTTGTAGGCACACCAATGAAATTTTATATTTTAGAAGTATGGGTAGTTTCTTCCGAAGCACCCATTGAGTTCTACAGTTAAATAGTGCTCTATGGAGTTGGTTATTTTCACTTACTTATTAATAGGACTGAATAAAACAGGTGGTAAATTTTCTCATTTTCTCCTGACTTTCTCTTAAAACAAAGTGTGCTGAAGTAATTAGAATCCTTTCGTCTTCTCTAACACTTCGTCTTCCTTTTTAAACAGCATAATGATATTCGTTGTACTGTAAGAAACAAACACCAAATCATTCTTATCTATCTTTTAATTCTGGTCCTAAGAACAGGAGAGATGTGCCACGAATATTCAGTGTCTTACTGCCAAGTAAATGCTCGCTTTGTTCATCAGATCTTTGCCAGGAGACAAAACAGTCTTAGACAAAGGACAAATTTAATGCTACGTGCTCTAAGGACGTACACGTGGTCGCATAGCAACAAGTTTAGAGACGAAGAAATGAAAGAAAGAAATTTGACGAGTAGACGGATGTTGATAAGAAGTCAGTCAAAAATGTAAGATAAATCATTTATATCCGTCATTTTAGAGCTTGTAATTTTAATGTATATTATTTTGTTCCTAGTGCGGTTTTTTTTATTGTTGTGTGTTTCTTATTTTATTGGGTGTAAAGTTGGGCTTGTTGGTACATGCGCACATACAAGTTTACGTATATTAGATAATACGATACTCTATGAGAAGAAAATTTCTATACTGATTGTAATTGCTGATCCAGGGAGTTACAATATTTTACAGCCATCAAGACATATTTCTCTTCAATTTTTCAAAGTACTTACCTTACGTTTAATGAATCTATCCCACCGAGCGAGCAGATGATCCCTATCATTGGTCGTAAAAGTTAGAAAGCATTGCATACGGCCAGCGGCCAGCTTCATGTTACAAATTTGACTTTATGTCGGTTCCTCCAGGATAGTTCGCTCTTCGAACCCCAAACATATCGAAGTTTTATATATGAACATTATTAATCGCGTCGACATAATTAACCAGCATATTGAACAGAGTTCACAAATGGAAACCATTCACAGGAAGACCAGCTGGAAGGCCTAAGTCTAGATGGGGTAATGATTTCAGGAATGATTTGAAGAAGAAGAAGCTTGTGAAGTGGGCAGAACAAGTACAGGACCGCTCTAAATGGAAGGCTATTGTCGAGAAGACCAAGAATCTTTCAGAGTTGTAGCGCCTTAGAAGAAGAAGAAGAAGAAGAAGAAGAAGAAGGAGGAGGAGGAGGAGGAGGAGGAAGAGAAGAAGAAGTAGAAGAAGAAGAAGAAGAAGGGGAGGAGGAGGAAGATAAGAAGAAGAAGAAGAAGAAGAAGAAAAAGAAGAAGAAGAAAGTTGAATAAACCACCTGGTCGCAAATAACTGTGTTCTCGTACTTTTCGCACCTCACCCTTATGTGATCTGTCTTTTGAGTAGATGTTTTTTGATCGTCCTGTATTTTGGCAATATTTACGCACGAGTTGTAGTGCCAGCAGAGCAGCTGTCTGGAACCATTGTAACCTCCAGCCTTTTGGGACCGACCCAAAACGTTGTGAACAATTCCTCACTCATCCGTAATGTCAATAATACATATTGAATCTAATAGTTTTTTTTTCGCCTTTTTCCAACTGCTCACGTTTTGTGAAAGACGCACTGACCTCGAGCTGTTACTGCTTGTAAGGTCACTTCACATAACTATAGCACTGAACACTGAACGATGGGAAGATGGAGCATCTGTGGAGACTTGTTAGAACTATATATGGAACACGCCATTGGCGTTAGTAGCTCAGAGTGTTGTATCGCGGAATTAGGTGCGTAACTAAATTGAGTAGGTACGTACGTGTTCAGTCCACAATTCTGTAATTTACTTTTAATGAGACTGATCGAAGAATCTTCAGTATGTTGCTACGTATGAGAAAAATGACGAGATGTCAATTTTCAAGTATTTGAAGAGCTTCTTAAAATGATAAATGGGGCTGGTTTCAGAATTCTCATGAGCGGCATTCCATATACAAATTCTTGCACTTCGCCAAGTTTAAAATGAAGGGTGACACTTGTACATAGGTAAAAAATATTAAGAGGAGTGGGAGAGACTCTTCATGGAAAAGTGTAAATACATGTGCCGTACAAACCTTCAGTTTTGGGTTTTACCTTGCTTACTTACTTACTTACTCCATCCAGCAGAGTCCTTCTTGAGAAGCTAACCGGTTCTCAGCTAGTCAAGAAATTCCCCACATTTTATGCAACCCCAAAGCTCATTACCGCATTCACAAGTGCCTGCCGACTGTCCCTGTCTTGAGGCAGATCGACCCAGTCCGTACCTCCAAATCTCATATCCCATTTACGCCTAAGTCTTCCAAGTAGTGTCTTTCCCTCAGGTTTCCCATCAAAATCCTCTATATCCTATTCTCTCTCCCATACCTGCTACATGTCCCACCCATCTCATTATTCTCGATTTTATCACACGAAAAGTAATGGGTGGGGAGTACAGATCATTAAGCGCTTCATAATATAATTTATTCCAATATTTTGTTACCTCTTTCCACTTAGGCCCACATATTCTCCTCAGCACCCTATTCTCAAACACCCTCAGCCTACGTTCCTTCCTCAATATGAGAGAACATGTTCCTCACCGATACTAAACAACAGGGATATTTATATTTCTGTACGTCTTATTCAGAGAACTCTGTAGTTTGAGTTCAGAATTATATTTACTGCACTAGACTTTTCTGGCCCACAGTTTATTACATTAAAAGAAAGTAAACTTTTCAGCATGAAGATCTCACAACCAGTATTATTAAGAATACAATTTCTGGCATGGATTGATAGAAAGGTACCACAATTTCGGAGGAATGTTGACAGACCCTTAAGATTGGGGCAAAAATTTGTGTTGTATCTGTCCAACAAACTATATAGCTTCAGAAGCCGTAAGACAATATTATTCATAATTAATAATTTTAATTTTATTCACCTTAAAACGCGTAATCCTACACATGTTTCAACAATTGTACAAAACTCTTAGATATGTATTATTGACGTATTAGTGGTTCTGCATATTTCGGTCGTACGCCGGAATCAACAGGCACATTCTCTGTAAATATGGAGTGATTCAAAAAGATGGACTCAATTGAAGAGTAATCGGCGCCTCAACACACGTCAGACAGTTGGTTGCGGTATTCCAAGTTCTCTGCTCGGTCTACGGATTGACTTGCGTGGGCTACGCTCAAAACTGTCTTGAATTCGTCCTACGTTCTCCTCTGATACACGCAAAAATTCTTGTGCTGCATAGTAGCCATTTTGTTCTCAACTGAAGCTGCTGCAAGGCTGTGCATTAGGTGAGAACTCTAGCAATATTAATTAAAAATATAGCATTTTCTCTTTCAAATTGTATGTAGATCATTCATATACCTTGTAAAGTTCAGGAAATGTAGACGTACAAAATTAAGTCCATATTTTTGAATCATCCTGTATAATGTAAGTTGCAACTGGCTAAACATCAGTGTGTTTTGTGTATTATTTCAGTATGTTGTGACGTTGTGTTTAAAAAGTCGCTAACAGAATATTACAGAAGTGATAATAGTACTCAAATGAATAATTACTCTTATCAAATTTTCTGTTGGCGCAGTGCAAAGAATTGGAAATTAAAATTTAATTCATTAAAATTGTTTCATTTGTAGTAAAATTTATAATTGTTTAACAGTATTTTTGTGTCTTTGTTCTTCCTGCTTCTGTGATTACCGGCCACGTAGATAGGATTAGGGTTTTATCACCCCACAAGGACGTAGAGAAAGAAAAAAGAGGGATGATTAACAAATAAAAAATACACCGAATTTAAGACTTAAAATTATTTCAAACCTGAAAATTTGCATTTACTATTTTCAATTCACAGTTTTTTAAACTGTACTAGAATACGTGATAACTGCAGTACCGTTATCACATTTAATACAAAGAGCCTGATTCAAATCTATTACTTCAGCTTGGCTCTACAACACACTAAAATTACATATGCTGAGTCAAAGGAAAAATTTACTGTAATTCCAGAGTAATTTCAGAGGATCTCGCTGATAATTGTCAAATATGGCCAAATATGTATGAGTGCTAATAAATCAGCCAATATATATTAAGAATTTTGTACTCAGACTGAGAAGTATTTATTTAAATAAATATTTATTTAAAGTGGTTATGGGAATTTAAGAAAATGAATGAATAAGACTGAATTATGATCGGCCATATAATTTCCATTCTTCACATAATAACAGTACGAAGTTACATTTCGGTCAGAATGTAATTTGAATAGTATGTATCATCCAGTGTAGTCGTTACTCAGTCTCTTATTTTCCAATTTTGTATAGTTGTGTGTGTGTGTGTGTGTTTGTGTGTGTGTGTGTGTTTGTGTGTGTGTGTGTGTGTTTGTGTGTGTGTGTGTTTGTGTGTGTGTTTGTGTGTGTGTGTGTGGTGCGTGTGTGTTTGTGTGTGTGTCTGTTTGTGTGTGTGTGTTTGTGTGTGTGTGTTTGTGTGTGTGTGTGTTTGTGTTTGTGTGTGTGTGTGTTTGTGTGTGTGTGTGTTTGTGTTTGTGTGTGTGTGGCATGTTACTTCCAGAGTTACGTATTTATAAACTTTTTCCATTTTCAGGAAGGCAACTGGAGTGATTTGCTAGTGATTAAGAAAAAGCTGTCTGTGTCACACTTAACACAGTTCGTGCCTCCTCATCGTTTGGCATGGGGATGGGAAGAGATTCATTCGCCAAAACATTTTTTCGTTTTTGAATATGAGGTGTTTGTTAACTGGCAGTCTGATTGTAACTAAATAAAATCGTGTGTAATGTAACTGAGTAACGCACAGAGGCGTAGGTTGATTGGTAAAACAGTATCTTACTTTTATCACTTCACCGATTACAGCACCTTTATCACGCACGGACCATCCATCGGGAAGACCGTGACAACTACAATGCTCGGAATACAGACCTAAGACATGCACTGAATAAAACAAATTGCATAAATCTATGGATTTATCTGTCACAATGACGCCAGACTTAAATCTATGCGTAGTTCTGCCTAGGCCCTGAGATTCTCTACGTCAGATTTTATTACACACTTGCGTGCTACCTAGCCACCTCACCTAATTATCCTTCATTTGATCGGTGTAGTAATGTCTGGTGTCTGAGGTCATCATGGCTGTGGTCATGAAGGTTGTTGTTTTCTGGGACGTGGTGTTGTATAGTGTCGTAAAAGCATATTAATATATCGGGGGACCTACTGTTCCATCCTTGGGTATAATCCTGAAGATAGAAGCAGTACATTCTTTCGAAACTTCTGTAAACTTCTACCGACTTACACAGCGTTACATACCAGAGAGGAATGTTCTATCAATACGGAGGACTAAACAAAGGTTTGAGATTTCACCTCCTGAAATGTTCTGATCTATCCACTTTCCCCATGACCCTTTAACACCGAACGTCGCAGTGTGTCGAAGTTATGAGGAATTTTGCTCACTCCTATCCGGTATACTGCAGTAGCCTGCTAATCTGCAGGACCCATGAAGGTCAGGGTTTCTATATGTAGCGAGAATGTACCCCCTCTACCTCCTAAAGCCCTCAAAAAAAACCATAATTTATATGTCGACACACGCCAAGTGCATATTTTGTCTCAGCTGGCTAATACGGTCCAAACACTGCTAGGTTTGTTTATCACATGCACTGGAGTTCACTGTGGGTTGAAATATCAACACTGGCTTATGAAACGAACACTTTTCTTGCCCAGGAAGGTTGTTAGTGACGTAAGTACCCATATAATTCGGACAAAACTAATGTTCAAAAAATCGGAGACATCCACAAAAATCGATGTTTGCAGCTATATGAGGGCCCACAGACGTGACTCTTGTAGTTCTGGGATAATCTGTAGGGGTTTGGGGTAGTAACACGGCCGTCAGCCTACTAAAAATGTCTTGAGCGTCCTTGAATAGCTCGAATTTTATCCAGTAATCACATCGTCACTTTAGATCTGTTTTGCTGTCAGTATAGAAGACGTTTGTGTCTTTAGAGACATAAGGTCTCTGTAACTCTAGCCAGTCATACATACGAGTGTAAACAAGGCAGATGATTGTAGGTCTCAGAGCCATGGGCAGGAAAAAAATAAAACTTGATGAGGAAGTTATCAGCGAAATTCTGGTTTCTGACACCGACTCGGAATCAGGTGCTGAGGCTAGTGATGTTGAAGATTATTTTGAGGAAGAAGAAGAATAAGAGGAACAACAACGAAAAACAACAACAGCAAGCCTTAGAAGAAGTCGAACCTCAGGCTGCAACAAGTGGCGGATTACGAACCTAGGGACCGCCTCAAGGAAGGAACACAATTATTCATCCTTTTGTCGGTCCAGCAGAAGGTGTGAAAAAAAGTGACGCTTCACGCATCAACACAGACAGTTCGCCACTGTCTGTGTTGGTGTTTTTAACAGAAATTTTTTATCTGCTGGTGGAACAGAGTAACGTATACTACAAGCAACACTTAGACGGACAAGCCGGACCTAGCCGCCGACTGCCTGACATTACGTTGCCGGATAGGATGACTTTCGTAGCCTTAGCACTGCAGATGGGACACGCATTGAAAGAAACACTACACGACTACTGGTCGGGACTCAGACAAATACACCATTCGTTTTACGGCGATACCATGACAGGAGACAGTCTTTTACATTTACTGCGTTTTCTGCATTTTGCAGACAATTCACAGAGACCTGAAGAAGGCGAAGAATATGACTGGCTATGGAAACTAAGGACTGTTTGACAAACTGAACGAGACTTATGCTAAATTCCACAACCCCTCGGAGCATTTGGCTGTGGACGAGGTAACTGTAAATTTCAAGGCCAGGGTTATATTCAGGCAGTTCGTTCCAAAGAAGAGAAAACGTTTCGGCATCAATATTTACAAACTCTGTGATGAATCAGGTTATACATATGACATGAGAATGTACTTGGGTAGAGACTCACACTCCGCCACTGATGACATGACTGTAACACACGCAATTGTTAGACATTTGACTTGCAGAGTTGAAGGCTTAGGACACAAAACATTTATGGACAATTTCTTTTCATCCCAAATACTTTTTGATTACTTGGACAGACGTAAAATAAGTTCATGCGGGACAGTACCGCGCAACAGAAAAGAAATGCCCCGTGACTTTGGCCCAAAACAATTTAAAACTGAAAAGAGGTGACGTAAGAGTGAGGACTAGGGGAGGTCTGACCGCATTAGTTTGGAAGAATAGACGAGAAGTTTACATGCTGACTAACACGGACCCACCATCAGCTGAAGGAAATTTTTGTGACAACAGCAACAGCCACGTGAAACCTCACATCGTGGAACGCTACAACCAGCACATGGGTCACGTCGACAATTCTGTTCGTATGGCTAACAGCTATTCGATGAGTCGACGTACCTTCAAGTGGGCCACAAAATTATTTTTCCACCTTTTGGATCTAAGAGTACTCAACAGTTGAATGCTGTTACCTTCATGTGGGGCTAAATATACCTACCGAGATTTCAGGCCCTTCTGATGAGAAATTTGATTGAGGAAGCTGGAAAGAGCCAAGATCGCCCCACAACCAGATCGGCTGGAAGACCAAGTGTGGGCGCAAAAAATGTTTTGCTTCTCGAGAGTCGTCATAACAAACACTGGCCAGCGAAGTTATTTATTCACCTGCACTGCCGTCTGTGTTCTTCTCGCTGTCAAAGAAAGGCACAGTGTATAAGGCCGCAAGGTGTGACGTGGGCCTGTGCGTGGTGCCTTGTTTGGCGGAATACCACACAAAAGTAAATGTGTAAATCACCCTCTTTGTGAATACTGCGTGTCGTGATAAAACAGTGACCCAAGGTGCCACAGACATTCTGCAGAAATCAGAATTATGTGAGTAATGAACTGTTTACACCACAATTTACATAAAGCATGCGATTCACAGGACTAAATTTATTAGAAAAATGGGTGAACATTTTTTCCCGGATTAATTAATTCATAAGCAGAGTACAAAATTTTATTTAATTAAATTTGAAGGAAAAATCCATGCTTTTTTTTTCCTAAGAGCAAGCATTAAAATTGATATCCCCAGTAAAAAATCTCGGCAGGCAGCGTTGTTCGGAGGCATTTAATTCCGGTGTCAAAGGGTTAATTTTATATTCCTTCCACTTCCTTTACCATGCATTATTCACAATTATTATTTTGTACTTTTGGAGCTTACATGCCCCTCGATTATAGAACATCATCATCATCATCTTCTTCTTCCATGGATTAGGTCGTTTGACCTGTTCCGGGATCGACACATTGCAATCGTTTCCTGGGGCGTCCACGGTCTCTTCTTCCTCAAGGTTTGTAGTTGAGGGCGTGTTTCGGCAGTCTGGTATTGTCCATTCTTTCAAGGTGGTTGTTTCCAAGGCTGTGCGTCTTTGCTTATGAGTACTTTTGTTTTCCTTGGGAGGGTTACCAACCCATCCGCAAAACTCCCAAGCTTGGAGGACCAGTTTGTCTCTCTTAGTCTGGTCTCTCTCTTCCGGCCTGTCCTGCTTGGGAGGCCCTACCAGGAACAGAAAGTTCCTGCCGGCATAGTCCGTAAGGTCATTGAGGCCAGCAAACCCCCCCCCCCCCAAACACGACACGGTGGAGACAATCGGGGGAACATAAAACAACGAAATACGCATTTTCTCAATTGATATTTTAATTTTTAATTTTGTTATCTTCTACATGTTTCGAAACCGAGGGTTCATTTTCGGAAAGGCAGTTGTTTATACAGGCACAGTATAGTATGTGTTACATGCATAGGTATAAGCAGTCTTGTAGGTGTAAGAGTGTGTTCGATACTTCTACCTTGAAGACCGCTTCGAAACATGAAGAAGACATCAAAAAATAAAAAATTAAAACATTAATTTTGGAAATGTGTATTTCGTTGGTTTACATTGTGTAATTATATTACAATGTACGGTGCAAAAAGCATAAATTGCCGTTCGATATCCCTGTATTCTTGTAAAGTACGTAACATAAATCAGTTTGCCATTTTTATGTAAAACTGTAGTACTGGTTGACAGGTTTTCCCAGTTAATCACAATTTATTTATTTACATGGATTGCTTGTTTTTTGGGTGACAGTCTACAGTATAAACTTCCGTAGGGGAACAATTTTTTAGCTTTCGTTTCCGTTAAATACCGTATTTCTTTCTCTGACAGTGTTCCGAAATGAATGGCACGTCTGGGAATAGAAATTAAATTCTCGCCAGCCTGGCTTAAGTCTAGGTGCCAATCAGGTAACTTTTCAAACCCTAAATAAATTGCTGTCTGTTTTATACTATACTAAATATCAGATGTGGGTCGGGTAGCTCAGTCGGTATAGAGATTTACTACGGGCTGGACGGTCCGGGATCGAATCCCGGTGGGGACGAGATTTTTCGCCCGTCGAGACCGACCCTGGGTCCCACCCAGCTTCCTGTAAAATGGTTATCGGGTCTTTCCCGAGGGTAAAGTGCGGCCGGGGCGTGCTGCTGACCACTCACCCCTTCTAGTGCCGCGGTCATGAAAGAGTAGAGCTATAACTCTACCCACCCTCTGGGCCACACCAGGCCTGTAACGGGATCACTTTACCTTTACACATCAGATGGTGCGACTCGCTTCATGAAGGTGTTCAACGAAGGAATTTACGTTGAGCCCTACCGTGTACCGTGTACCGTGTACCGTGTACCGTGTACCGTGTACACTCTCCGAATTTCCGATCGCTGCTTAAAAGACGTAACATATTATTACAAATATCTTCACGGAGCAACGTGTGCCATTAATAGCCAGTCCAGAAACTTCTCTGCTTTTATACAAACTCGGATGTTCGTTATTACCGTGTCCACAAGATCCCGTCCCTGGTGCATACTCCAAGCCAATATATCCAGTCCATACCACCCAACTTTAAGAAAACTTATAATGTTTTCCTCCAAGTTGCACTTAATTATTTCAAGCAGTCTCTTTCAATCAGGCTTTGCCACATAATTTCACATGCATTACTCTTAACTTACAGCAACGCTACATACACAGATCATTTCATCTTTATTTATGTTAACTTCCTAGTTATAAATAGTGATGAGCACAAATTACGAAAGTACTAATTTTACAATTTTTATGGGATACTGTTATTTTCTCTCTTCTAGGCCCAAAAATTTCTGTCGTCGTCCCAATATCGAGTACTGTCACTTCTGTTTTCCTGCCTCAATTTGAGGTAAAATATATTTTTGTTATAAGTACTATTATTAGAAAAGTTTTGTTTCGTGTGTTATGGACTCGTTAAATAGAGATTGTAAATTTTAGGCACGTAATTTACTTTAAACACTTCGTAATCTGACGTTCTGTGGTTTGTCATTTATGTCATTTCATTACGAGTATTCAATTATTTTAAAAGACCAACAAATGCATTTCTTGATATCTTTAAAATATCTAATATATCTTATCAATGTACGGAACATCGAACATAAAAAGAAGATTAATCACGTTTATGCAATTTTATTTTTATTTAGTTGTTTAAATAATTAGTATTCTTTGGCTGTGAAGGTTGTCATTCGTAAATGTTAGGATATTTAGTCCTACAAATTAGATTAAAAAAACACGTCCGTATACAGCACAGAGGTCATGTGTGTCTCATCAACTGTGAGATTTTTACCACCCTAAAAACTAAATATCTTCTTAAGGGCCGCCACACTTTGTAGGTGGTTGAAAATGTTTCTGATTTGTGTGTTTCTTCCTTTGTTTGTTCCTAGAACACACTTGCTACCACAAGGAGTCATTAACTGAGGTAACTCAGAAGGTCCTAACCTGACTACTGCTTTATTCAAGTTTCATTGTTTTAGTCCGGTTAATTAGTGCACATATAAAAATTACTGCGAAAACAGTAATTTTTCTCACGACAGACCTCGAATGGTATTAAATTCAGCGAGTATTCCTAGTTTATACGAAATGTGTCTGGGTTTAAGTCGGATTTATTGTGCAGGGTCAGCAGTTGATTGAACGTAAGCAACATTTATGAATCTGGGAGTGACTTATTTCATGTGTACCCGGTAATAGGAGGGTGGGGGTTTCTGTGGGGTGTCTCCTAGCTTTCTAGAACTTACCCGTCGCCTTCTCATCTCTGTTGTTTCTGTGGGGTGTCTCCTAGCTTTCTAGAACTTACCCGTCGCCTTCTCATCTCTGTTGTTTC
>Ga0123354_10002668_pt1 | contig 23860 bp, 19 predicted proteins | sample TergutLab28metaG_2_FD_97872 | JGI IMG/M metagenome (GOLD analysis project Ga0123354, IMG submission 97872) | Labiotermes labralis P4 segment gut microbial communities from Petit-Saut dam, French Guiana - Lab288 P4 | ecosystem: Host-associated > Arthropoda: Insects > Digestive system > Gut ... | reverse complement strand
CTATATTCTCGAATATTTATGTGCACAACTCAATGATACCGAAACTGCATTCCCCGCTACTAATCTGACCTGCTTTTTCAAAATGGTGACATCTTGATTTCCTCGAGGTCAGGAACTCTGAATCTGTGGAAATACAAGATGCAGAACATTATCAGCATCGTCGGGCTGGCAGTCGGTTTTACCTGCTTTGCTTTGGCAACGCTTTGGATTCGCTACGAAATGACTTACGATAGTTTTCTTAAAGACGCCAAACAAATGTATGTCGTTTACAGGCCAAATCCATTTAGTCCGGATCAAATAGGTTATGGTATATCATCTTATTATCCGTTGGCTGCATATCTAAAAGAAACGTTTCCGGAAATTGAAGAGGCTGCTCCATTGATACCGTCTTTTCCCGGTAGCAAAGTGATTGTCGGAGGAGTAGAATCTCCAACACAAAGGATTTATGCCGATTCAACTTTCTTACGAATGTTTGATGTAAAAATTCTGGAAGGCAACCAAGATTTTTTAATTCCCGGTAGTAATAAACTTGCAATTACCAAGGGAAAAGCCCGCCTATTGTTCGGGAATGAAGATCCAATAGGGAAATCGGTTAATGATGGGTACAAAGATTATATTATTTGTGCGGTAGTTTCCGGAATACCCAAACAAAGTAATTACGCATTCGATTTTATTGGCTCGTTTAGTCCTTATATATTGGACTTTAAGAGTAGTTGGCATTCTTCCAGCGGAGAAAATACGATCATCAAATTAGTTCCCGGAACAAATGTTGAGGCTTTTGAAAAAAAGTTATACGAACTAAACACCGGTGAAGAAAAGGGTAATATTAGCAAAATGACAATTAAACCGCTGACAAAACTACGTTACCTTGACCCAAATGTAATAAGGGAAGTTAAATTCCAGCACATTTTGATTTTTTCCGTATCCGGATTATTAGTTATTTTGTGTTCGATGTTCAATTATCTGACTTTATTTGTAAGTCGTTTCCGAATACGGCAAAAAGAATTGGCTTTGCGCACGGTGTGCGGCGCTTCGGGAAGTTCGTTGTTTGTGATGTTGACTGTCGAATTTATTCTCACGTTGTTACTTGCCATCTTGTTGGGAGGGTTGCTGACCCAATGGTTGCATCAATCTTTTTTGACACTGGCGGATATTCAAATGGATCTACTCGCCGTTTATCGTGAATCGCTCCTATATATTGGCGGCGTCATTTTGATTTCTTTGCTGTTGTTCTGGCTGATATTATTCATTTTTCGGCGAAGGAGTCTTAATCTGTCCATTCGTCAAAGCAACAAGAACCTGTCCCGCAAAGTTTCAATAATCGTTCAATTAATTATCAGCATTGGCTTCGTTTTTTGTACCATTGTTATTTTGAAGCAAATGTATTTCCTGCATCATACCGATGAATTGGGATTTTCTTTCCAAAACAGAGGAGCGGTTACATTATATTCTAATGAAGATGGTCATATATTGGCAAATCACCTGAAGCAGATACCGGAAATTACAGAAGTTGTTGACGCAGATGGAATGACAAATTTAGTTCATCCGAATGGACGTATGAGTTTCAAGGTTGATAATTGGGACGATAAACCTTTAGATGCGAAAATTATAGATTTGGAAATAGTGTATATTTCATCCGAATATTGTAAATTTTTTGATTTCAAGTTGGTAGATGGAGAAATGCTGACCGATGCAGATCCGGATTCATTGGTTTTGATCAATGAAAGCGCAGTCAAAGCATTTGGCTGGCATGAACCCGTCGGTAAACATTTCTTTTCCAGATACAAAGTAAAAGGTGTAATAAAAAATATTTACAACTTTGGACCCACTGTGCCGGCAAAACCGGTTATTTATTCAAATAACAATGACAAAAAGGAAGGAATAATAGTTGGTAGTACGACTGTTCTATTTAAATATAAGGAAGATATGTGGAAATCCTGTAAAGGAAAAATCGAACAGATGATTAAAAAGGAATATACCGACACTAACAACGTAATCACAAATACCGAAGAAGAGTACAATAAATTTCTGAAATCAGAAAATACGTTGATAAAATTACTGTTTTTTCTTTCGGCGATTTGCATACTGATTTGTGTATTCGGCTTTGTTTCATTAGTTTCTCTCACTTGCGAAGAGCGCCGGAAAGAAATTGCTATTCGTAAAATCAATGGAGCAACATCAGGCAATATTCTTGCTATTTTTGCAAAAGAACATTTTCTATTGTTGATGATTGGAGCGGTTGTTGCTTTTTCAGCAGGGTGGTTCATCATGCGGCGTTGGCTGGAAAATTATGTGAAACAAACAGATATTCCGGCTTGGATTTATTTGTCAATTCTTTTTGCTATGGCATTGCTAATTGTCCTCTTTGTCGGTTGGCGGGTATATAAGACGAGCATTGAAAATCCGGCGGAGGTGGTGAAAAGGGAGTAATTACTCAGTTATTCTATTATTCAATGATTTAATGAAAAAATTCACGAAAAAGTTGCCAAGCCGATTCAAAAATACTACTTTTGTACATTGACAAACGATTATTTGAGCATTAAAATAATAGGTATTTATCGATGGAGAAACGGTCTTTATTAAATAATATTTTCATCAAGAACTTGCTGGGCTTGATTCTTGTTTCTATTTTGTTAGCAATTATCGTTTTAATGTGGCTGAATCATTACACTCAGCATGGAAAAGCTGTAGAAGTGCCGGATGTAAAAGGTTTATCGATTGAAAAGGCAAAACCGTTTTTTGCTAATAAAAGCTTAAACTATTTAATTATCGATTCGGTATTTATCAAGAATGCCACTCCGGGAACGATTGCCGAAACAACTCCTATGGTAGGTTCGATGGTGAAAAAAGGACGAACAATTTACCTGAAAGTTACTTCTTATTTGCCGCTATTGATTACGCTTCCGGATGTAAAAGATTCTTCTCAGCGGCAAGCCTTGGCTATGCTTCGCTCGTTAGGCTTCGAAAATGTCGTAATAAAAATGGTGCCGGGCGCTTACATAGATTTAGTGATGGGATTAGAGATCAGAGGAGTTTCTGTGGAAGCCGGACAACACGTTCCTGCCGATACGCCGTTATCGCTGTTGGTTAGTTCCGGTTCAGACGATATTATGCCTTTGGATAATCCGGGCGATTCCATCGATTCCACCGGAGTAAGCTCGGACGAATCTTGGTTCTGAGAGATACATGGAAAATTGGGTTGAAGACATTGATAATTTACAGGAGGAAATCGAATTTGTCGAAGATTCGGAAGATGAGCTATATGAACATTTTCGTTTTATTGTCGATAAAGGTCAAAGTCTTTTACGCGTTGATAAATTTTTAGTTGACCGGATTGAAAATGCTTCGAGAAACCGTATCCAAATGGCGGCTGATGCAGGATTCATACGTGCGAACAATAAACCGGTTAAGTCTAATTATAAAGTAAAACCCTGCGATGTGATTACGGTAGTAATGGACAAACCGCGCAGAGAACTTGAAATTATTCCCGAAAATATTCCTCTACAAATTGTTTACGAAGATGATGATGTGATGATTATCGACAAACCGCCAGGATTAGTTGTTCACCCCGGTCACGGAAATTACACCGGAACATTGGTGAACGCAATTGCGTGGCGATTGAAAGACCGTCCGGATTTCGAATCGAAAGACCCGCGCCTCGGGTTGGTACATCGAATTGATAAAGATACTTCCGGTCTGTTGGTTGTGGCGAAAAATCCCGATGCGAAGACCAATTTGGGAATGCAGTTTTTTAATAAAACGACTCAGCGGAAATACATAGCTTTAGTGTGGGGAAATGTGAAAAGCGACGAAGGAAGAATTGAAGGAAACCTCGGGAGAGACCCTAAAGATAAAATGCGGATGATTGTGTTTCCCGATGGAGAAAACGGTAAACCGGCGGTTACTCACTATCGCGTGAAGGAACGACTGGGCTACGTGAGTTTGGTCGAATGTCGATTGGAAACAGGGCGGACGCACCAGATACGCGTTCACATGAAATATATCGGGCATACCTTGTTCAATGATGAACGTTACGGCGGAAACGAAATATTGAAGGGTAATAATTCCACTAAATATAAACAGTTTATCCGTAATTGTTTCGAGATTTGTCCTCGTCAGGCGTTGCATGCTCAAACGCTCGGATTTATCCATCCGAAAACCGGAAAGGAAATGTTTTTCGAAAGTCCCGTACCCGATGATATGAATCAACTGATAGAAAAATGGAGACACTATATAATATGAAGAAAAAAGTTGCTATTGTTGCAGGAGGTTATTCCTCTGAATATGTTATTTCGCTTAAAAGCGCTCAAGGTGTACGTTCGTTCATCAACCCCGAATACTATGAAGTTGCTATTGTTTTAATAACTAAAGATAAATGGGTTGTTCAATTGGATGAAAATACTGAAATTCCAATGGATAAAAATGATTTCAGTTTCACTCAAGACGGTAAGAAAAATCGTTTCGATTTTGTATATATCACCATTCATGGAACTCCCGGAGAAAATGGACTTTTACAGGGTTATTTGGATATGATTGGCATCCCATACTCTTCATGCGGCGCTTTAGCATCTGCTTCGACGTTCAATAAATATTTTTGCAATCGGTTTCTAAAGAATTTTGGAGTAAAAACCGCTGAATCTGTTTTTTTACGTAAAAGCGATTCTTGGAATCCCTTGACCATTCAATCGAAATTGGGATTACCGGTTTTTGTCAAACCCAATGACAGCGGTTCCAGTTTCGGCGTGACGAAAGTAACCTCTGCCAATCAATTACAAACGGCTATTGATAATGCTTTTAAAGAAGGAACAGATGTCCTTATTGAAAGTTTTCTGCAAGGGACGGAAGTAACTTGCGGATGTTTTAAAATCAAAAACAAAACAACGGTTCTGCCGGTAACAGAGGTAGTCAGCAAAAACGAATTTTTTGATTTCGATGCAAAATATAATCCCAACAGTGTTGAAGAAATCACTCCGGCTCGCATCTCTCCGCTATTAACACAAGAAATTCAAGACTTGACCTCCAGAATTTATGATTACATTGGAGCAAAGGGAATTATTCGTATCGACTACATTATTTCACCCGAAGGGGAAATAAATATGCTGGAAGTAAACACAACGCCAGGGCTGACTACTACCAGCTTTATTCCGCAGCAAATCAAAGCGGCAGGATTGAATATACGAGATGTTTTCACGGAAATAATCGAAAATGAGTTGAATAAAAAAAAGTAAGTCGATGAAAAAGAATCCGGAATTTGACGATATTCGCCCGTATTATGATGATGAAGCAGTGCCTATCATTCAAAAACTGCTGAAAAATTCACAATTTCGAGGAATCATGAACGACTTGTACCCCGATGAAAAAGCAAAGCAGATAGAACAACTGATGCGCTCATTCACCAATCAACGGGATTATCAACAGGTGTTAATGAAAAAACTGGTTTTTGAATTGCTTGACCAAACGTCAAGCGGTCTAACGTATAATGGATTTGAAAACATATCAAAAACGGCTGCTTATACCTTTATTTCCAATCATCGGGATATTATTTTAGATGCTTCGCTCCTGAGCGTCATATTAGCAGACAATGGTTTTGAGACCGTTGAAATTGCCATTGGCGATAATTTATTATTGAACGAATGGATTAAAGATTTAGCGCTTCTGAATAAATGCTTTATCGTCAAACGAAGCTTACCTTTGCGCCAAATGCTTGAAGCCTCGATGCATCTTTCCAAATACATTCATTTCACTATCAGGGATAAAAATCAATCAATATGGATTGCGCAACGCGAAGGTAGAGCAAAGGATTCGAACGACCGCACGCAAGAAAGCGTCCTGAAAATGCTGGCAATGGGAGGTGATAACAAATTTCTGAATAATTTGTTGGAATTAAACCTGACGCCGATTACTTTTTCATACGAATACGACCCCTGCGATTTTCTGAAAGCTAAAGAATATCAACAAAAACGCGATAATCCCGATTTCAAAAAGACGCAAGAAGATGATTTGCTCAACATGCGTACCGGATTATTCGGATATAAAGGCAAGTTTCATTTGCAAATTGGAAATTTGATTAATCCTGATTTACTGGAGTTAGACGATTCATTAGGAAAAAACGAATTGACGATTCAAGCGGCTTCAATAGTCGATAAGGGAATTTTTCGGAATTATCAGCTCTATCCAATCAACTATATTGCATACGATCGCCTTTGGGGAAATGATTCTTTTTGCGGGCAATATACTAATGACGATATAAATAATTGCGACCGGTATTTCCGGCAACAATTGGATAAAGTTGATTTACCGGATAAGGATATCCCTTTTCTTATGGAAAAGATGGAGGAAATGTATGCTTATCCGGTGAAAAATAAGTATGAATTATGAATAAAGGGGTTGCGCTAAAATATATTTTTTCTATCCTCTTCGCAAGTTTTCTTTTTTCTTGTGGAGATAAAACGGTGGATTACGGTTTAGATAAATACTTTGTCGAAATGGTTACCGCTCAAAACGCAAATGAATTTTTAACGGATCAAGGGAAACTGCTTGTTGCAACGTCCGCTACCAATTCAAATTCTTATTCTTTGGGCGACCGGGTATTGTTAAATTATACTTTGCTTTCACCAACAACTTCCGACGATAATTATTCCGTGCGGATAAACGGTTCAGCTAAAGTTCCGTTGGGAAAACTAACCCTATCGAATGAGTTGGCAATACAGTCGGCTGCCAAAGCTCCTATTTTGTTGGAAAGCGTTTGGTTGGGAAGCCATTACTTAAATATGCAATTTTATCTTAACTACATGTCGCAGACGCATAAAATCGGTTTGTTAGTCGATTCCACCCGCTTGGAAAGTGATACGCTCCGGATGTACTTCACTCACGATACAAACAACGACCCTCCCGGCTATCCGAGCCATGCCTATCTTTCATTCGACTTGAAGGATATTTTAGGCGATCCCACGAAAGCACGTCCCATATCGGTGCAAATCAGCACTGACAATTACGGAGACAAGATTTTCACGTTTGATTATTGATAGTTTTTTAGTTTTGATAGTGCTTTTCCGCCCAAGTAACTATCATTGTTGCCTGCTCTAAACTGTATTGCACTATTTTGTATCGAGGATTACCATCATATCCCATTACCTTATGTAATGATTCATAAGCCCATAAAAGCGGACGCGTCATTTTGCTGTCTTTCTGAGCAATTGCATCTTGATAATCATGAAAATCAGGACGTTGACCTTTTTTCATGTTTTTGCGAACATGCAACACAGCATCCAATGCGACAAGTACTCCATTCCAAGCCGTATTTCCAGCCATTTTCACGTATTTGGTGTCGTTATAGTAATCACCGTCTTTCTCAGCTTTTTCCGACAGCAATTGTCTTGCATTCTGCAAATAGCGTTCGGCTTCACGAATAGGATGTTTTAATTCTGCCATAATTTTGTTGGTTAAATTGGTTTATAAAATATGCTGCAAATTTACAATTTATTTTTCAAAATAAAAGCAATGATCGCCTTTGTATTGAATGATTAGATGTTATTTATTTCACGGGATGGAAAAAATAAGATGAAAATGAGGTTATCTCCTGATTCATTTCCGCAACTTTACGGAATCTACTAAATGATTTTCCGCTTTGTGAAGAATTAGGTTCGCTCGTTCGCGAGTTGGCAAAATATTTTTGTGTAGATTTTTACTGTTAATTTCTTTCCAGACGTTCAATGCCACTGCTTTCGCTTCTTGTTCGGATAGCATGGAAACAGGATAAAAATAAGAATTTAGGTCGTTAAAAGCGGTTTCTCTAAACTTCATAAAGCGGGTTAAAAACCATTCTTCAAGATAGTTTTCTTCAGCATCTACATAAATGGAGAAATCGAGGAAATCGGAAACGAAAAGCGTCGGCTTGTTCTGTTTCGGATAATCCATCCGGTTTTGCAAAACATTCAAGCCTTCAAGAATAAGTATATCCGGCTGTGGACTGATTACAATTTGTTCATCGTTTACAATATCATAGTTCTGGTGAGAATATTTCGGCGCTTTGACTTCCGTTTTGCCCGATTTGATATCGCTCACAAACTGGAGTAGCTTTTGAATGTTGTAGGATTCGGGAAATCCTTTTTTAGACATCAAATTTCTTTCCTCAAGAATAGCATTCGGATAAAGAAAGCCATCCGTAGTGATGAGCGCTATTTTGTTGTTTTCTTTCCAACGGCTTAGTAAAGCCTGCAACACGCGTGCCGATGTGCTTTTTCCAACCGAAACGCTACCGGCGACTCCAATAATAAAAGGAATCTTTTGAAGTTTTTCGTTCAAAAAATTCATCATCATTGCTTGTCGGCTTTTGGTCGAATTAACATAATAATTCAACAAACGGGATAAAGGCAGATAGATATCGCGAACTTCATCGATTGACAATTCTTCATTGATACCTTTTAATTGCTGTATTTCACTTTCCGTTAAAGTCATCGGCTCAGACTTACGGAGTTCCGCCCATTTGTTTCTATCAAATATAAGGTAAGGACAGATGGAAGTTATTTGCATTTCTTACGCTTTATTAAAAATTTGCGCAAAGGTAGAAAAACTATTGAATTATTCGTGAAATGTAAAAATAAATTTTTATAACCGGAAAGTTTTCAGTTTTTCATAATAAAATCTTAGCATTTTTTCCTTATATTTGCATCCGGTTTAAAAAATAAGCTCAATAAAATGCAATCCATTGATAATAATATAGAAGCTCCTTTTATTCACTTACATGTCCACTCGCATTATTCATTATTGGATGGTATGTCGTCCATTCCTGCATTAGTCGATAAAGCTATAGCTAACGGAATGAACGCGTTAGCTCTCACAGATCATGGCAATATGTTTGGGGCTAAAGAGTTTTACGACTATGTAAACAAAAAAAACAAAACAAGAGATGCGTCCCAAAAATTCAAGCCCATTCTTGGAGTGGAAGCCTATTGCGCCCGCCGTTCCCTTTCCGATAAGACAACAAAAGAAGATGGAAGCGGTTGGCACTTGATATTATTAGCCAAAAATAAAAAAGGATATCAAAATCTTTGTAAATTAGTTTCTACTTCGTGGATTGACGGATATTACTATCGTCCGCGCATTGATAAAAACATATTGAAGCAATACAGTGAAGGACTGATTGTAAGTACTGCCTGTCTGGCAGGTGAAATTCCCCGTAAAATTATGGACGGCAATCTGAAAGGCGCCGAAGAATCCATCCGTTGGTTCAAATCGATTTTTGGCGATGATTTTTATTTGGAACTTCACCGGCACAAAACCGATAAAGAAAACGCCGACCGTACCGTTTATGAAAAACAGGAAGAAGTGAATCCTGTTTTATTGGATTTAGCCCGTAGAACAAACACCAAATGTATTGTCGCTAATGACGTGCATTTTGTCGAAGAAGAACATGCCGAAGCGCACGACCGCCTGATTTGTTTAAACACCGGAAAAGATTTGAACGACCCCAACCGGATGCATTATACCAAACAAGAATGGTTTAAAACGCAAAAAGAGATGCAGGCAATTTTCTCCGACTTGCCGGAAGCTCTATCCAATACGTTAGAAATAGCCGGAAAAGTCGAATTTTACAGCATTGATTCCGATGCAATTATGCCGCGTTTTCCTATTCCGGAAACGTTCTCAACCGAGAAAACTTATTACGAAAAATATTCCGAAGAAGCGCTTCGCGAAGAATTTAACAAAGAAGATGAAAACCGGTTCGATAAATTGGGAGGATACGATAAAGTTATCCGTATCAAATTGGAAGCGGATTATTTAAGAGAATTGACTTTACAAAAAGCTAACATCCGATACGGAAATCCTGTTCCTCCGGATGTTATTGAACGTTTGGAATTTGAACTTGAGACGATGAAAACAATGGGGTTCCCCGGTTATTTTCTGATTGTACAAGACTTCATCAATGCCGCCAAATCGATGGGAGTTTCCGTAGGACCGGGCAGAGGCTCGGCTGCCGGTTCGGCAGTTGCTTTTTGCTTGGGAATTACGGATATCGACCCGCTGAAATACGACTTGCTTTTTGAACGGTTTCTGAATCCCGACCGTATTTCCATGCCCGATATTGATATCGATTTTGACGACGACGGCAGAGCGGATGTATTACGATGGGTAACCGATAAATATGGAAAAGAAAAAGTTGCTCATATAATCACTTACGGTACCATGGCGACCAAATCATCCATTAAAGATGTGGCGCGCGTGCAAAACTTGCCGCTTCAGGAAGCCGACCGGCTGACCAAGTTGATTCCCGACCGTTTGCCGGATGATGAAAATGGTAACCCGTTGAAAATAAACATAGAAAATTGCGTCAAATATGTTCCGGAGTTACGTGACGCAAGCCGTTCTTCCGACAAGAACCTTGCAGATACATTAAAATACGCCCAGATGCTGGAAGGAACAGTCCGGCAGGTTGGCGTACACGCTTGCGGAGTTATTATCGGCGCGGACGATTTGACCAACTATGTTCCGCTAAGCACGGCGAAAGAAAAAGGAAACGACGAAGATGTAAGGGTAACGCAATACGAAGGGTCAATCATAGAATCCATCGGTTTGATTAAAATGGATTTTTTGGGGCTTAAAACGCTATCCATCATCAAAGAAGCAGTCGAAAATATAAAAAAATCAAAGGGTTTCGATCTCGACATCTCCGAAATTCCTTTGGATGACGAAAAAACATACGAATTATTCAGCAAAGGGCAAACAATAGGAACTTTCCAGTTTGAATCGGCAGGAATGCAAAAATACTTGCGCGAATTGAAACCAACGCAGTTCGAAGACCTGATTGCAATGAATGCATTATATCGTCCCGGTCCTATGGCGTATATTCCTGATTTCATCGACCGGAAACAAGGACGTAAGACCATTGAATATGATTTTCCTGAAATGGAATCACGCTTGAAAGACACGTATGGAATCACGGTTTATCAGGAGCAAGTTATGCTTCTGAGTCGGGATTTAGCCGGATTTACTCGCGGACAATCCGATGAATTGCGGAAAGCAATGGGGAAAAAACTTAAAGATAAAATGGAAGCCTTGCATAAGAAATTTATTGAGGGTGCAACCCGCAATGGTTTCGGACCTCCGGAAAAATTAGAGAAAATATGGACGGATTGGGCGAAATTCGCTGAATATGCTTTTAACAAATCACATGCTACTTGCTATTCGCTTGTCGCTTATCACACCGCCTATCTGAAAGCGAACTACCCCGCTGAGTTTATGGCTGCTAACTTAACCCGGAATAAGGACGACATTGGCGAAATCACCAAATTTATGGATGAATGCCGCGCGATGGGCATCACCGTAAAAGGTCCCGACGTCAATGAATCGGAACTGAATTTCACGGTGAATAAAACAGGAAACATCCGATTCGGTTTGGGAGGCGTGAAAGGCGTAGGGGCTTCTGCTGTAGAAGTGATTGTGAAAGAACGAAATGCTAATGGACCATTTACTAATATATTTAATTTTGTCGAACGGGTGAATCTAACCGCTTGCAATAAGAAAAATATAGAAGCGCTTTGCTATTCGGGAGCTTTCGATACTTTTCAAGAGATAAAACGGGAACAGTTTTTTGCACCGAATGCGAAAGGGGAAATTTTCTTGGAAACATTGATGCGTTATGGAAATAAATACCAAACCGATAGAAATTCGGCTATGAATTCGCTGTTCGGTGGACTTTATTCCATTGATATCGCCACTCCGGAAATACCCGTAACCGAAGCTTGGAATAATATTGAACGATTGAATAAAGAAAAAGACTTAGTCGGAATTTATCTGTCGTCACACCCGTTGGACGATTATTATATAATTCTAAATTACATTTGCAATTTGAGATTAAAAGATTTCGATGAAGCAAAAAATAATCAGGGGAAAAAAGATTTGATAATCGGAGGAATAGTAACTTCTTTCAAGCAAGGAAATACCAAGACGGGTAATCCTTATGGAGTGCTGAAATTGGAAGATTTTTCGGGGAGCGCAGAAATTCCTCTCTTTGGAGAAGATTTTATTAACTACAATAAATATGGTATTCCAAATCTTTGTTTGCTTATTATGGGGAGTTTTCAACCGCGAAAATATAAGGAAACCATTTGGGATTTCAAAATCAGCTCCATTCAATCGATGACCGATATAAAAGATTCTCTTGTAAAAAAAATTACGCTCACAGTGCCTTTGCATGAATTAGATGATAAATTAATACATGAATTATCGGTACTGATAAAAAATAATCAGGGCGGTAGTTCGTTATATTTTAAGATTGAAGATATGGAAAAGAATTTAACGCTTTCCCTGTTTACCGACAATCAAAAATTCGCAATTAAAAGCGATATGGTTCGTTTTTTAGAAGACAATAAAATGAAATTTACGATTAATTAATAATAAAAAATTATGGTACTACAAATTACAGATGAAAGTTTTAAGGCACTGATGAAAGAAAATAAACCGGTAGTGATTGATTTCTGGGCGGAATGGTGCGGACCGTGCAGGATGGTGGGTCCGGTAATTGAAGAATTAGCCAAAGACTACGAAGGTAAAGCCATTATCGGCAAAATGAATGTAGATGAAAATGACGAAGTTTCGGGAGAATACGGCATCCGGAGTATTCCAACCATTCTTTTCTTCAAGAATGGTAATTTAAGGGATAAACACATCGGTGTCGCTCCGAAAAATGTTTTAGAAGAAAAATTAAAAGCAATATTATAATAGAACGGTTCATATTGTTTCGTTCAGTAAAATTTATTAATTATTTTATTATGGCAAAAATAACTGTTGTTGGCGCTGGAAATGTGGGCGCTACTTGTGCTAATGTATTAGCATTTAAAAAAATTGCAAGCGAAGTCGTCATGCTTGACGTAAAAGAAGGTATAGCAGAAGGAAAGGCGATGGACATGATGCAGAGCGCACCGGCTTTAGGTTTTGAAACTAAAATTGTGGGAGTAACCAACGATTATGCTCAGACAGCTAATTCCGACGTTGTCATCATTACTTCCGGCATTCCGCGCAAACCGGGGATGACTCGTGAAGAATTAATCGGAACGAATGCAAACATCGTAAAAAGCGTTGTAAATAGCTGCTTGCACTATTCCCCTCACGCTATATTCCTCATGATAGCCAATCCATTGGATACAATGACCTATTTGGCATTGAAAGCTACAGGCCTACCTAAGAACCGCGTTTTTGGTATGGGCGGCATTTTAGACAGCTCGCGCTTTAAATATTATTTGAGCCAGGCGCTGAATGTTAATTCTGCTCAAGTAGAGGCGATGGTAATTGGAGGACATGGTGATACAACGATGATTCCTTTGAAACGTTTAGCTACGTATAACGGCTTACCGGTTGCCGACCTCCTGAGCGCTGAGACTTTAGACAAAGTAGTTGCAGACACGATGGTCGGCGGAGCTACTTTAACTCGTATGCTGGGTACTTCGGCATGGTATGCTCCGGGCGCAGTAGGAGCTTACATAGCACAATCCATTATCAACGACTACAAACGGTTAATTCCTTCGTGCGTATATTTGGAAGGCGAATACGGACAAAGCGACATTTGCGTTGGCGTACCGGCTATTATCGGTCGCAACGGTGTTGAAAAGATCGTAAAACTTGACTTGAACGCAGAAGAAAAAGCTTTGTTTGCAAAAAGCGCTGATGCAGTTCGTTCAACGAACAATGTTTTGAAAGAAATAAACGCTTTGTAAAAAAACAATTATGCATTATGGATTATTTGTCATTGCGGGGTCGCGCCCGCAATGATAAGTAATTCATTATATTCTATATTAACAATTTATAACTAACTCTGTGTTCAATATCGTTGACATTATTTATAAGGGTTTTCTCATTGGGATTTTTGCTTCTATTCCGATGGGACCTATTGCATTGCTTTGTATTCAACGAACATTGAACAAAGGGCGGTGGCATGGCTTTTTCTCCGGAGTTGGCGCTGCACTTTCCGATCTTTTTTATGCAGGAATCGTTAGTCTTGGAATGGGATTTATTATTGATTTCATCACCGAACACCAATATATACTGCAAATAGCGGGAAGCATTATGCTGATGATTTTCGGCATTTACGTATTTCGCTCGAACCCTTTCAAACGACTTCATGAACCGAAAGAAAATGGCAATTCATATTGGCAGAATACAATTTCGGTTTTTTTTCTCACCTTACCTAATCCTTTGATGATTTTTCTCTTTATAGCGCTGTTCGCCCGTTTCAACTTTATTGCATCTGAAGAAAAACTGTTTTCCATTTTATTGGGATTAATTTGCATTTTAGCCGGCGCGCTATCTTGGTGGTTCTTAATAACTTTTTTTGTTGGAAAATTGCATAAAAAAATAAACCTTCGGGTTTTATGGATAATAAACCGGATTTTTGGAACGGTGATTATTTTATTATCCGTTTATCTATTAGTGATTACATTGCATCCGAGTGCTGCTCTTTTTTAATTAATTGGGTGTACGACAAGCAACATGTAATGGTATAGCTATTGGCGATGTTTCCGCCGAGGGATTGTAAATTTGTATAAATTTATTATTACTTGCTTTTTTATCAATATTATATTCATATACATTATTAATTTATCAATGTAGTTAAACATTTTTGAGTGATTATCAATAATATATTTTAATTAATTTGCATATAATGAAATTACACTTTATATTTGCGACATATATGACAATTAAAAATAGATAAATTTTTATATTTCTAAACCATAAATTTTATGAAACCATTAAAAATAGCAGGCTTATTTGCTTTATTAATACTATGCGGTTCTTGTGTTGATATTCTCGCTTATATTTTCGGTTACAACGATTCTGATCCGGAGTCTGTTATCTATAATTTGGGCTTGAATTTTCAGGATGCTTCCGGTAACGATTTGGTAAAAGGGATTGGATTGGGATGGATGGATTCGACTTATTCTGAAGCGAAGGCTCAGGCAGGCTTTGGTTTAATAGATTCTACTATATTCACACTGGATATTATTGTTTCCGAACCCTGTTCGAATTGGGATAATACTATTTACAATACTCCGGCTCGTCCCGGCTATGAACCTGCTGTTAACCGTCCCTCTTTAACAATGTGTAGATATAATGGTTATTGGTATTTGACGAATTGGTTTTCTTTGCCTGTAAACGATTGCCCCGAAGAAAAAATACTCACCTACAAGCTGAAATGTCCTTCCGTATTTGGCGATGAAGCGATACATGAATTTGTTACCTATTGGGATATTCCAAAGGCTATTAATAAAATGCATTATGCTAAATGTTTGCGCATAGAGTTTGATGGTAATGAGATAACCCCTCAACTCTTTACGGATATATATAAAAACGGAATTTATGTGGCTATTATAAAACTAAATTCCTGAAAAAAAATTGGAATATAGACAACCGTTCATTTTCAGAAAAAAGTATTACCTTTGGCTAATTTTTTAATACCCAATAATTCACTCACAATGAAAAATATCAAATTATTCATCGGTATAAGCATAGCGCTGTTGTCTATGTCGTTCAATGCTTACGCTTCCAAACTTGTATCCGCCGAAATCGTAGATAAGGATTATGTAATGCTTTATTTTCGCGATGGCGATGTTACTTTCACCGAAGGCGCTTCTTCGGGATGCGGTCTTTATAACCAATGTGCATCGGCTAATGCTTTAACCACTTACGGCACTTCCCTAAACACAACTAATGCTTCAGTTGCCGGCAGTTGGAAGATTACTTCATCCGACGATCCGAACTTTGGCGGGCAAGGCGTTACGCCTTCAAACGTTTACCGGAAGTCGAAACTTTGCTGTATGGCTCAAATGGCGTGGTCAACTTCGGCGAACGATTATAATTACGATTGGGCGTATGAGCATACTCTTTTTCTAAAACTGCCCCAATCGATGGAGTCGGGGAAAAGCTATACGATTCAAATTCCTGCTAACATTAATAGTGATGTTACAACTAAAACCATCACTTTCGACATTTTCAATAGTCGGAGCGAAGCGGTGAAAGTAAATATTGTGGGTTACTCGACCGCCAACAGCATTAAATCGGCTGATGTTTACCTCTGGATGGGTGATGGAGGTTCACGGGATTATTCTACTTTCGAGGGCAAAAAAATCTATCTTTACAATACGGATACTAAAGAAAGTCAAGAAGTTGGAACGCTTTCCCTATGGAAAGCAAATGCTTTGGAAATCGGTCATCAAATGCTTGGAGCAAGTGTGTGGAAAGCCGATTTCACAGGGTTTAACACTGCCGGAAATTATCGTTTAGCGGTTGAAGACATCGGATGCAGCGACGATTTCATCATCAGCGATGATATTTACTATCAACCATTTAAAATATCAACGCAAGGTTATTACTATATGCGTGTAGGAGAAGATAGTAAGGCTTCGGGAGTTACTCCCGTTGCACGTCAGCCGCTTTTCATACCCGGAAAATCGCCTTCAAATTGTGTGGTGTATATAACAACATTGCAACCTTATGACGCTAACTGGTCAAAATTACAATCCGATCCATGGGATACAAACAGTGGTTATAATCCACCGATATGGGCGGCTTACCGCAAACCCGGTAATCCAACCAATCCGAATGCCTGGGGCGGACATGCCGACGCATTTGATTGGGACAGGCATTTAGGTCATGTATCCAGCATTTATGATATGCTGTTGCCTTATTTCATCACTAATGGAGCGCTTTCGGATGATAATCTGGGAATTGCAGAAAGTGGAAACGGCATTCCCGATATCATCGACGAAGCCCGTTATGAGGTTGATTTTTGGTTGCGCCTTCGCGATGGACTGGGTTACAGTCACGGATTAAATAACCCGGTCGATCAGAATACGAATCCGACTTTCTATCAAGCCGGTACGGATGCTGTTGCAGCTTGGGCGAATGCTGCCAATGCCGCCATGTTAGCCGATTGTTTCCGAATTTCAGGACATGCCGATTTAATGGCGGTTTACCGCGACAGCGCTATGGTCGCTTATACGTATGCCAGTAACTTGCCCGACCAAATGCTTGCCAATTCTCAAGACGTAGGTAATATGAAAATGACCGGCAAAGATTTTCGAATCACTGCCGCTGCATTTCTCTATAACTTAACCGGAGATACTAAATATGAGGACGATTTGAATACGTACAGCAATTGTAAATCAGCTTCTTCAACCGTTTGTGATATTAATTCATACGATGAGCTTTATGCTTTCGCCGGATATCTTTTTACCAATCAAAAGGTTCATTATCCGACGCTTTACAATAATATGAAAAGCTCTATTATCAGCGAAGCGAAAACAAAAGAGACCAACTATTCCAATTCACGTCCTTCCCGCCGGTCAACCGATAACGATACCGGATATTTTATTACCACCATCAATACCGAACGAACCATTGTCGCTCATGCCGTATCGGATGCGGGAAGCGCCGACAAAACACTGTTTGAAAACGCCTTGATTCTTGAAGCTGATTTCTCTCTCGGACGAAATCCATTGAATATGATTAATATGACTACGGCGACGACCGCTTTGGCTAATAAGAAAAGCGTTGAAAACATGTACACTTCCGGATGGAATGACGGAACACCCGGTGTTCATCCGGGGCATACGCCTTACATGAATCAATATACATGGGGTGGATCTATGGCAATGGGAAATCCTACTTGGATGACACGAAAAAACTATCCTGTAATTACTTTTGATACTAACGATAATCCTGTTAATAATCCTTGGCCCTACGGCGAGCTTTACTACAATACCCGCTATGTTTATGCAGCCAATGAATATACGCCGCAACAAGTGATGCGTGGAAAAACGGCTTTATACGGATACCTCTATGCCATCAATCCGAAAAAAGAGATTACAGAACTTAAGAAAATCAATGCGCCTGCGAATAATACGCTTCATATTTATCCGGTTCCCGCAAGCGAAACCATTCAGGTATCCAATTTGCCTGTCGGAACTGTTTATATGATTTATAATATTGCAGGGTTGAAAATGGCGTCCGGCGTTCTTTCGGGAAATACAATCGACATATCTCATTTGGCGCAAGGCACGTATTTAATTGCAACGGATAACTATCGAGGGAAGTTTATTAAGATATGAATTTCATAGCCGCTTATCCTTTCAACCACTTATTTGCCAAATATCTAACGGGATAAAGTACGGCTAAAAATCCGGTTGCCAAGACGGTAAACAAAACAAACAATAAATCGGAAAATACAACGGTAACCGGATAAGCGTCAACGGCAAAATTGGCGCCGGTGCCTAATTTCAACCAGCCGAAATGTTGCTGACCGAGGCAAAGTAAGACGCCTAAAATAGTCCCGACGATTCCGCCGACTATCGAAATCATCCAGCCTTCAAACAAAAAAATGCGGGAGATGAGCCGGTTGTCGGCGCCCATGTTGCGAAGCGTCAAAACGTCGGCTTGTTTCTCAATAATCAGCATCGACAGAGAGCCGGTAACATTAAATATCGCTATCAGCATGATGAAACAAAGCATCAGGAAAGTAACCCATTTTTCAATGCTCACCATTTTGAATGAATCTTCCTGTTGCTGGTAACGGTCTTTCACTAAAAAGCCTTTTCCCAATACGGTTTGTATTTGGTTTTGTACCGAATGAACGGAAGCCCCCGGTTTCAGTTTGATTTCCAAAGCGCTGACTTCTTTTTCGTAGTCGAATAATTCGCGGGCTAAACGAATAGGAGTAATCAGATAATTCTTGTCGTAGATGGCTTGGTTGGTTCGGAAGACACCTCCGATGTACACATATCTACTAATAACCGAAGCACCCGGATTGGACAGATTCACAGAAGCTTTCCGTTTAAGCGCATACACTTGCATAGGGAAAACAAAACCTGCGTTCACACTTAAATCATTAGCCAATCCTAAACCTAAAAGGGCATAATTACTTGAATCTCTTTCTAATTCAAGATCTCCATCGATCAAGAGCGATTTAAAATTCACCAACGAATCAAACCGGTTGCTTACGCCTTTTAAGATAATAGGCACTTCCCGTCCGCGATAGCTAAGCAAAGCGTTGTCTTCTAAACTTTCAGAAATCAGGTCGATTTCAGAAAGCGACCGTATTTTCAAAAATAAATCGGTCTCCGGATTAAACACTTTCCCTTTAACCGGCGTAATCTTCAATTCAGGGTCGAACGCTCCGAACATTCCTGCCACTAATCCTTGAAATCCATTGAAAACCGACAGAGCGCAAACCGTTGCCATGGTTGCGACAGCCACACCGCAAACCGCCACTAACGAAATGATATTAATGGCGTTGTGCGATTTTTTAGAAAAAAGATACCGCTTGGCTATGTAAAACGACAGATTCAAAGGGCTTTTTCTTTATCCTGATTAAGTAGATGGTCGATATTTTCCAAATAGTCAATGGAATCGTCGATAAAAAAAGCCAATTCGGGAATCCGGCGAACTTGCTTTCCAATCCGTAATCCCAACTCATAACGAATCGCTTTTTTCTGCCGATTAATATTATCCATAATGTCTTTGCTTTTCCCGGAAGGAAAGATGCTCAAAAATGCTTTCGAAACACTTAAATCGGGACTCATCCGAACTTTTGTTACCGAAACGAGAACGCCCGGTAATTGACGGGTTTCGGAAAGAAATATTTCACCTAAGTCTTTTTGTATCTGTCGCTCAATCTTTTGTAATCTTGTATTATTCATAACTTATATATTACCGTTAAACCGTCCCGTAAAGGTAAGATAATTTTTTCAATTCGTTTATCTTGTTTAATCATTTCATTAAAACGAATGATTCCAAGTGTTTGTTGATCGTTGGGATTCGGGGTTTCCAACACTTTTCCGTTCCACAACGTATTGTCCGCTAAAATAATGCCGCCTGACGGAATCCGGTCGAACACACAATCATAGTAATCACAATAATCCCGCTTGTCGCCGTCGATGTAAACCATGTCAAACCAGCCTTCGATACGGGGAAGAACATCCCTGACATCTCCGATATACAGTCGTATCTTATTTTTCAATGGAGAGTGTTCAAATTCCTCCGTGCTAAACGCCTCCATCTCGTCGTCGATTTCAACCGTATGGATTTCTCCGCCTTCCGGAAGTCCTTCGGCAAGACACAGCGTAGCATAACCGGTATAAGTCCCGATTTCCAGAATCCGTTGCGAACGATGCATACGCACCAGCATCTTCAAAATCCGACCTTGCAAATGTCCAGCCAGCATTCGCGGACGCAGCAACCGGATGTTCGCTTTGCGGTATAATTTCGTCAACTGCTCGCCTTCCTCGTCAATATGATTCAGTATGTAGGATTCTTCGTTCATTCCAACGCCGCTTCCACCGTATTCACCGAACCTTCAGGTTGTAGAGGAACTCGGTTTCCGGATAGAACCGTTCCGTTTACCGTTAACTTTTTTACCCTTTTATTTGTTCCTGCATTTTTAATTACAATATGATACGTAGCGCCGCGAAATTTCCGCGTTACTTGAAAACCTTTCCAATCGGCGGGAATGCACGGGTCGATCACTAAACCTTCATAGTCGGGCTTAATACCCAGAATGAATTGAGTGATTGCATAATAATTCCAAGCTGCAGTTCCGGTCAGCCATGAGTTTTTAGCTTCGCCCGGTTTGAAAGAATCTTTACCTGCAATCATCTGGGAATAAACGTAAGGCTCTACTTTATGCAAATCGGAAATATCTTCGGTATAAGAAGGACAGATTTTCCGGAAATAATCCCAAGCCTGATTGCCTCGTCCTAAAACGGTTTCGGCAATCATAATCCAAGGATTGTTATGACAGAAAATACCTGCGTTTTCCTTGTAACCTGCCGGATAAGAAGAAATTTCACCGTATTCGACTTTATATTCCGTAAACGCCGGATTATTCAACACAATTCCGTTCGGGGTATCCAGATAGCGTTTCACGGAATCCAATGCTTTTTGAACCATTCCTTCTTCAAGACCAACTTTTGCCATGGCGCACCAGCCTTGTGATTCGATAAAAATCTTGCTTTCGCTGTTTTCTCGACTACCGACTTTATTTCCGTAATAATCGTAAGCGCGAAGATACCAATCGCCGTCCCAGCCGGATTTCTTAATCGCTTCCGTCATCGAATCAATAAACTTTTGCGCCCGTTCGGCTTCCCGACGGTTTCCTATTTGACGGCAAAGTTCAACGTAATCCCGACCGCAAACAATGAACAGACCGGCAATCATCAGCGATTCAGCTTTTGAGCCTTCGGTTTTGTTTTCCGTAGTCTGAAAAGACTCGTCCGGATCCCACGAAAAACAGTTCAGATTTAAGCAGTCGTTCCAGTCGGCGCGTCCGATAAGCGGCAGCAAATGGGGACCTAAATTTTCAATGACATGATTGAAAGATAAGGTCAAATGATGAAACAGCGATTTTTCACTTCCTTCTTGATTATCAAAAGGAACAGGCTCATCGAGAATTGAGAAGTCGCCGGTTTCTTTCAGGTAAGCAACTGTACCGAAAATCAACCACATCGGGTCGTCGTTAAATCCGCCGCCGATATCGTTATTTCCCCGTTTGGTCAATGGTTGGTATTGGTGGTAGCAGCCTCCGTCGCTGAATTGGGTGGAAGCAATGTCGATGATGCGTTGCCGCGCCCGCGCCGGAATCTGGTGGACGAAACCGACCAAATCCTGATTGGAGTCGCGAAATCCCATGCCTCGTCCGATTCCCGATTCAAAGAAAGAGGCGGAACGTGAAAAATTGAAAGTAATCATACATTGATATTGATTCCAGATATTGACCATCCGGTCTAATTTCTCTTCGTGACTATTCAATACATAAACGCTCAACAAATCATCCCAATAGCCTTTTAATTCATCAAAAGCGGCTTGCACTTTTGAAACCGTATCAAATTTAGCTAAAGTAGCTTTCGCTTGGCTTTTATTGATAATTCCTTTGGATTCCCATTTGTCTTCCCGATTTTCGTATTCCACATAGCCCAATACGAACACCAATTCTTTCGTTTCTCCCGGCTGTAATTCTATCTCAAGGTAATGCGATGCAATAGGCGACCATCCATGAGCAATTGAATTATTTGATTTTCCCGCCATAACCGCTTGCGGATCGCGAAACTCGTTATACAAACCGATGAACGATTCGCGGTCGGTGTCAAATCCTTGAATCGGAGCATTGACGCTGTAATAGGCGTAATGATTCCTCCTCTCTTTGTATTCGGTTTTATGATAAAGGACAGAGCCTTCAATTTCCACTTCTCCTGTCGAGAAATTGCGCTGGAAATTTTCCATATCGGTAGCTGCATTCCACAAGCACCATTCGGCAAAAGAAAACAGTTTGAATCGCTTGGTTTCGCTCGTGTGATTCGTCAATTTCACCTTTTGAACCTCCGCCCACGTATTCAGCGGGACAAAGAAAAGGACTTCCGCTTCAATTCCGTTTTTCTCGCCGGTGATAATCGTATAACTCATTCCATGCCGGCATTCATACTTGTCCAACTGTGTTTTACAAGGTTTCCACCCCGGCGACCAAACCGTATCCTGGTCGTTGATGTAGAAATACCGTCCGCCGTTATCCATCGGGACATTGTTGTAACGGTAACGCGTAATCCGGCGGAATTTGGCATCTTTATAGAAAGAGTACCCTCCGGCGGTGTTTGAAATCAAAGAAAAAAAGTCTTCGTTGCCCAGATAGTTAATCCAGGGAAATGGCGTTTGTGGATTCGTAATCACATACTCCCGCCGCTGATCGTCAAAATATCCGAATTTCATAATTGTGTTTCATATTTGTGGATTAATTAATCGTAATAATTTCAGCAAAAGTACTATGAAAAAACGGAACGGCAAACAAGAGTTGTTAGATTTGGTGATAACTTGACTTATCGGGCAATTAAACGAACCAAAAGCCCCCTCGTTCAATCCTCAAAGAGTTCGCCCCAATCAATAACCCATCCATTCATCAAGGAAATAGTACCGGTCGTCTAAATTATTTGAACGCCCCGATACGTGCGTCTAATTTTGCATCAGAATAATAAAAAATTAGATCCATGTATTACAAGATTAGAATCTTTATTTTACTGTTTTTTCTTGTATCGGAGATTTCGGCACAAGTTAAATTATCGGGTACCATTATCGATGCCGGCACAAAAGACACGGTAGAATTTGCCAACATCGTCCTGCTGAAATCCGATTCAACATTTCTCAACGGCACATCGTCAGACAGCAAGGGATTTTTCATGTTTAACAATCTCCCGCAAGGCGATTATATTATATCTTCTACTTACGTAGGATACAATAAAACCTACACTCAGGTAGCGCATCTCGACAAGGATAGAAATTTGGGCGCTATTTTTCTGCAACCGTCCAGTGTAGCGCTGAAAGAAGTTACAGTAACAGGCGCCGCCGTGATTCAAAAAGCCGACAGGCAACTGCTTATTCCATCCGCTACCCAGATAAAAGCATCCAACAGCGGGGTTACGTTGCTTCGCAACATGCAACTGTCGCGTATTTTAATCAATCCGATCAGCAACGCTATCACCACACCGTCGGGCGACGCCGTGCAATTGCGCATCAACGGCATCGAAGCTACAACTGCGGAAGTTGTCGCCCTTCAGCCGCAAGACATTATTCGCATTGAATATCACGAAGACCCCGGAATGCGTTACAACAATGCAGCAGCGGTAATCGATTACATCACCCGCCGCAGAGATTCGGGCGGCAGTATTTCTACCAACTTATTGAATACCCTTTGGAGAATAGGGTTTGCTAGGAACCTCGTATTAATCTTCATAACTTGCTGAAAATCAATAGCAGTTATGAGGATTTTTTGTTTGGAGGATTAAAAATAGGATTAAAAAATGGAAATATATATAAGTTTTTCTCATAT
>Ga0123354_10002666_pt1 | contig 23880 bp, 18 predicted proteins | sample TergutLab28metaG_2_FD_97872 | JGI IMG/M metagenome (GOLD analysis project Ga0123354, IMG submission 97872) | Labiotermes labralis P4 segment gut microbial communities from Petit-Saut dam, French Guiana - Lab288 P4 | ecosystem: Host-associated > Arthropoda: Insects > Digestive system > Gut ... | reverse complement strand
TTGCAAAGACTTTTTTATCTGCTTCTTTGATGGTTATTTTTATCATACTTTTTTTCTGCAAAAGTAAATAATTTTCTGCAAAAATCAAAATATATTTCTCATTTTATTACCGAGCATAGTATATTATAAATGGGCAATAGCAAAGGAAAATTTTCATGTAATATTTTATTTACATCATCTTCATTGTAGATTCTTATTTCCCACTCAGAATGAAACATTTTCATTCTATTCATACATTCCATGAAAAATTCAGGTATGGATTCTGTTTTGCTTAAGAAAACCAAGTGGATAATTTTAGGAATTTGTACCATATTAAATCATATTTATTTTAATATTCCTATTATTTGTTATAGACTAACCAGCTATTAAAAAAATAATGGACAGCGTAAGCTTCTTGCAAACAAGCCTCTAATTCTTCTGTTTCTATCCCCATTCTTACTTGTCGGGCTTGCCTCACATCAAATGGTGTAACATATTTATCAGTTATAAGATACACTTCTTTTTTCCCCTGTTCAGTCAACGCTTCATAAAGATCTATCAAAATCCATGGACCTGTAGTGTTGAGAACGCACATAAATTTGTTGGAAGTATCATACCTCAACCTTTCTTCAGAGAATACATTTTCAACAATCTTTTTCATGAATGGGTGCCCCGGAGTGTTCAGCATAAGCGCATTATTGAACATACTACGTTTTTTAAATAAATCACAATGGGACTGTGGTTCTAATGCAAAGCAGCAGTTTTTGCCCATTATTAAACTATCCAAGGGTTCTAGTGATTCATAATCAAAATCAACATACATTCCTCCTATCTTATCTAAAATCAGATAACGGATAGCATCCCACCGTTGAACATCAAATGGAAATCTGTTATAAATATCCCAATACTGTGGATAAAATTTCTTGACAAATTCAATCATACTTTTATTATCCCAAAATTCATACTTCCATGCAGGATATTGATTCTTCCATGTTTCTCCCAATTTCATAAAAAACTCTGGTAATGGTTCATCAATGCCTGACCATATTTGATGTATAATTTGGGGAATTTCGGTTTTCACATTTTTAATCATTATTTCCTCCCCGTGTATAAAAAATAATCTTAACTGTTTAGCCACAAAGATACAAATTATCGTTGAAATAACACGAAATTCTTTTTTTTACGACAATAAATCATCTTTTGAAATTCTGCACTATTCTCAAGAAACGTTTATAGCCAGTTTTTCTTTTATAATCTAATCCAATATTTCTTATACGAAAGTATTATTCTCTGATAAACTCTCTGTCGGAATAAGTATTTTTTCTGTTATCAGTTCTTGAATATATTCCATTATATCTTCTTCATATTCTTGTGGAAATTTACTTAAAACTTCCATAATAGAATAAGGATGCTGGAAAGCCCATATAACAGCACTTTCTGACTCATTAACAGATTTGTATAAGGTTCTAAAAATTTGTTTACATAACCAAAATCTTTTCTTTTTCTTTATAATATCGAAATCCGGACTAAACCGGTATAGAAGTGTTGAATCATTTAAACATATTCTACCACTTATTAAAACAATCTGTTCTATTCGTTTGATAAATCTGTCTTCGCATTGGGCTTGCAAGAGAGATAATTTCTCCATTGTTTTTGGAATATTGATTTCGTCTGTTTTAATGGCATTTTCAACTAAATGCAAAGGAATAAATTCATCCAATTTGCCTCCATTACGTCCTTGAAAACAATTAGAAATATGATATTCCAAATTTTCATTTGTAACTAATCCGCCATAACCTCTTTCTCCAATTACAATAGTTTTCTTTTCTTGCTGAACAGCAAAAGCCGCAATCATTCCTGAACCTATTACTATATCTGCCATATCTATTTCTTCCCGAATATCGTGCTTACAAGTAATAATCTTAATGTGAGGATTTATATAATACCTGCTTATAGCATGATCAGATTGGTAATAAATTGTATAATTATCCATTTGATTTAATAGACGTAAAAGTTTTAGAAAAGTTAATTCACCCAAATAATCATCCTCTATTCGAATATAAATTAATGGTCTTTCCTTGTGAAATGTTAATCCTGACTTAATACAAGATGGAAATATCATATCCTGATATAAAGCCATTGTATTGGATAAATGATTTATTCTTATGACTTTATCTTTAATTATAATCGTTTGGGTTACAACATTGGTAATAATGTATTCTTCTACTATGTCAGACAAACAAAAAGAATATATAACCGGTACTTGTTTCTTTTGTGGAATTTTTTCATATTTTTTTAATGCTATTCGGTTAAAAGCAAAAATGAAGTCGTAAGAAACGGATTCATATAGTTCATAATCAACAGAATAATTATGACGCTTAAAAACTTCTAGTATACCTTTGATGAGCCACTCATGTTTTTCTTTATAAGCATGGGATAAAAATAATATCTTCATAACAAAGTTTCTTTATTTTTTAAAATATTAATTGCTTCATGCAAATTGTTTATTGAAATATCTTGTACATTGCCTTTTCTTATATTGTCTTTAATCAAGTGATTGTAATCTTTTTGACAATGCTCTTTATCTTCTTCCAGATAAAAATCATATTTTTGCTTTCTCATTTTTTTACTCAAATGACCATAATGCTGGATAAGTATCGGTGAATGGTAAATATTTCCTGTATATGGAGTTGGAATAAAATGTAATTTACCTCCTTTTGATAGAATTTGTGTATGTCCAATGTTACGAAACATTCGATATTTTAGACCAATGCCTTTATATGTGTATGGGTAGTCTTGATTATAGCAATTCTCATTATCCCATAAATGTACCATGTTTAAAAGAACAGAATCGATTGTTTCATTATTGGAAAAAAAGTCAAAATTGGCATATCGTCTATCTATTATTTCATCTGCATCTATAAAACATACCCAACAATGCTTGAAAAAAGAGACTACATCCAATAATATATTCCTGTTTTCTAAGTCATTAAACTCTTTTCTGTGCTTTTTGACTTTCAAAATTAACTTCTCATGTATAGCTGTTTCATAAGTTGCATCAGAACTTTCATCATCCAACAATATAATAGCATCGAAATATTTCGAGTTTTTTTGTAAAAAAAGAGTAATCCGTTCCTGTTCGTTATAAGTGGGAACAAGCAGAATTCTATTATAAGTCTTATCTAAAGAATCAGCTTTGAGTTTGTAATCTAAAAAAAAAGATAAATATTTTTTCAGTAAAAATTTTGAATATACATTGTCCTGCCAATCATAAATGACAGTATCAAAATCCTTTCCCCATTCATTATTTACGATAGTCTGTTTAGGATAACGGAGTTGTTCCAAAATATCCATAGGGATTATTCTTCGAGCATTACCCTCCTGATGATTATCACGATGAATTAATTTTACTTCAGGCATAAATAATTCTTCGATGCCGAATAATTCAAGTCGTGCTCGAATATTATCATCATCGCCTCCCCACCGGTCAAGAGTTTCGTCGTAACCATTGATTGAGCAAAGATAGCTTCTTTCTACCATAATACTCCCATAAGGAAGAAAGCGTAAACTCAAAATAGTACGATCACTTATTGTTTCGCTGTCATCGGCAAAATATACATTACCTATGGCATAATGATTTGAATAATTTTGTAGTCCTGTTCGTAATTGTAAGATTGCATCTGTATAAAACTCTGATTCAGGTGAACAAACCATAATATATTTTTTTGTTGCAAACTGGATACCGACATTAATAGGTTTTGTAGGGTTACGCCAATTATGTTCCTTGTCGTTATATATTACTTTCCAATTTATGAAAGGATATTTCTGAATATAAGCAAGTAATTCTTCTTTTTCATCAGGACAATCCATAACGATAATTAATTCAATTCCATTTCTTTCAAAGTATTTTCTATTTTTAGGGAATACCCTTTTGAAAGCTGTCAATTTTTTAAAAAAAGGCATAACAATCGATACATCAAAATTTTGTTCAATGCATTCCTGATAATGTCGGAATATACGATAAAAAGAAAAATAATCATTCATACATTTATATTTTTTTCTTTATGAACAAAATAAACCACTTCTGTAATTAAAATTCGCATCAACAATTAAGTCCAAAAAGCACTGCTCGTTATCTTTTTTTTTATAATCAGCAAAGAATCTTGATTAACATTTCATCAATTAAAACTATCGAATAATCACAAAAATTATTATCTCTATTCGATTATTACATTTTCAGCTTTGACGAAAAAATTTATAAAAGTGCTATAATATACAGAAAATATCATTGCTAGTTAGATGCTATAATTATCTTTTGAAAGAAATTTAAAATTCATTTTTATCTGTAATCTAATAATGGGGCTAAAGATTTACCTGATTTTCCAAATTCACTCATAATATAATCAAGAGTTTGTTCAATTCCCATTTCAAAACAAAATCTATTAAAATCCTTAAAATCTTTAAGAATGCTATTCTTTTGACTACAAGGTCCAAAACAAACAGGCAAGTATTTACATTCCAAACATTTATTATTTTCAAATGTTGATTTTGATAGTTTTTTAGAAAGAGAATTGTTCCAAATAATAGTGCCTTCATTGGTTAAATTTCCATCTTCTATTTCTTTTTCAAAATTTCTTGCTGTACATTTAAAAATTCGACCATCATAATTTATTAGTGCCTGATGATAAATATCTGCATAGCAAGTATAACCTTTGATGTTCAAAATATTTTTATCAACATTAAAACCCGCCTTTTCGAATCGCAATTTTGCTTCTTCAAAATCCTTTATATTAGATTTGCAATTGTCTTTGTCTTGCCATACTTGTTGTAACAATACAGTTATTTTATTTCTGACATCAATAGGGAATGAATCTATTATTTCAAAAATTCCATCAAATGAGTTTTGAGTGTAATTTATTCTTAATGCTAAATTTTTGGGGTTAAGTTCATTTGCCAATAAACATATGTTGCTGACTATTTTATCATATGAAGGCAACCCTTTTTTTGAACAGCGTGTTTTATCGTGTTGTTCTTTTTCTCCATCTAATGTTATTTGAAAGGCTTGCATATTAATCATTTTAAAAAATGGTATCATATCCGGTGTGATCAGGTATCCATTCGTCGTAATGTCAGATTGAAAAGAAACATTATTTTTATCACACAGTTCTTTTGCTGCACATGCAAGAGGTTTCATTACTGTTTTGTAGCACAATAAAGGTTCCCCTCCAAACCAATCAAGATTGAGATGATTTATCTTAACATCAGTTATTAGATATTCAATGTATTTTAATGTTGCGTCCATTACTGATCTACTCATGTGTTTCTTTGTATGCATCTCGTAGCAGTACCAACACGAAAAATTACAATTTAATGTAGGGTTGATTGTTAAACGATATGATTTATCAGCAAATATAATAATACGATTTTCTAAAAGTAAATTTTTGGGAATATTACTATCTTTTTCACTATCTATGATAATACCCAATTTATTCATTGCCGAAAAAAAGACAGGATCTATCTTTCGCAGTTCTTCCAAGTCAGTTTCATATTTATTAAGTATTTGATATTTTTCAACATCTAAAGCAAACAACATTTTATTGCGTAAGTTTACACCCACAACAACTTCATTCAATGTTTTGAAACAATTGTATTTACTTAAAATAAAATTTTCCACAATAAAAAAAGAAAATAAGTCGTTTATTATCTTACAATTTGATATCAATCAATTATATAAACGACTTATTATTTTTAATTAATATACACACACACATGAACACCGAGACGTATCATAATTATAATTATTACTAACTGCTGGACCATTATAATAATTACAAGTGCAGGATAAAACATAATTGTAATTATTTTTACCTTTAAGTTGCTTTAATTCTTCTGTAGTTAAAAGCGCTATTTTCTTTATTCTTTTCATATTTGTCAATTAATATAAACAAGTACAGTTACAACCTTGATTACTATTATAATTATCACTGACGCTTGGTCCGTCGTAAAAAGTACATTTACAACCTGATTTAGTATTATTATTATCAGCTCCGCCTTTTAAATGTTTTAATTCATTTGAATTCAAACATTCAGACAATTTAATTTTTTTTAAACTTTTCATTTTTTTATAATTTTAAAATGATTAACTATTATAAATTCAATAAACACATTCACAAGAACAGCTATCCACCGAATTTTTATTAGACACGCTAGGACCGTCATAGTATGTACATTTACAAGATGTTACTGTATTGTTGTTGTTTGCGCCGCCTTTTAAATATTTCAATTCTTTCGCATTCAAACACTCCGATAATCTGATTTTTTTTAGATTTTTCATTTTTTTACAATTTTACAATGATTAATTTCTATGAATTTAATAACCCACACATTCACAAGAACAGCCCCCAACTGAATTTTTATTGGTTAAGCTCTGACCGTCATAATAAGTACAAATACAGGAAGATACAGAGTTTTTATTGGTTGAACCACCCTTCAGCTGCTTTAATTCTTTAGCATTTAAACTCCCTGACAAACTGATTTTTCTAATTTTCTTCATCTGATAAAAATTTAAATTATTATTAATGATATAATGAAATCTACAAAAACGTTTTTAACGCATTTTCTAATACTTTGTCTTTACCTAATAAAAAGTCTTCGAAGTTTTCTTTAACTATTATGTCAGGATGAATACCTTCGTTGACAAACGGCTTCAAACTATAAGGAAATAGAATCCTTAAAGTACAGATTCTAACTAAAGTTTTGTTTGGTAAATTCGAGATTACCAAAGGAGCACCTGTAGAACCTCCAGTTTCCTCTCCAATCAATATGGGTCGATTGGGAACTTCATATATATTTACAAGAAAATCTTCACATGCGGAAAAACTATAATTACCAATCAAAATGACAACAGGGCAATTTATTCTTTTTATTTCATTTTCAATAAAAATAGTATCCGGCTTTTCAGTTTGGTATGCTTTCTCCAAATAATAATCTTCATACTCTTTACGGTAATTTCCTTGTGATTTGTCGTAAGCGTTATTCACACGTGTCTGAGAACCAAATGATAAAAAATAATCTCCTTTTGTGAGGTACTTTTGAAGGTGTTGGGCTATCTCTGTATCTCCTCCTCCATTATTACGCAAATCTATAATTAATCCTTTTGCTTTACTATTTACAATTTGCATAAGTGAATCGATCTGAGTTTTAACACTTTCTCGAAAAGTATTAATCGTGAGTAATGCTATATCTTTTTCAAACACTAAATCAATTGCTTCTCTTTTTACAGGTTTTTGGATATTCCAATAGGCGTTATCTTTTGTATAGGTAGCATCACCATTTCGTTCAATAGAAAATGATACAATTTCCCCATTCAATTTCTTTGCTTTCCCTTTAAAGTAAGTTCCTTTTATTCCTTCGCCCATAGTTTTTGTAACTTGCAATAGTTTGTTATTATAGGTTGACGCTGCTATGTAGGGAAAATAAAATTTCTGTACATATTCCAAAGTTGGCATACCTTCTATTTCAACAATTTCAGCGCCAAGTAATGTGGAATCGGCACCACTAATTTTTCGAATAGTCGTAAAATAAAACTTATCTCCAAAATTCTGAATATTATCTGGTACATAATCAAAACAGTTTTCTGTATCATCAGAAGTTCTCAATAATGCTGTATGTCCATCACCAAAAGAACAAATAAAACGTCGTAATGTGTTGTAATACTCTATATCATCTTTACTGCCTATTACTGAAGGAATTGTTGCATAATATAAACTATCAGGATTAAAACTAATATGGTCTATATTTACAAAATTATATTTTATTTCAGTCCAAATCGTGCTAAACGTATAAATCTTATCCGTTAAAGAAATATTTCTAGGGTAATTTTGTTGTAACTCTTTTTCTTCTCCATTAAATGGCAAAGGCATAGTTGACACAGGCATAGAAAGAAAAAACATAATTGCCACAAAAAATGTAACACTCACGTTATAAACAGACAACCCATATTTATTAATAACATTCATATGATTCTATTAGAAATAAATACTATTCAGAATAATTTTAACTTTTTGTTTTTGAATAAATTTATGATTTGATTTATATTACAAAAATATAGTTTTATCTAGTATAAAAATTAGCCCACTTGAGCCTATTTACATATTAATATATTACTAATAAACAGGTTTATATAATAATAGAAACAGTTTTACGCAATTAAATTTGGATTTTAACGCATTATAATAATCTTATAATTTTCATTTATTATCCAATATTGAATAGCTCTTTTCTCTATGCATTCTAGTTTTGTTACTCATCTTGAATAATGTAGAATAATTCATAAGTTGATTTATCATCATAATAAATTTATAGATTAAATCCACATAATGGATTCATACAATTGCAACATATTATTGCAAAATACTTTAGAAGAATATTTTTTAAGATATCTTTTTCGTCCATTTCGACCTAGCAATTTTGCTTCATCAGGATTTTGCAAAAGGTATACTATCTTTTGAGCCAGAATTGATGTGTCAATTTCCACACTATTAGGCTTCACAGTGATAGGGATTTTTAATCCACAGTATTCGTCCACAACTTCATTTAATCCTGATGTTGCAGTAGCTATAACTGGCAATTTGTGCATCATCATTTCAACAGGTACATAGCCAAATGGTTCGAATAGTGAAGGTGCTACTCCTATATTTGCGATTTGATATAATTCATCTAAATCTTTTTTTTCCAATAATCCGGTAAAAGTTATTTTGGTGGTAATTTCTTTTGCTTCCTGAAAATATATATCATAATTACCGCTTCCGGCTATTATCAAACGACAATTTAGATATTGTTTCAATACCTCGCGAAATGCTTTGATTAAATAACTCATTCCTTTGACTTCATCAATGCGACCGACAAAAAGAATTATCTTTTCTCTTGGAAGTATATTCCATTTCTTTCGCAGGCGTTTAGTATTAGTTGTAGTATCAGCCACATCAAGCAAACCGTTTGAAATTACGGATATTTTTGCAGTGTCAAGTCCGTAATCATGGCATAAAATTTCTCGCATATAGTTTGATAAGCAAATAACATAGTCAGCTTTTGTATAATAGAATTTCTCATCTTCAAACGATTTTTTTATTTTTTCTCCGAAATCGTCTAAATTTTCTTCATACAATATTTTTCGAAGTCGTTCCAAGTTGTCATAAATAGATAAGCCCCATCCCGAAAAATGTGCAACAGAAATCACCTTACAGGTAAATACATTTTTAAGTTCTTCTGCTAATTTACCGCTTTGACAATAATTCAAATGAAATATCAAATTTTTTTTATCCTTAATGTGCAATCGGAGCAGATAAACGACATTACGAAAATATAAATCCCATTGTTTTTGAATATCAATTGTCCATTGTTCCGATATTACTGAAGGAAAATACCAATATTTGATTCCGTCTACTTCTTCTTTTTGTATTTGAGGTTTGTCTGATGTCAAGTTTATTAAGCAAACATTGATGCTACTATTTTTCAGTGCAGCAGTTAATTCCCTGATATAAGTTCCGACGCCATATATTGCTCCTCGGCGAGTTTCATTAAAAATATACAGATTCATTTATTTTTTACCATTTACTCTTTACAGAAGATTTATCCATGAAATATTTGATGGTTCAATCGCTGTCAACCGAAGCATCCCTTCGCCTGCATATCCGGTTAAAAGACCTGTACTTTCGGGAGGTTTTTCCATATCCAAAGCCAAGACTTGCATCAGAGCTTCCTTAATATCATCTTTTCGCTTACAATTGAAATACATACTTTGAAGATACATTCGTACTAAGTTACCGACAGTTGAATTTCCCAAACGATGAAAATCACTCAATGTTTGTTTCTTAAATTGATTTAAGAGACTTTTAAACATTTCAAAACCCTTAATTTGACATAATTTATGCAAAAAACAATAAACATCTGTTTTTTCTTTTTCAGGAATATCTGGTAATTTTTCTTCAATAAGTACTATTATACGTAATAAACAGTCCTTTGCCTTTATTAATGACGCTTCATAACGCAATCGGGTAATCCAATAATATCCATATCCTGTTAATCCGTTATATTGGCTAAAATCCTCACATGGGTCATATAGAACTGCACGAACAATTCGTTGATCTAAATCTTCGCAAATGTCATCTTCTACGTTTAAAAAACTATTCCGAATCAAATAATCTATACCAACCCCTATGCCTGCTATCCCTCTTTCATAATTTGCCAGACTATTAACATGTATTTGATTTAACATTTCGTCAATTAAATCCATAGCATAATCAGCAAACAACTCTTCACCTGTGTGTAATGCATAATGAAAAAAGAAAACAGCAATCCCCATTTTACCATGTACCAAACCAGGGCATTCTGTTAATGTACCATTAAGCAAAAGCATATCTGCAATTTGCTGCAAATCTTTTTCTATTAAAGTAAAATTATCTTCTTGCATTTCATTGAAATAAAAATAAACATTTTTTTCGAACAGCTATTAGTCCTATTGAATCTTTTTTTGTTTAATAATTATCATACGTATAAAATTATTTGTAAATAATAATGTTTTTGTCACAAATTAAATATGAACTTTTATTACATCTAAATAACTACATAATTTTCATGAAAATATAAAATCACATACTATTTTTTAGTTGGCATTAATATACCTTTTCTAATCCAATATCGAATAGTGCCCTCTGTAGTACCTTCCAACTTCGCTACTTGCCGATTACTTTTACCATTGTCTAAATGTTGTTGAATCCGCAATAATATGCCTTCTTGTAACAAAACTCGACTTCTTTTATGATTCATTTCTATATGTTGCCATTTTATATCTTTTTTTGATAATATCATGTTATGTGAGTAGACAAAATCAACAGCTTCCCGCATGGAATGCACGCTCAATTTAGCAAATAATGGTTTTATCTGATTTCTTATTGTATTTCGCCCTTTGCATAAACAGTCGGCTATTTCTTCTGAGTTTTTCCCTTGCTGAGCAAGCATTAGTATTGCCTGTTCACGTTCTGTAAGCGGTATTATTGTTTTCTGCTTCCATCGTTGAGTTGAGATATTGTATTCTTCGTATGTTAACCCGTCTTTGTAATAGATACGCAAATTTCCGGTTTTTTTTGTTGCAGAAGTTCTTATAAAGCAAATCAAATACTGTATTTTTTCATTTTTCCAAAAAGGTTGCATCCTGTGATATACCATTTGTGGCAGTGGGTGTGAAGGCAGAAAAGAAAATTTATGCTGCAAACGAAAAGTACAGGATATATAATCTATTTCATCCTTTTTTTCTTCAAAATATTTAAGATTCAGCAAAACTGCTGTGCGCATTTTATTCCATAGTCGCAAGTCTTCAGGATGAACTATTTCTTTGTAAAAATCATATCCCAATTTCAATATTTCTTCAACAGAATAGCCGCATCGAAAAAGCTCATTTGTAGATACGTAGCAGAACTTATTTGTTGAAACATCTATTACATAGACACTTTCTGAGTCTATCAAAGGAAGTATGTCGAGATATTGTATAAGTTGTTCGTCATTCATAATTTTAAATCATATACTTTCTTTCAATACTTTCTTTACCGGTAAAAAGAACCGTTCCAACAGTGACATATCTTCCGTGATTATTTCCGCCTGCCCCTGCATATTTGGAAGAAACGGCAATTTCTTTCGGTAGGTAGTTATCAAACCGTTTGGAAGACTGATTTCTACCGTATAATTTAATACTTGATTTGTCTGGGCGGGTACTAATGAGATGTTCTCTACTTTGCCTCGTAAAATACCATATTCATTATCAGGGAAATTATCCAGGCGGATATTGACCTTTTGTCCCGCTTTCACTTTCCCGGAACGAGCAACAGGCAATGTTGCTTTTCCAATAACAACATAAGCAGAATCCGGGACAATCGTAAATACTTCTTCTCCTAAAGAAACATTTTGATTTGCAACCCAATATTTGGAGAAAGTCACTTTTCCGTAAATCGGCGCTTTCAGTGCGTAATTCAATTCCCAATCCTCAATTCCTGTTTTCAGTTGCGAAACCAACGATTGAAGTTGAGTTTGCAAACTGTTCAATTTTTCTATTCCCTGTTCTTCTGTATCTAACAGTGATTCTTTCAATTGACCGATTTGAATTTGCGTATTGTTCAGGTTTGAACGCATATTTTCACGCGCTGTACGACTTTGCAGAAAAGCATTTTCAGTTGTTTCAAATTCTTCGTCGGCAAGTACGCCTTTTTTATGTAATATTGAATCGCGATTATATTGTTTTTGAGCTATAAAAAACTGTTCATCAGTTATTTTTTGTTGATTAAGCAAGGTATTGTACTGTTTTTCATATTGAGCAATTCTATTCAAGGTCATCGTCTTTTTTTGTGGGTAATATAATAATCGTTTAAATTCGGCATATTCAAACAAAGTGGAGGTAAAAGAGGTATAAAGTTGCTGAAGAGAACCAACATTCACCTCACCCCCGTCCCCTCTCCAATTTGGAGAGGGGGGAGGAGGTGAGGAAAGGGTGTCAAAATAATTCTTTAAAAACTTAATATCTTCCGTTTTTGCCGGATTATCAATCACAGCAAGAAAATCACCGGTTTTTACATTCTGATTATCTTTTACATATAATTCTTTCAATTTTCCCGAGGCATGTGCAACAATGGTAGCCGGAGGAGTTGAACCAGTCAAGACAACTTGCGCTGAAATAATATCGGGATATTTGATAATAGCGCTTCCAATTAATAGAATAACAACAACGATGGCTAATATGGAAATTCCCCAACGGAGTATCCATGAAGGGACACTGCCGAGTATTTCCTGAAACTCCTCACTTCGTAATTCTATTTTATCTTCTTCTTTCATGTTCCTAATTCCAACTGATTCTTCACCAGTGTGTAATATGCTCTCTGTTTTTCTGTCAACTCTTTATGCTTACCCTCTTCAATCACTTTTCCTTTTTCAAGGACGATGATATTATCGGCATTTTGAACCGTACTTAAACGGTGTGCGACAATCACCACAGTTTTACCTTTATAAAACAGGCTTAAATTATCCAATATCTGCTTTTCATTGTTGGCATCAAGTGCATTTGTCGCTTCGTCTAAAAACAGAAAGTCAGGATTCTTATAAACAGCTCGTGCAATTAGAAGTCGTTGCCGTTGCCCCTGGCTGATACCATTTCCTTCCATTCCAATCTTGGTATTGTATTTCAAAGGGAGCGATTCGATAAATTCACGAATATTAGCAGTTTCAACTGCATGAAGCAAACGTTTTTTATCTATATCTTCATCTCCTGCAGCAATATTAGCTGAAATGGTATCAGAAAAAATAAATCCGTCCTGCATCACAGCTCCGGTTTTTTGTCGCCACAAATACGGATTGATTTCATCTAACGAAATGTTCTCTACAACTACTTTTCCTTTAACTGGCGAATAAAATCCTAATAATAATTTGATTATGGTTGTCTTTCCACTTCCGCTTGCGCCAACAATGGCTGTTACCTTATTTTGAGGAATTTCCAGATTCAAATTGTCAAGCACATAATCACGTTCTGCCCCATCATAACTGAAACAAACATTTTCCAAACGAATAGTTTTATTTTCCGGAATAGCATCAATTTTGTTTTTAATGGTTTGCTCTTCGTCTTCTTTATTATGAATTTCATTCAATCGTTCAAGACTGATTTTTGCATCCTGCAATGATTGGGCAAAACCTATAACTTGACCAATTGGTCCGGAAAGTTGTCCAATAATATAACTGATTGACATCATCATACCCAAGGTAATATTTCCCTCCACTACCGCTTTTGCTGATAAGAAAGAAATGAATAGTCCTGTTGTTTGACTAAAAAAAACAGATCCAATTTGTTGATATTGACCCAAAGCTGTTCCCTGAATACTGATTTTGAATAATTTTACCTGAATGCGTTCCCATTTCCAGCGTTGTTGTTTTTCACTGTTATTTAGTTTAATTTCTTGCATACCGGTTACCAATTGAACCAAATTGCTCTGATTTGCAGACGCCTGAGCAAATCGCTTATAATCCAATTTTTTCCGGTAACGCATAAACAGTAGAATCCACGTCACATACAATGTATTACCTAAAACAAAAACGGCTAATATTATTAAATTGTAATATGCAAGAATGCAAGCGAAAACAAAGAAATTGAAAAAAGAGAACAGAGTAGTCAAGGTTGTTCCTGTCATGAAATTTTTAATCCTGTCATGGTCGTCGATTCGTTGCAAGATATCGCCAATATGTTTAGCGTCAAAAAAATGCAGAGGCAATTTCATCAATTTGGTCAGAAAATCGGAAATTAAGGAAATGCTGATGCGAGTATTTACATGCAAAGTAATCCAACTCTGAATAAAATTAACAGCCATTTGAGTAATAGACAATGTTAATTGAGCAATTAAAATCAAAGTGATAAAACTCAAGTTGTTATTTCCAATACCCTGATCAACAACGGCTTGCGTAAGAAAAGGAAGAATTAACGAAAAAATACTGCCCAAAAATAATCCAACCACCAATTGGAATATTTGAGATTTATACGGAAATAAATAATGCAGAAAATAACCGAGATTTTTCTCCTGCTTTTCCTGGTCGTCTTCAAACTTATAAAAATCGGGAGTAGGCTCCAATAATAATGCTGTTCCGGTATCTTTACCTTCAGATTTAGAACTAATCCAGCATCTTAAAAACTCATCTCTATTCATCTCGTATTTTTCTCCCGCCGGATCAGCTATATAAAATATGCAATCGTCATTGCGAGCGGAGCGAAGCAATCCACTGTGTACCTTGTACCGTGCACCTTGTACCTTATATAATACCACAAAATGATTTTGATTCCAATGTAAGATACAGGGTAATTTAACATCATTTTGCAATTGTTCGAAATTTATCTTTACTCCAATTGTATGAAATCCTATACTTTCTGCAGCATCGCTGATACCCAACATCGAAACTCCTTCACGAGTTATAAAACTTTTATCTCGTAAGGTTTGCAGTGAATAACTACGTCCATAATATTTGGCTATCATCCTCAAACAAGTAGGACCGCAGTCTATTGAATCGAGCTGAGTATAATATGGAAATTGCTTATTCATTCCTCATTATATATTTATCCCATTATCATAATTCCTTATAGGTTCTCATTTCTCATTTCCATTATCTATAATCTATTTAATGGCATTATATTAAATTTCATTCTTGTATTTACTCATAATGATTTTATTTCATTAATTTGTTTGGCAAAAGTAAGAATTTATTTCTATCTTAACAACTCTTTTAATTTTATTTTTTCGGAATACCCATTTAGAGCGCACTAATTCTTTTGTGATGATTTCTACGCACAGTATCGTATTTAACCATCCTGCAAATGAGGTTGTCAAAAATTGTATCCATGTGGTTACGCCTATTGTACCTATAATGGTATTCATCAAGATAACCTTGAAGATGTTCTTTTGAACAATGATGATGTATTCCCCTCAGCCATCCTTGAATATTCATTATATGAACATGAAGTTCAGGAAAATTAGCGCCTTTTTCAGAGGGTATTTGCTCAAGGAAAGGATATTCACTTTTCAAAGGTAAATAACCTTTCCATATATCAGTTATTACGTGCGCTTCTGTTGAAATATAGTCCTTAAAAAATGGTTTGAACTCCTCACCGGAAGCATTGCTTATTACTTGAGCATAAGCTCTTCCTACACCTCCTTTTTCCAAAATTTCCAATGCAACTACTACCAAGCGTTTCTTGCTTTCAAGGCTACGTCCGATTTTGCTCTCTTCATATTCCCCAATATAAAACTCATCTACATGTACCGTTCCGCAAAGAGGATGCTGTTTGGAGCTACGCATGGCTTGCTGTATTTTCCACTTGAACTCCCAGCAGGTAATCTGTTTCAAATCAAATTCATGCGAAAGTTCTAAGGAAGACATGCCTTTTTTCTTTGTACTTATTTTGAATGCAAGATGAAATGCAAGATGAAATGCAAGATGAAGTGAAAATTTACACTTGTCAAACATCGTTCCTGCTGTCGGACTCTCATCGTACTTGCAGCGAGTACAACGTCTTGAATATGGTTTTCTGCCGACACAATAATTGGTATGGCCACATTTTTTACAGACAAAACCGGAGGCCCATTTTATTTCAGCTATATATTGATAGCAAACATCCTCGTTCGGAAATCTCTCATAAAACCGTATAGAATTAACTCCCATAAATCTATCTCTTTCTTTCATGCTACAAAGATAGCACGATTTTTTAATTAGTGCGCTCTAAATGGGTATTCCGATTATTTTTTTTATTGATTTTCACTTTTTATATTCTCCGAGTAACATTAGAAAAATGTGAATACAATATTTTATTTATAATAAACCTTTTATGTAATACAAACAAAGCCTTTTAATACCGTTTCATTAAAATGCTTGTTTTTGGAGATAAAAATTTCGTTTTAGAAAACACCAGAGAATAAGTTTGTCGGTGCAATATGGCGCCACAACCGGCGCAACATGAGGACACCTACATGAAAATCCTTTCCGGTCAAACGTCAGACATATAATTTTGTATTTGCATTAATATTGATGCAATAAAAAATAGATACAAAATTATGGAACAGAATGTCAAAGACAAGGATGTCTTGTTAGTCAAAGACAAGAACAGCAACGAGTTGTATGCAGCAACAAAGAACAAAAAAGGTGAAATGATTGGGGTAAAGCCTGACAATGCCGACAATCCCGACTTAATCAAGTTTGACAGGCATGGAAACATGCTTGAAAATTTCTTTCAAAACTTCAAATTGCAGGTGAAAGACCCGACACAGTTTGAATTTTTTAAAGTGCCTGCGGAAAAGTTTATGGAAGCATTTCAAAATCTGCAAAAAGCATTCCAAAATCCGGACACGCAGGAAAATAAGAAGACTATCGACATGCACAGGGTTAATCCGGACGAACAAAAACAATCACAGGAACAATCAAATGAAAAAAATTATGCCATAAACCCTCTTAAAGTACTCTGGGATAAATTTAAAAATTATGGCGTTACTCGCGAGACGATTGAAAAAACTGACAATCTCGACAAATTGCTGAATTACGAAAAAACAGGTCTTCTTACCTTAACAATCAAAATAGAAGGAGCGCCAACGGTTTATACCGATGGACGCTTTTCTCTGCGCAAGCAGGATGACGGCAATTTTATGCCTGCCGCTCATCTTATCCGACACAAACCCGAACTGGAACGTCCTTATTTTGGAGTTAAATTTACGGAAGAAGACAAACAGAATCTTTTGAAAGACGGAAATCTCGGGCGTGTTGTAGAAGCCGAATTTCAGAAAGGCGTAAAAACGCTGGTTGTTTTGTCGATTGACAGACTGACTAATGAAATTGTTCCTTTCCGTGCCGATCAAATTAGAGTCAATGATAATATCAAAGGAGTACAGTTAACTGACTGGCAGAAAGCGGACTTGTCAGTCGGCAAAGCCGTTTTTCTGGAAAACATGACAAGCAAACAGGGTAAACCATTCAGCGCCAATGTTCAATTCAATGCCGACAAGCGCGGCTTTGAATTTCTGTTTGATAACGACAGGAAACAGAGCCAACAGCAGAATAACGCTCAAAAAGATGTTCAAAAAACATTCAGAAGCAAGGAATTGAGTAATGACCAAAGAGACAGCTTACGCGAAGGCGCTTCGGTTTATGTGGATGGATTAAAAGATAAACAGGGAAAGCCGTACATTGGATACATAAATATTGACAAAGAAACCGGTAAAACCAATTTCATGTTTCCTCATGAATACAAGAAAGCGCTTGCAGAGGGAAAAGTTATCCCCGACAGCAGACATAAGACGCAGGTAGAAGTCAATTCCAACGGTAAAACCAACGAGGCGACGAAAAACGTGAAAGAGCTGTTGAAACAGGGACAAACCCAACCGACCGAAAAGCAGGAAGTGAAAAAATCCAATAAGTTAAAAATGTCATAATAACCAATAAACTAAAAAGATATGAAAATTTGCATATTGGCGGAAAAACGCTCTGTGGCGACAAGCCTTGCAGCCATAGTCGGTGCAACCAAAAAAGAAGACGGATATTTATCGGGGAATAATTATTTGGTTACGTGGGCGTTTGGACATTTGATACAACTCGCCATGCCCGAAGATTACGGAATTAAGAGTTTTGTCCGGGAAAATCTTCCGATTATTCCTGAAGCGTTCAAACTTATTCCGCGACAGGTGAAAGACGGAAAAGAGTACAAGCCAGACGCAGGGGCGCTGAAGCAGTTGAAAATAATTAAGGAACTGTTTGAAAAATCAGACATAATCATAAATAGCTGTGATTCAGCTCGAGAAGGGCAATTAATATTTAAATACATATATTCGTATCTTAATTGCAATAAGCCTGTTGACAGGTTATGGATAAGCAGCTTGACGGATAAAGCCATTAAAGATGGATTGCATAATCTGAAATCCGACAGTGAGTATGAGAATCTGTATCAAGCAGCAAAAGCAAGGTCAGAGGCAGATTTCTTAGTTGGCGTCAATAGTACACAGTCGTTAACCGTTGTCGCAGGCAACGGAGTGTATTCGTTGGGACGAGTACAAACGCCCACATTAGCAATGATTTGTAAACGATTTTTGGAAAATAAAGATTTTGTTTCAACTCCCTTTTGGCAAATCAAGGTTCGGACGGAAAAATCAAGTGTTTCATTTTCGGCAATAAGCCGTGAGAAATACGAAAATAAAGAAACGGCAAACGAGATTTTCCAGAAGTTAAAGGGAAATGATTTAAAAGTGGAATCTGTTGAAAAGAAAGAAGTTAATCAAGAGCCGCCGTTATTATTTGATTTGACTGAATTGCAGAAACAGGCAAACGTCAAATACGGCTTTTCCGCGGATAAAACACTGTCCATTGCGCAAAAATTATACGAAGGTAAACTGACCTCGTACCCTCGCACCGGCAGCCGTCATATTTCCAATGATGTTTTCGATGAAATTCCCGAACTGATTAAAAGCTTGGAAAATCATCCTCGTTTTGGGGCTTATGCGGCAGCAATGGAAAATGCAGTATTAAATATCAGATGTGTTGACGGCTCAAAGATTACTGACCATCATGCTCTTTTGATTACCGGAAATAATGCGGACGGCATAACAGGCGACGAAAAAACAGTTTACGAAATGATTGCCGGACGGATGCTGGAAGCATTTTCAAAGAAAAGCCTAAAGGATGCGACAACTATTTCGCTGTCAGCCGGCGAAACGATATTTGAAGCGAAAGGTTCAGTCATCAAACAAGCCGGATGGAGGGCAGTTTTTAATGAGGTAGAAGAAACAGGCGAAGAAGAAAGCGCACTACCTGTAATTGAGCAGGGCGAAACGTTACCAATTAACAATTGCGAGCTTCTGGAAAAACAGACAAAGCCGAAGCCGCTGCACACAGAGGCAACTTTACTCGGAGATATGGAAACTTGCGGTAAGACAGTGATAGATGGAGCGGAACGCGAAGCGATGAAAGAATCGGGCATCGGAACGCCTGCCACTCGCGCTGCCATCATCGAAACGCTGTTTGCCCGCGAATATATTCGCAGAGATAAGAAATCGCTCGTCCCAACAGAAAAAGGACTTTTAGTTTACGAAACCGTTAAGGATAAACAAATTGCTGACGTAGCGATGACAGGAAAATGGGAGAATGCTCTCTCACAGATTGAAAGCGGAAAAATGCCGCCCGAAACATTTAAAAAAGCAATTGAGGTTTATACACGGCAAATAACAAACGAACTTTTGAACATTCCGAAAAACGCCTTCCCAACAGTAGAAGAGCGGGAGAGAGCTGAAACTGTTATCTGTCCAAAATGCAAAAAGTCGCAGTTACGCTTTTTTCCAAAAGTTGTAAAATGTCCGGATGAAAATTGTGGATTCGTAGTTTTTCGCAGTATTGCTGGTAAACAACTGACTGATTCACAAATAACGGAATTAGTAACCAAAGGCAAAACCGGAACAATCAAAGGTTTCAAAAGCAAAGCAGGAAAATCGTTTGACGCAGCGCTAAAATTGGATGATAATTTTAAAGTTGGATTCTTATTTGAAGAGAATAAACCCACGAAAAGAAAAAAATAATAACTTTGTCACTAATTTCTGTCATAATAGCTTAATGCTGTTTGCGGATTTTAGTGATGGCGTCGGAGAGGGATACTCCGGCGCTTTTCTCGTTTAACCGGCGCAACTTGGCGACACTTGCGGCGCAACATGAGGACACAAGCAACAAAACCAATATCTTCTGTTAGAAAAATCCTGACCTTTGTTACTCATCACTAAAATTCAAAAAAAATGAAAGCAAACAGCAAAAACATTATCCCGGAATTATCCTACTACCGCTTATTACTTTTGGACTTCCTGCGCGTTAGCCATCCCGAACGGCTCGACGACAGCCGTTTTATCGCATCGCGGGCAGAAGCGGCAGCGGAAACTTACTCGAAAGCCATTATGAATGGGAGTAACGACACGCAGGCAGAAAATGAAGCCCTACTTGTCCTCTTTGAAGGCTTGTATTTTTCCAAATACGATACCATTGTCAATATTCTCTGGAACGAATTTTCAAATGAAATCCCCGAAGAAGACGCAAGAGAAGCGGCGCTAAATCTATTGCCTCAATTGGAATTTGTATTTTCATCTTACACTCTGTCTGACGATTTTATTTACGAGCCGGAATATGATTTACTCTACACTGAACTCACAGGAGCGATTGAATTGATAATGGAGAATGGAGAATTAAGAATGATTGTAAATTCTTAATTCCTAATCTTTAATAATTAATTCTCCATTATCAATTTTCAATTCTCCATTAAAATGTCATACAACAAAAGAACGCACCTCGAAACCAATATCGAGGCAATCCGGATTGCTTTCACTTTAGACAAAGAACAGCGTAGAGCGACTGATTCTGAAATAGCTGTGTTAAAACAATACAGTGGGTTTGGCGGAATAAAATGTATTTTGAACAAAGCTGATAATGAACCGGATATTCAGTACTGGAATAAAACCGACAGGAATCTTTTCCCAATCGTCAGGGACTTACATCAACTGATTCGAGACAATTCCAAAGACGAACGCGAATACAGACAATATTTTAACAGTCTGAAAAGCTCGGTATTAACAGCATTTTATACGCCTCCCGAAGTAGTCGAATCCATTTCTGATGCATTAAAGTATAACGCTATTACGCCAAAAAAATTTTTAGAACCATCGGCAGGAAGTGGCGCATTTGTCGATATTTTTAAAACCGTATTTTCTGAAATGAAGATAACTGCCTTTGAAAAGGATTTGCTGACAGGCAAAATTCTTTCACATCTCAATCCCAATGACAAGGTACATATCAAAGGCTTTGAAGAAATCGAAAACCGTCCGGATAATAAATACGATGTAATTGCATCAAATATTCCATTCGGCGACACCGCCGTTTTCGATCCGGAATTTTCCAAAAGCAAAGATGACGTAAAAAGAACAGCTACACAGGCAGTTCATAATTATTTTTTTGTTAAAAGCGTAGATTTACTTCGCGAGGGCGGAATAATAGCGTTTATCACTTCGCAGGGCGTAATGAACAGCCCGCAGAACGAAAGATTGCGTCATTGGCTTGTAGAACGTGCCAATTTTGTTTCGGCAATCCGCTTGCCCAATAATCTGATGTCTGACAACGCCGGAACGGAAGTAGGTTCAGACTTAATCATTTTGCAAAAAGACAGTAACAAAGGTTTATTTACACCTGATGAACAGGCATTTATACGGACTCGAACGCTGTCCAATGGAATTACCATCAATAATTATTTTAAGGATTTAAGCCGTGTTGTGCAGACGGAATCATTTCCCGATAAAGACCTTTATGGCAAGCTGGGTATGATACATTTACACAAAGGAGGAATGCCGGCAATAGCTGAAGAACTGAAAACAATGTTGAAAAAAGACATTTGGGAAAATGTAGATTTGGAAAAATACCATTTAAATGCGCTACAACAAGAAAATACAGAAAATACACAGGACAAGGAAAACAAAGAAAGAACCTATCCTGATGAACTATCCCCTGCTTGGCAAGCCGTCGAAGACCATCTTACTAATTCAAAATATCAGCCTTCCGCTGATGACTGGCAAACAATGGGTGAAATGATAGACGAAGCTGATAAAAAAACTATAAGTGAAAACCTGCCTACACCAGAAGATTTTAGAAAAGAAATAAAAAAAGAAGACCTGAATGCTTTTGGCGAAAGGAAAGGCACACATGAGCTTGATTGGGAAGAAAATAATCTTGGTTTTGACGACCTTTTTTCAGAAGAAGATTTTTTAGAAATAAAAGAAAATGAGGAACAACATAAAGAGATACAGGAGGATGAAGCGAAAGAAATACCCGAAGAAAAAATATACCCAAATGAGCCGACAGAAGAAGACTGGAAAGATATTGACGAAGCCATGAACGCTTTCAAAGCGAACAAATTTGATGACTACCTTGACAGGAATCCGTGGGCTAACGCAATTAATCAACAGAGGGTAAGAAAGCCGGAAATTGATGAAAACGGACTGACACGAGAGGACTATAAAGAAATTGACGAAGCAGTAAAAGCTGTAAGAGAGAACAAATGGGATGTATTTTTAGCAAAACATCCATGGGCTGACCAAAACAAACAAAAGCCTGAAGCAAAACCTCAAATAAAATCGGAGGCAAAACCTGAAGCTCCCAAGCCGGCAGCCATACATAATTTACAACCTGTAATGTCGCTTTATGACCTCTTTGGATTCTCTCAACAGGAACGAACACAAATAAATACAAAGAAAAAAGATAAAAAAAACAAACAGAAACCGGCATATCCACAACAATTAAACCTTTTTTCACGTCCGCAACTGCAGCCGGAGGCAGCGCAGAAAAACACGCAGACGGAGGAAACGGTAATCAAAGAATACGATAATCTAAAATCCAGAAATTCGAAAGCGCTGTTGCTTTTGCGTCAGGGAAACGATTACAAAGCCTTCGGTGAAGATGCAAAAGTTATGTCGCAAATACTTGGTACAGCGCTCAACAATGTAAATGCAACTGTTGAAACAGGTTTTCCTGCCGGAGATTTGGACTCGTATCTGCCCAAACTTGTAAAAGCGGGACATCGTGTAGCAATTGCAGATGCGCTTGATACGCCTGAAACTAAAAAAAAAGCGGAAATCGAAAATCCTGTATCTGATGCACGAAAGCAAGATTTGGAAAAACAGAAGCAAGAACATGAAGACCCGCGTCCTTATTCCGGTCAATTGCATGAACACTTAAAGCAAGGCTCATTAGTTCTCGAAAACGAACAAATTGGCTTCATAAAAGAACGTTACCGAGACGATGCAGTTTTCAAATCATTGGAACTGAATCCGATTCAAAAGGCAAAAGCGGAACAGTATATAAAAATCCGCGATACATACCACTCCTTATATAACTATGAAGCAAATGAATTAAAGGAGAACGCAGAATTACGGCAGTCGCTCAATACGCAGTATGACAGTTTTGTAAAACAATATGGAAATCTGAATGACAGGAAAAATCTTGACCTTATCAAAATGGATGCCGGCGGAGCGGAAATTTTATCATTAGAACGAGCTAAAAACGGCAAATTTGAAAAAGCCGATATTCTATCAAAGCCTGTTGCCTTTAATCCAGATGGCGTTATTCAACCTGTGGACAATTCCATTGAAGCGTTAAATGCTTCCTTAAACAAATTCGGAAATGTAAATATCGGGTATATGCTTTCCATAACCAATGAAATCGTACAAAAGGAACGTTTCCGTTATTTTATCAAAGTACCGGAACTGGCGTCCTTTTATTCTGAAATTACCGATTTCAGAACGGCAAAGGATATTGGCATTGTCC
>Ga0123354_10002665_pt1 | contig 23881 bp, 23 predicted proteins | sample TergutLab28metaG_2_FD_97872 | JGI IMG/M metagenome (GOLD analysis project Ga0123354, IMG submission 97872) | Labiotermes labralis P4 segment gut microbial communities from Petit-Saut dam, French Guiana - Lab288 P4 | ecosystem: Host-associated > Arthropoda: Insects > Digestive system > Gut ... | reverse complement strand
TACGCCGGCCCCGGTCGGTGAACAAGTCATCGAACAACTCGTCAGGGAACAACCGGTCGCCCTCGCGGAACAAGATACTGTACAACGAGTCAGCACCGATCCGATCCCCGACCAGCACCGCCGACGACAAGAACATATCAGCCTGAACAGGCGTTCTTCCCAGCGTCACAGAACTCTCACCATCAACATACAATAATTATAGCGCACACAATATTCGATGTCAACGAAAAACACCAGCCACCTAGGAGCCTGAGTACTTCTGCACGACCGCCTCAACCTCACTCATTTCTGGGTGGTGACCGACCACTTCCCCTGATGAGAAATAGTGATTGACCCATGTTCATCTGTGCGCACCACCTCCATCGAATCATTAACCAGTTCCTTGACCGTCTTCTGGGCCGGATGACCGTAGGTATTGTCTTTTCCCACACTGACCAAGGCGATCCGGGCCTGGGTGGCCTCCAAGAAATCTGGATCCTGGCGAGCCGACCCGTGGTGGGGAACCTTGAGGATGTCGACTCTCAGGGCCTCCTTGTTGGACAGCGCCGCCTGTTGCCCCGCCACTTCCACGTCTCCGGTGACCAGCACGCTCATGGCAGGCAGATCGACTCTGACGATCAGTGACTCGTCGTTTTGAGCCGATGATTCTTCACCGTCCGCCGTCACACCGTCTGACTGCCAGGCGGACACCACGCTGACACGCGCCGCCCCGATCCCAGTGACCGATCCTGTGCGTCCGACCGACACCGGGATGCCCATGGACTGGGCCATTCCCAGAACTGCCGATCCGTCACCGCCAGACAAGGGAACCAGCAACGACCCCACGGCGAACGACCCGACGACCTCACGAAATGCCCCGGCATGGTCGGCGTGGAAGTGAGTCAGGACGAGGAGGGGAATCTGGCGGACACCCAGTTGATTCAGGCAATTGACCACCGAGGACCCGGTCGGGCCCACATCCAGAACAATGGCTTGATGATCCGCTGTTTGAACGGCCATGGCGTCGCCTTGTCCGACATCGCAGGCGGCCACCCCCCACGACTGTCCTGGCCACCCAGGCTGAAAAGGAGCAACCAACATGGCTGCAACGACGACGCACACAACAACCACAACGCATAGACCGAGGGGGGTCGTTGGCCAGGGGTGGGAAGCACCAGGCAAGCTGGCGAGTTGATGACCGACGATCAGGATGGGCTCGGCACACCATCCGGCCACATACCCTGCCCACGAAGCGATGGTTGGACTGACCGGAGAAATCAGGGCAGCAACGAGTCCGATGACCGTGGCTGGGCCGACCCACGGCCCGGCAGCGGCATTGGCTGCCAGACCCGACACGCTCACAGCCCCTGACAGAGCGCAGATGACAGGCTGAGTTGCCACCTGGGCTGCCAAGGGTATAGCCATCGTCTCCGCCACCCACTCGGGAAGCCAGCGGGCCAGCGTCATCGTCCACCGTCTGCCCCACACGATGATGCCCAAACAGGCGAGCACCGACAAGATGAATCCAATTGAGCGACTCATCCAGGGATCGATCCAGCACAGGCCCATGACCGCCACGCATATTCCCGAGATCCCCGAACCAGGCCCCGATCCTCGTCCCACGGCGACCAGCGATACGATTCCCATGGCTGCTGCCCTGAGAACACTGGGCTCTGAATGGCACAGGACGACGAAGAACCCCACACCCACCACGGACACCAGCGTCAACCACTTGCCCCGTACACCGCACAGCCGCGCGACCACTGACAGAAACGACAACAATATGGCCAAGTTGGCTCCGGACACCGCTGTCAAGTGAGTCAAGCCAGTCGTCCGGAAGTCAGCGGTGAGATTCTGGGGCATCGCCGAGGTGTCCCCGACCACCAGCCCCGGCACCAAGGCAGCCTGCTCAGCAGGGCTGTGTCTCATGGCACTGCTCAACCCCGTCCTCATGGATTCGATGAGGCGTTGCCAGGTGGGTGGGCCACGGACAAGACGGGAGTCGCCCACGGGTGATAAGGCTGCCGCCGTCCCATCCCCCATCTCGGCTGGACTGAGGCGAACGGTCACAGTAACCACAGAGCCCGCCGGATACGCCAACCACTGGCCGGCGTACTTACTCGAGACAAGGACAACAACTGGTAGTTGCATCGAGAACGTCCCGTCGCCGAAGGTCCCTTTCTGGCAGGTCGCGTTGACAACGGCCATCCCCCATGTTGGTGACAGGCGCGATGTCTGAACCACCACTTCCACCTCGGCAATGGACCTGTTGTCCGCCGCTTGAGCAAGCGGTCCCCGCTCCAGGCTCGCCACTCTCACTCCCGCGACCAGTCCGCACGAACCCACCATCACGGCGACCATGAAAACAATGGCAATGGGTGGGTTCGACCACCTTCGAAGTCTGCGCATCCACATCATAATCAAGGCAGCCACACCACTCAGTCCGCAGGCTGTTGCCACGGCCCATATCCCCCAGTCCCACCCTGTGACCAGCCACATCCCCACCCACACCGACACAGCGGGGGCGACCAGTCTCAGATCGGGTCTGGACGGTTGAGAGTCGCGTGCCGCGCCATCTGGCTCCCCTGCCGTCTTGGCCTGGACACCCTCGGTCTTGTCCCCGGGCCAACCCTTGAAGGATTCACACTGAGACAACCGACGTTCCACGGACTGACGGCGCCGGAAGGTATCCATGACGCCACGTCGCTCATCTGAGTTCATGTCGTCTCTCACACACTCACGTACGGCTGAAGCTGGGCGAAAGTCTTGGGTCCGATCCCATCGACCTCTTGCAACTGACTCACCGAGGTGAACTGCCCATTCTTGGTGCGCCACGCCACGATGGCGTTGGCTGTTACTGGGCCGACTCCCGGTAAGGTGTCCAGTTGCTCCACCGTGGCGTGGTTGAGGTTGACAGTCGACGCCGCCGATGCCGGCGCACCGACACTGGCTTCGGATTCCCCGCCCGCTCCCTGCCGGACCTGGCCCAGCGGCTCGGTCACAGTGCCGATGACCACCTGGCAGCCATCCACGAGTATGGCAGCCAGATTGAGGTCTTGAGGATCGGCATCCAGGGCAAACCCTCCGGCAGCCTCGATCGCATCGATAACCCGCGCTCCTTGGGACACGCTGACCACACCCGGATTCGCCACCGCTCCGAGCACATGAACCAGCCAGGGTGGAGATACGGTCGCACTCGGTGTTGCCACCGGCTGCGACCAGCTGGGGGTGGCCACCGGCTCCGAAACCGACACGCTGCGAGCTCGCATCACCGTCCACGTGGCGAGGATCACGGCCACCAGGGCCAGGGCTGACAACACTTTCACATGGTCAGCCGAGAACCGGCGAATCCTGACGTACAACGCCTCAGGCTGCGGCCTGGCGCCGGTGGTTGGACTGGCATCGTCGACGACCTGGTCACCGGACGCATCCAGGATCGCACCAGTGGTGTTGCGAGGGGAATCTGGTGACGCCAAAGCTGGGAAGAGCCGACCCAGGCGATCCAGATAACCCTCAGTAGCCTCGTCTTTCGGTTTCACACCACGACCATGGTGCCGCTGACACCTGGCTTGTCACAGGCAGTGGAACCTGTGGATAATTCTGACCAACTCGTTCTGCCTGTGGACACAAAACCCCTGCGCCGAAGCCGTTGTCGCCATCGCCTCCACGAGGTCCGAACACGGGACGCCAGCAGGTCAGTACGGCCAGTGCCCTGTCACGCCGCAGGCACAATGGACACCATCTTGGGAGCCCGTACGATCACCTTGGACACCGGTCTGCCGGCGAGAGACCGTTGCACATTCTCATCAGCCAGAGCCAGCCGCTCGGCCTGCGCGTCGCCGATATCTGCGGGCACGTCGATCTTCGCCCGCACCTTGCCTTGAACCTGGACCGCCATGGTGACGACCTGAGCCGCAGCCAAATCAGGATCCACCTCAGGCCACGAGGTTTCAGCAACAGACGGGTCGTGTCCCAACAGCTGCCACATTTCCTCAGCCACATAGGGGGCAAAGAGGGACAGTGCGACAGCCGTGAATTCAGCCGCTTCGCGGACAGCCGGATCGGCTCGCCCAGGACCGGAATCGATGGCTTTACGCGTCGCGTTGACCAATTCCATCAACCGGGCGACACAGACGTTGAAACGCCGGATGTCAAGCAGTTCTGTGATGTCGTTCAGAATTCGATGAGTGATGCGTCGCAGGTCGATGTCACCGGTCGCGGGATCGGCTCCAATCGGACTGTCCACGTCTTTGGCGACCCGCCACGCTCGCTGGAGGAATCTGAGAGTCGCCGAGGGCGAGACATCCGCCCAGTCGATGTCATCTTCAGGGGGCCCTGCGAACACCACAGTGGTACGGATCGCATCCACGCCGTACTGATCGATCTGAGCGCCGAGGTCGACTCCGTTCCCGAGTGATTTCGACATCGCTTTGCCCCGGTTGATGACCTGCCCCTGGTTCATCAGACGGGTGAACGGCTCGGTGAAATCAATCAGGTGGAGGTCGTACAGAACCTTGGTGAAGAAGCGGGAGTACAACAGATGCAAGATGGCGTGCTCCACCCCCCCGACGTACTGGTCGACAGGCATCCACCTGGCCACATCGTCGTGCTCGAACGCCTTGGTGGCATCGCCGGGAGAGCAGTACCGGAAGAAGTACCACGAAGAGTCGACAAAAGTGTCCATCGTGTCCGCGTCCCTGGTCGCCGGCCCGCCACAGCGAGGACAGGTTGTGTTGACCCATTCCTCCGCGCTGGCAAGGGGAGATATTCCTTTGGGAGCCAGGGCAGCACCACGCAGGTCCGGCAATTCAACCGGCAGTTGGTCGGCGGGCACCGGCACTTCGCCGTCCACCGGGCAGTGGACGATCGGGATGGGGCAGCCCCAGAACCTCTGTCGGGACAGCAGCCAGTCGCGAAGGCGGTACGTGACGGCAGACCGACCCGTTCCGTCCCGCTCCAACTTCTCACAGATGGCGGCAATCCCGGATTTTTTGTCCCGCAGTCCATTCAGTTCTCCAGAGTTGACGTAGGTCCCGTCCCCAGCCGTCGCGACACCAGACTGGACCGGATCGGTCTCACCGGTGTCGATGACCATCCGGACCTGCAGCCCGTGGACCCTGGCGAAGTCCAGGTCGCGCTGGTCATGGGCAGGCACAGCCATGATGGCGCCGGTGCCGTACTCGCTCAACACGTAATCGGCGGTCCAGATCGGGATCCTCTCCCTGGTCAGGGGATTGATCGCGTACCGCCCCAGGAAGACGCCGGTCTTCTCCCGCTCGGTCGACTGGCGTTCGATCTCGGTGGCCTGTTTCGTCCGCTCGAGGTACGCCTCAAAGTCAGTCAGGCATTCCGGGGTGACGAGGTCAGCCGCGAGGGCGGACTCCGGCGCAACGACCATGAACATTGCCCCATATAAAGTGTCTGGCCTGGTGGTGAAGACCGTCATGGGAGCAGACCGGCCCTCGATGGGGAAGTCCACATATGCCCCCTGGGAACGACCGATCCAGTTGCGCTGCATGGCCAGCACCCGGTCGGGCCACTTGCCTTCCAACTGGGCCATATCGTCCAACAACCGTTCGGCGTACTCGGTGATTTTGAAGTACCATTGTGTGAGTTGACGCTTCGTCACCACCGAATGGCATCGCTCGCACAGTCCTTGGACGACCTGCTCATTGGCCAAAACCGTCATGCAGGAGGGGCACCAGTTGACGTAACTGGCCTTGCGATAGGCCAGTCCCTGCTCGTAGAACTTCAAGAACAGCCACTGGGTCCATCGATAATACTCAGCGTCAGAGGTGTGCAGGCGTCTGGACCAGTCGACCGACAGCCCATAGCGCCTGAACGACCTGGCCTGTGTTTCGATATTGGCGTACGTCCATTCTGCCGGGTGGGTGCCATGAGCAATGGCGGCATTCTCCGCTGGTAAGCCGAAGGAGTCCCAGCCGAGGGGATGCAGGACATCGTAGCCACGCAGTTTCCAGTATCGGGCCACGACGTCGCCCATGACGAAAGCCTCAGCGTGGCCCATGTGGAGATCCCCTGAGGGGTAAGGAAACATGTCGAGGACATACCGGCGTTGCTTGGTGCCGTCGTCGAGGGGACGGAAAGTCGCATGGTCGGCCCAATAAGCCTGCCATTTCTCCTGAGCCTTGCGCGCGTCGTATTCGGCGGGAGCGGTTGGTTCGCTCACGTCCTCTCCTTCCATCACCACCGGCAGTTGTCACGATCTCCCGCCGGGTTGCACGCCCTGGTGACCATTGCGGCGCACGACCCCATCGGCCGACGACCTGCGTACCCTGCGGGAGATTCTACTGCCCCACACAGAACGGGGGTGGTCGTGACCGCCAGGCACGGCCTGAGGACCGGACCCACCGGTCGATGCCCACCCCGCTCATCCCGCAAATTTCCACACACACCTTCATCGTTTCAACTCCGCCCAGGCCGACGGAGGAACACCGCAGCCAGCGATCTGGCTCAACATGCGAACCAACGGATACTCGCTGTCGGCTTGCTTGGCTTCCTCTAAACAGACATTCATCAACACCCCTTCACCAGCAATCCAGGCGAACATGCCCGTGACAGCCAAGACCACAGTCCGCACGCCCCGTGGTGTGCGGCTGACGACCTCTTTCCAGAAAGGGAGATACTGGCGAGCTTTGGGTGCCGACAGCACCTTCCACACCTCATTACGCGCCACGTCCAACGACATGGCCACCGCGGCAGTCAGGTAATCCCGGTCCGACAACGCTGTGCCATCGTGCCACGAACCCATCAGATCCACGACAGCCAGACCCGCCTGAACCGGATCATCCTCCTTCACCTGGTCGAGCGCGTCAACCAAAGCGCGAAGCATGTCGTCCTCGCGCTGTCCGGTCGGAGCAGCAATCGACGCAGCCAGGTCTGATCGGCTCGCCGCAACCGGCCCATAGGCCACGTGACGTGACACGCGACTGTCCCCCCGCAGCAGCCTGCCAGGCCCACCGACATCGTCATCGATCATCCACCACCGGTCATGCTCCACGACAACAGCGCCGATCACTTGTGGGCCCAACCGGGCTTGTAATGCCCGGACAGCCTGCCCAGCCGTGACACGGTCGGAGTACCCAGCGAGAAAGACCTGGAGCTGGGGCAAGGGACTGCCCTGCCAGTCATGGGTCACAGTCCGCACGAACCTGTCGTACTCCTCTGGCCTGTCGCTCAAAGCAATGTCACAGCGCGCAGTCAGGTACACAGACTTTCGTGTGACGACGACCACGACGAGCGACTCGCTGGGATGACAACCAAGTAAACACGGTATGGCCTCAACAAACTCTTCGGGCGAAGAGATCGTCGGAACGGATCCACGGTTACTGATTCTCATGCCGGGACCATGGGATCGAAGCACCGAGTATTGAGAACTCACACCCAAACTGTGGATAACTTCTGATCAGCATTTCTGGCTGTGGACAGCCCGCAAATCCACGGGCTCGGGAAACCATCAACGCCTGATATGTGCCTCCTGCCTGCCTTGGCGCGAAAAATCCCGTATCCTGGTTGGTGATGTCACCTGCGCCCAACGATCCCGCTCCCCGGCGGTCCTTCCCAGGACACCAGACAAGTTCTTCTGGTCCGCCTCGTCGTGCATTCACGCCGGAAGAAACCCAGCCCATCCTATCCGGCTACACCTATCAGCCCCGCGAGCCCGGCCAGACGAGCCAGCCTCCCCCTCTCAGCCAGACGGCTTCCGAGCCTCTGGCTCCGCTCACCCCGCCCGCAGACTCCATGGAGAACTACAAGCCGAAAAAACGCCTCGGGTGGGTGATCGCGCTGGTCATCATCCTGGTCGTGGGTATCTCGGCGGGCATCTTCATCAGCATGCATCAACCCCCTGCGGCACCATCCCAGTCAGCAACCGCCCGTCCCACCTCCTACCCCACCCCGAGTCGTACGGGAGGCCAGGCCTTCGCCGACCCCACCGTGACCGGCTACTGGAAGATCACCAGTACGCAATGGAGTTCGACCGGGGTACGTTTGAACGTCGAGATCACCGTCGACACCGGCCTGTTGCGCTATTCCTTCTACGCGTACGCCAACAGTGACTCCACCCGGCTGGACCCGGTGACGACATCGGCCAGTGATCTGCTGCCCGGATTCGCCGGTCCAGGAGACACGGTCACGGGCACCCTCACCTTCGAATTGACCCGGCAACCGATGACACTTGTCCTGGTCAGCACCAGTCAACCGCAACTGTCTGCCCTGGCTGTTGAAGGGTGAGCAAGACTTGCGGTACCGTTACCTACGGGACCGTAAGTTGCGGTGACAGGAGGCCTCAGGCACTCATGGATTACACGTCTTTCTACCAACCGGGAGTACCAGCTGAGGTCGATCCGCCGACCGAATCCCTGGTCGAGATGTACGAAACAGCGGTCGAACAGTCCAAGAACCGCGTGGCCATGAATTTCTTCGGCCGGACAACGACTTATGAGGAACTGGGAGACCAGGTCTCCCGGGTCGCTGAGGGACTGCACCGGCTCGGGGTCAGCCCTGGAGACAGAGTAGCCATCATCTTGCCCAACTGCCCCCAGCACGTGGTCGCCTTCTACGCCATCCTCCGGCTCGGAGCCATCGTCGTCGAGCACAATCCCTTGTACACTGCCCGCGAACTGCGCCACATGTTCGAAGACCACGCCGCCCGGATCGTCATCGCCTGGGATTCCGCTGTCGAGAAACTACGCGAACAACCCCATGACATCCAGTTCGACCACATCATCTCGGTCAATCTGCTCCACGAACTACCCTGGACCAAGAGGCTTGCCCTGAAACTCCCCTTGCCCCAGGCACGGGCCGCGCGCAAGAAGCTGACGACCAAGGTCAAGCGCACCCAGACCTGGGAAGAACTGCTCAACCACCATCCCCTGAAGAAAACCTATCCGAAGCCACGCGTCACCGATGTCGCCATGATCCAGTACACCTCCGGGACCACGGGGCTGCCCAAGGGAGCCATCCTCACCCACCTCAACCTCCACATCAACGCCCTGCAAGGTGCGGCCTGGATGCCCCAGGTCGTCACGGGCAAAGAAGTGTTTTACGCAATCCTCCCCTTTTTCCATGCTTTCGGTACGACAATGTTCCTGGTTTTCGGACTGCTGAAACAGGCCCGCATCCACATCTTCCCGACCTTCGACCTCGCCCTGGTCCTCGCTGCCGCGAAAAAAGACCCACCCACCGTTGTGTGCGCCGTACCTCCCATCTTCGAGGCGATCGCTCTGGGAGCCAAGAAACGACACGTGTCCCTCAAATCTGCGAAAATATCCTTCTCCGGGGCTATGAGCCTTCCGACGAGCATCATCGACCTGTGGGAGTCCATTGCAGGTGGGCCGCTGGTCGAAGGGTACGGGATGACGGAATGTTCCCCCGTCGCCCTCGGAAACCCCTTCTTCACCACCCGGCGCGCTGGTTCGGTCGGAATCCCCTTCCCCTCGACACAAATTAAGGTCGTGGACCCCGACAACCCGGCCATCGAGGTCAACCAAGGTGAGCGCGGGGAGTTGCTCGTCCGCGGCCCACAGGTTTTCCAGGGCTACTGGAACAATCCCGAAGAGACCGAGAAAACGCTCTTGCCCGATGGCTGGATCGCCAGCGGTGACATCGTCACCCAGGACGCCGACGGTTTCACCACCATCGTCGACCGCAAGAAGGAGTTGATCATTACCTCCGGCTTCAACGTCGCCCCCACCGAAGTCGAACTCGTCCTCAAGTCCTACCCCGCCATCGCCGACGCTGCCGTCGTCGGGCTGCCCAACCGTCATTCAGGCGAGGAAGTCGTCGCAGCAATCCAGCCTCAACCCGGGCACACCATCAACGACGACGATATTCGTACCTTCTGCCGCGACCGTCTCGCGGCCTACAAGGTTCCCCGCAAGCTTTTCGTCGTCGACACTCTGCCCAAGTCGCTCTTGGGAAAGGTCTTGCGCGCCCAAGTACGCCAAGACTTGCTCACCCGGAAGTAGCCCGGATACACCGATTCAGGGCAGCCACACGGCTGCGCCGACACGAGACAGCCGCACCGTCAGTGCGTCTCATCACAGTTGCAAATCGATCGCATAGATGTGGTTGGCGCCCAGCCCGATTGCCAGCACTGATCCGGAAGTCTGGGAACTGGGCACTTGGTAGATCAGTGCGCCTTGCGTGGGTTGGCCGGGCACCAGGTTGGGGAACCACAGCGGATTGTCAGTGCCATCGGGCAATGTGTAGAACATTTCCGCTGAAATGTCGGTGAAGTATTGACTGCCATTCTTGGTCAGCAGACACAGGTCATCATCAACGTCAGTGAACAAGTCATCGTCATGCACGGTGACCGATATCGGCACCACCACAAAAACCATGCCATTATCCGGAGTGTAGAAACCGCCTACCTTATTAAGAATCTGGGCTGGTGCTGTCACCGTGTAGTCCACCACCTTGGTAGAACCGGCAGTTATGGTGATGGGGGCCCCGATCTCGCCGGTGTCAGTGGGAGTCAGGCCTGTTCCCGAGGTGGTCGTTGGCCCAGAGGTTGGTGACGAGGGATGGGTGCCGGTGTTGGTCGGCTTGGGTGTGTACGTCGGGATCGGCGGCCGGGTCGTCGATGAGGCCGTCGGCGACGTGGGTGTGGAATGAGGCCGTGACATGACCCAGATCACTCCCCCGGCGATCAGGGCCGCAACCACCACGCCAATGACGATGCCGATGATCGGACCGGCTCCCTTACGTTTGGGCGGTTGAGGGGGCGCCGCCTGCCCCCAGCCAGGTTGCCCATAGCCGGGTTGGGGAGCATAGGGCTGTTGGCCATACCCGTACGGCTGCTGCTCACCGGCGGCATAGGGTGGGGCCCCGTACTGCTGGTTATTTCCGGTGTTTCCGGGGACACCCGGGTACGACTGACCGGCAGGCGGATACTGCGCTGGCCCCGGCGCATACGGCTGACCACCCGTGTCGTAGGTCTGCCCCCCAGGGTACGGCTGACCACCGGTGTCAAACGACTGCCCACTCCCCGGATACGGCTGACCACCAGTGTCATAGGTCTGCCCCCCAGGGTACGGCTGACCACCGGTGTCCAACGACTGACCACCCCCCGCATACGGCTGACCACCAGTGTCATAGGTCTGCCCCCCAGGGTACGGCTGACCACCGGTGTTATAGGTCTGCCCCCCAGAGTACGGCTGACCACCCGTGCCCAACGACTGACCACCCCCCGGATACGGCTGACCACCGGTGTTAAAACTGGGTTCAGTCCCCTGGTTGAACTGGCCATCCGGCGACGAGGACTGGCTCGCCCCCAGGATCTGCGGGTCTGGCCCCGTCCATGGTTGATTCTGCTGTGATGCCTGAAAGGTCGTTCCCGCTCCGGGATACCCCTGCTCAGAATCAGCGTTCGGTACTCCTGCAGCAGGAGTGGGCTGTCCTGAGTCCCCCACCTGTCCTGTGCCTGGCTGCTCGGCTCCAGGTTGCCCAGGATACTGATACCCCAAACCTGGCTGCTCTGCCAGGGGGACTTGTTCAGACTGATTGGTCTGGCCCAGACTGGCGGCTTGGTCCGGATTTGCGGCAGGTTCCGGAATTGCGGCAGGTTCCGGAATTGCGGCAGATACCGGACTTACGGCAGGAACCGGACTTACGACAGGTTCCGGACTTACAGCAGGAACCGGACTTACAGCAGGTTCCAGACCTGCGGCAGGAACCGGACTTACAGCAGGTTCCGGACTTACGACAGGTTCCGGACTTACGACAGGTTCCGGACTTACGACAGGTTCCGGACTTACGACAGGTTCCGGACTTACAGTAGGAACCGGACTTACGGCAGGAACCGGATTAACGGAAGAAACCGACGGACTGACCGCCCACGGACTTGAATACCCCTGCTGACCAGCGGGGAATCCCTGAGCCGCAGTGGGGTACCCCTGGATCCCAGCCCCCGGTTGCGCCCCGGGCATGGCTGGAGCGTCCGGCACGAAGCCGGGCTGTCCCACCCCAGGCTGATCTGGCTGTCCCGCGGGTACAGGTGGCACCACAGCGGACGGCCCACTCGGCCCGCTCCATGGTGACGGCGGACCGGAGGGCGCAGGGAAATCGGCGGGCACACCACCTGGTTGTGGCGTGGCCCCTGCCGTACCATTCGATGCAGCCCCAGAAGCATCGTAGGGTGTTGGCCCTTGAGGTTGTCCCGGATCTGGTACGGGCCCAGAATTCTGATTCGTGTTATCCGCCATGAGTCATCCTTGTTCGGCCTGAATCTCCCCGATGACCCACCCAGCCGGCAGGACTGTGCAGCTACGATGACTCGGCAGTCGCTCCGATGCCAGGCTTGTGGCCCATCGAACGCAACCCGATGAGTCACCGTCCCCATATAGAAAAGCGCAGGAGGCGTGAATCGGCGGATTCAGATTATGTCCTGGCCACAATGGTAGCGCGTCGCGCCAGACATAGTCGCATGAACAGTGGTGGCAGCGACCCGTTGCGAGTCGCGAAGAAGAGCCCGCACGCTTTCCTCCGGCGTGACAAGTGCTTCTTTCAAGTACGGCCAATGCCTCATCCAAGGAAGTGACGCATACCTGATCACGTGTCACCACCCAGGTTCAGTCCGGCTAACCGGGCCGGCCGACGGGTTGGGGGGGAGAGCCCGTCGGCCGACCCTCATGATCCGAAGGGCCTTACTTCTCAGAGTGGGGTTCTGAGTTGCCCTTTCGCGTACGACCTGGAGACCGTAGGCCCCTCCAATGATGGATCTCTCACGGGAGTCGATGGAGAAAATCTATCAGCCACAATCGATTGAGTCAATCGTTTTTGGAAAACACCGAGACCGTGGGGTACACACGGTAAACTCTCCTGAAACCGCATTCGCAGTACGAGGGAGTATGATGCCCACTCGCATCAACCAACGCCCAACCCAGCGTCAGATTGCCGCTCAGGTCGGGGTCAGCGTGACAACAGTGTCACGTATCCTGAACCCCGACGAGAGCCATCCAGAACGCTGGGCGTCCCCGGAGACGGTGACGGCGATCCAGCAGGCAGCAGCCCAGTTGGGCTATCGTCACAATGCGCTCGCAGTGTCTCTTCGTACCTCTCGATCGCAAACTGTCGGAGTTTTACTGCCTGTGGTGGGTGATTTCGTCACAGCTTCGATCTACTCGGGAATCGACGACGTGGCGCGCGAGCACAACATGACGGCCCTGACCGCGTCAACGCTCGATGAGCCGGTCCTGCGCGCGGAACGCACGTTCTCCCTGCTCGATCACCTGGTCGACGGCGTCATCTTCGCCGACGCCCACCTCGATGAGGACTTCCTCGACTCCCTTGCCTCCCAGTGTGTGCCTTTCACCCTCGTACACCGCCGCCATCCCGATCACGTCTGTGTCACGGCCGACGATGTGGCTGCCGGCCGATTGGCTGCCCAGCACCTCATCGGTCTGGGACGGCAGCGTATGGCAGTCATTTCGGGACCCCGGTTCATGTCCACCGGGGTCGACCGATCACAAGGTTTCATTGACGCGGTTGCCGAGGCCGGATTGCCCGCCCCCACGGTTTTCGATTCCGACCTGAACGTCCAGGCCGGAAGCGACGCCATGCGGGCCATGCTCGCCTCACCGCCTTACCCCGACGCCATCTTCGCGGTCCACGACGCAGCCGCTCTGGGCGTGATGAGTGTCTTGCGCCATGTGGGCCTGAGCGTCCCCGACGACGTGGCTGTCGTCGGTTTCTACGACACCCCGATGTCCTCAGCCATGGAACTGACCTCCATCAGTGTGGATTTAAATGCCATGGGCCGCCGAGCCCTGGAACTGCTCCTGGCCCGCCTGTCCGACCAACAGATCGAATCCGAAGTCTGCCCCGTCACCTTGACCGTACGTCGCTCCACAGACCCGAGTCTGCCCAGCGAAGCACACGACTCCACCGCTCAACCGGTCACAAGTACAGTCCGGCGTGCTCCTCGTCCAGACGTGTCGTCGCCACAGCGTGCAAATCGCGCTCTCTGAGCAGGATAAAGACCTCGGCCTTCAACTCCACCTCGGCGACTTCTTCCGGGTTGAACAAGACGCGGTCCCCCACTTTCACCGATCGCACATTGGGCCCGACAGCAACCACACTTGCCCATGCCAATCGGTGCCCCATCTTCACCGTGGCCGGAATCAGGATGCCTCCCCCAGATTTTCGCTCCCCCTCAGTTTCCGACGAGACAAGGATCCGGTCGTGCAGCATATGGATGGGCAGGGGCTCTCCGGTGGCCTTCTTCGTCACTGTGCCCCGTCACTTCTTCTTGGCGAGTACGATCACGGCCACAAGCACCACGGTTGTGGCCCCAGCAATGGCAACAGAGGGGACCTTCCAGCCGGCTTCATCTTTGAAGATTCTCGTGACTTGGCCGTACGTTTTCCGGACACGCCTGATGCCGTCTTCCAGCAACTGGTTCGCCTGCTTCTTGGTTTCCTCCACAGTACGGTGGACAACAACGCGGGGATGCACCTGCGTGATCAACTCGGAAATATTGTCAGCCAACCGCTGCCGGACTAGTGCCAAGTCACGCTCAATGTCGTCGGGCGTTCGCTCATCTGCCATCAGGTCTCCTTCACAGCCGCCAGCACAAGCTTACCGCGTCAGATGACCCCCTGGCTGAGAACTGGTGAGCCGCCGGGTAGGATCGTACCATGGTTGAACTGACAAAAGACGACGCAGCCCCCGACTTCCGCTTACAGGATTCTTCGGGCGCCTGGGTGTCCATGAAGGATTACGCCGGCCGAAAACTGATCCTCTATTTTTACCCGGCTGCTCTGACCCCCGGCTGCACCGTTGAAGCCATCGACTTCACCCAATCGGCCCCCGCCTTCAACCAGGCCGGCTACGCCATCGTGGGCGTCTCCCCAGACAAACCAGAAAAGCTGGAACGTTTCATCACTAAACACAACTTGTCGATCACACTCTTGTCCGACCCAGACCGAACCACCCTCAACGCCTACGGCGCCTGGGGCGAACGCTCCCTGTGGGGCAAGGTAGTCACCGGCGTCATCCGTTCCACCTTCGTCATCGACGTCACTCCCCAAGGAACCGGCACCATCCTCGAAGCCCAGTACGGCGTACGAGCCACCGGCCACGTCAACCGCCTCCGTACAACCCTGGGCGTGTAGTTTTCCCGCCCAGCAAACCGCCAGTACGCCTACGTGCGCGGTGAAAGTCTGGCCCCCTGTCACCCCACTCACCACCAACTTCTCTCAACACCAATCTTTTCGGGTTTTAGTGTTATTTTCCATATTGACTAGGTATTTTGACCTGTCGTGTAGTGAGGAGGTGGGTCTCGATCCGTCATGGTGACTGTCCCCGATGGTGTGGTATCAGTGGCCGGGTGTGGTCAACACGACCCGCAGTTCGCCGACGTGGATGGCCGGATTGCTGGTTGACGACGTGGTGGTGGTGAAGCTCCCAGATTGTCCATCGTTGGTGGACCACGCCACACTCCAGGAAACAGTCGCGCTGACGGTGTACCGGGACGTGGTGTCTCCGAGGGTATTGGTGGTCAGGTAGGTGTGTTCGCATCCAGTCGGGGAGTGATGCGACAGCGGATCATTGGGATCCCAAGGCCGCGGAGTCCCAGGTGTTTTACAGGTGACCAAACCGTTGGCGTCTCCAGGGTCAAAGCTGACCTGCGAAGGGGTGACGGTTGCGGTAACAGTAAGACTGTCTTGGGACGCAGTGATGGTGTGGGTCCCCCATTGCAGCGGATCCGTGGCATCCACCCACAACCACATGGGAGCACCAACCCACCACGACAATCCCCAGTCTTCATAACCGGGATAGGTGTAAGCACTGACTCCGACAGTCGGTGGATGCAGGTCGAGTGAGGAGACAGCACTACGAACAAGAGTGACAGGATCAACACCGGGCTTGGCAGGAGTGGAGGGGCCGGTGTCAGCCCAGACGTACGCCTGCTTGAGCACACCAGCTACAGATACCTCGCACCGATACATGGTTCCTTGTGGTTCACCCGAAGCATTCAGATGGCCTTTCCACAACGGGCTGTTGGCTGACCAAGCGACAACCTCGCAGTACGTGTTGTACGTTGAACTCCACCACAAGTTTCCCTGCCAACACGCAACTTCTGTCCCATCCGAACGATGACAACCCGGGGATTGTCCCCGATCAGAGGTGTCGCCAGAGTTGGAACCTTCTGTGTTTGTCGTGTCGGGCACGGTCTGTTGACAGGTTACAGAAACTGTCACCCCGCTCGTATCGTAACTTGCACTGGGCAACGTGGCCTGTACCGAGCAACCGTCTGCGACGCTAACCGCACTGGTCACAGATAGGAATAATCCAATGAGAGCTAAGGAAAGGGCCAGTAGAATTCCCTTCAGCATGTGCCCTCCTCGGACGTGTCTTCCAAGACCAAGTAGTCGCCGGTGGTCATGTGGAGGACGAGGTAGAGCGCTGGTTTTCGGTCTGCTCCTCGAACTCCTACTCGGTTACCTGCGTCATCGGCTAGGTACGAGTCAGTGATGATGTAGCACCCGTGGACATGGTAGCGATCCCCTTGGTCGTCGGTGCTTCCAGGAGTGACGTAGTCAGGGATGAACTGTGGGGCGCCCACGAGGTGGTGCCCAGCTTGTGCCCACTGCATCCATGTTGACACGGCATTGTTGGCCGAAGGGTCGCTTGCGACAGTACGGATAGCGGCCCAGTCGGAGCCTTGGGGGTCTTGTCCGATGGATGCCCAGACTTGAAGGTAGTTCTGAACCGCATCGATGGCGGCTTGTTGCTCGTCGGTCCACTGAGGTGTGGGGGTGGCCGTGGTCACTGACTCACTGGTGGCGACTGGTGTGGGGGTGGCCGGGGATGAAGGGCTGCATCCTGTCATGAGACAGCCCAAAGCGAGGACAGTGAGGGCGCGGGTCAGCTTGTTCATCGGTGACTCCTAACCGGTAGGGACGCGTTCTGCTATCTATTCCACACCATGGTCAACCCCGTTGGAGAAGTTATCCACATGGTTGAGGTTTCTCAGTCACGAGGAAGGTGCACTCGACCGAGACCCAGACCAGCAACGTGGTGAAAATCAACATGAGTGGCCTTTAATAGCGTCTTCCAGGTCAACCCGATCCACACTTCTGCGCTGCCTCATCAGGGTGCACTGGACTCATACGGTACCGCTCGCGACGCAAGCGCCCCTGTGCAGGAACACTGGCTCGTCGGTCGGCACTCAACTTCACGTCCAGTCTGCCCTCAAGGCAACCGTCGACCCATCGCACCCCCACAGTGTCGCTCGCGACGCCAGCAATCGGTGCATCCGGGTTCAAGGTGCGTACCACCCTCAGGCATCGAGGACGATACAATACGCAATGGTTCACAAGGTGGGCGAACTGGGTGCTCTGCCTGTCTCGTCCCAGGACACATGACAGCTGTCCGCAATCCGGACCCTGGGCGGTCGAATCAAGTATCGATATGATGTGCTCTGGAAAGGTTACATATGGATGCGATCCTGCGGCACATCACCCCAAGCGCTGTGCTCACCCTGGCTGATCAGGTTGGCTATCAACCAGGCCAGATCGCCAGCCTGACGCTGGTCCAAAACCAAGCAGTCAGTTTCACTCTGTTCGCTTTCGACGAAGGCGAGGAGATCAGCACCCACGAAGCCGGCGGCGACGCCCTGGTGACGGTTCTCGAGGGGGTTGGCCGCGTCACCCTTGACGGCGTACCACATGAGTTGCGAGCCGGCCAGTCGATCGTGATGCCAGCCCACTCACCGCATGCTGTCTACGCCACCAGACAGTTCAAGATGTCGCTACTGGTGGTGTTGCCGACAGTTTGACCCTGACACCGTGTCAGTCAACGGATTTGACGCCATGAGCGACAACCCGGTCGCTATCGGTGTCTCCTGCTCAACGATTCTGAGCGTACGGAAGCTGTGTCACCACGACCTGTCAACCCAACTGAAACCCATCAATATTCCTTCAACGGTTTCCGGTTTCACAGCCCGGACCAACACCCCAGAGCCGCCCAACGGTGATACTGCGCGACGATAAGTGTGACATCGAACAATCCGCAGGGCTCCTGCGACCGAACAAGGCGTGCGAGTACCGGAGAAGAGACTTGAACTCTCACCCCACAAGGGACAGGAACCTAAATCCTGCGTGTCTACCAATTCCACCACTCCGGCTAGCGGAACCAGTGTATCAAGCAGGTCGCAGGACAACGTCACCTCGGCAGAACGTGGCATGCAGTCCCTCGACAGTAAGATTCCACCGGGGTCATCACCCAGACCGAAAACCCGGCTGTTCCATCAGATGTTCAACACACCCACTGACGCAAGTCACCATTTCACCGGCTTGACAAGCACCAGCCACCCCCACCACATCACAGGCGCAGGCCTAGCCACAACTGCCTCATGTCATCCTCCGAGAGCCGAAAACGGCTACACTGGTCCATGCCCCTATAGCTCAGCGGCAGAGCTGCGGACTTTTAATCCGTAGGTCGCGGGTTCGAATCCCGCTGGGGGCACAAGCGATTGAGGTGAGAGGAATGAAAGCTCGCTTTTGTTCCCGAACCGATTGAGTCTTAATGACAGCGGGTTCGAATAAAAACTTGCAAGGAGTACCGTGTGCCATCTCAGGCGAACACCCCCCAGCAAGACACACAAATTTGGCTTTATTCCTCATTCGCCGCCTTCGCAGCCCCATCAGTGCGTGCTCGGCGAGGCCAGCACAAAGCGAAATGGAACGACGCATAGCCAACAAACCCCTGTTTGACAATAGAGGACATTCACCGCCCTAGGCCGGAAGTCGCAGAATTTGTCGTTCACTTCATGAAGGGGGCAGCACCGGCCGTTCCAGTAAGGCACGGACATCGTCTCCGATGTATGTCGGGTACTGTTGAGGTCCAGCCATAGCAAGATCGGCCATGGTGTGCGATCCCGACAAGACGAACAGAGAGTCCCACCCGGCGTTGTTCGCTCCTTCGATGTCTGTGTCAAGACGATCCCCAACGAACAGTGCACTCGTGCCGCCCAATCGAAACAAAGTCTCATCAAGCAATGGTCGTGCTGGCTTCCCGCCCATGATCGGCGTCAGCCCAGGCAGTGCTTCGCCCATCGCCTTCAGGATGCCTCCCATGCCGATGGCGAGCCCCTCGGAGGAAGGACGATTGAGGTCCGCATTGCAGGCATACCAGGCCGCCCCGGCCTGCACTGCAAAACACCCTTCGTTCAAATCCTCCCACCGTAGCCCCGGATGATACCCCACACAAATCGCCTCGGTTTTATTCGACCGGGCACTCACTGCCACCAGGCCGACCGATGTGATCTCAGCGGCCAGAGCCTGCGTTCCAAGAACAAGAACTTCGGCCCGAGCGGGCAGATGTTCAGCCATGACCCGCGCGGTTGCCTGGGCCGAGGTCACGACATCAGCCGGTGTGCACGCAATTCCCAACCTATTCAGATGTTCAGCCACCGCATCCGGCCCACGCTGGGCATTGTTGGTTACGAAAGCAACACGCACCCTGAGACGGCGCAACTCAGCGATAGTTTCCGGAGCATAGGGTACGGCATCAGCCCCCCGATAAACGACACCGTCGAGATCGAACCCGACGAGGTCGTAATCATCAACCAAGACTGTCATTCGTTGGCCTCGACCCGGGTCATGCCACCATCCTGAACGACATCAGAATCATCAGTCTCATCGGGCACAATCGCTGACTCGCTCTCTGCGACAGGTTCATCAGGCACAATCGCTGATTCACCCACTGCAACATCTTCATCAGGCATATCAATGACCACATCCTCCTCGGCCCGTACGCTTGGCTCAACACCATCCGCACCGCCCTGAGCGAAGTCTTCATCAACATCTTCGGAGTCGTCACCATCCGCATCCAATTCACCACCCTGGTCCTCGACATCGTCGTAATCATCCACAAGGTCATCTAGTTCGTCACCGTCCTCGACATCGTCACCATCCTCATCCAAATCGCCACCTTGGTCATCGATGTCGTCATCATCCTCAACAAGGTCATCGAGCTCGTCACCATCCTCGGCAAAGTCACCATCAACGTCTTCGAAGTCGCCACCATCCACTTCCAGGTCGCGATCACTGTCATCAACGTCGTCATCCTCGCATTCCTCGTCAATGAACTCGCTCTCATCCAGGTCGAAGACAAACCCGTCCAACTCGTCGAGACGGTCCAAAGCAGCTGTGGCACCCTCAGGATCAAGGCTGGCAGCCTGCGCGAAGCCCCGGCGAGCATTCTCCATGTCTCCCGCCTGTGCCAGCAGGTCCGAAAAGGCATACAGTAACCTGCTCTTGGCAACCCGGGGATGACGCCCGGTCGGATACTCGATTTCGCGGCGAAGCAGCCTCATCCCTTCCTCGCGCTGACCCATGTCAGCCCGCACTCCGGCCGTCACAATCAACAGTTCAAGACGCATTGCCGGGTCCGTGATTTCCGGCATCCCCTGACCGGCCAACTCCAACGCCTCCCGGTACTTGCCCAAAGCCCGCAAACAATCCACCATCACAGGTACGCTGTCCGACGACCCGGTCATTCTGCGCAAAGTACGATACTGTGACAAGGCCTCCTCGTACAAACCCGCCGCATACGCTGTTTCCGCAGCCGCCTCCCGCACGATCGGCAACCGCGCAGCTCGCCGCCGCGCCGCCTCCGCATGAAGATAGGCCGCCTGAGGATCGGAGTCAATCAGTTGTCCCGCCATCATCAGATAGGCACCCACGACCTCAGCCATGTCAGCCGACAACCCTTTCAGTTCTGCCCGCATACCCCTCGGCATCTTGGCATCTTCAGACAGTACGGGCACTGGCGGCTCGTCATCGCGCCGCTCCAGCCACGGCCGCGGGGCACGCCTGTCTTCATCATGCCAACTCGACGCGTCACCCCCCCGGTCATCACGGCGGAATCGATCTCGTTCACCCCCCCGCGGTCCGCCCTTCCAAGCTTGACCTCGATAGTCCCGATCCCGACCCCACCGATCAGACCGACCACCACTGTCCTGATTCCGATCCCACCTTTCGGACCGACCACCATTGTCACGGTTCCGATCCGACCGATCAGACCGACCACCACTGTCACGGTTCCGATCCCACCGATCAGACCGACCACCACTGTCACGGTTCCGATCCCACCGATCAGACCCACCACCACTGTCACGGTTCCGATCCCACCGATCAGACCGACCACCACTGTCACGGTTCCGATCTCCTTGACCAAACCGACCACCACCAACAGAATCCCGACGCGGCTCTCCCGACCGGACGCCGGAGCCATGAGCGCCACCCTCCCCCGTCTGACTTCCATCTTCGCGACCCCTGGCCCACCGATCAGACGCACCAGTAGCAGAGTCCCGGCCCGGCTGTCCCGACTGGAAACCAGAGCCATGAGATGTGCCACCCTCAGTCCGATCTCCATGATCGCCCACCTGATCCCACCGACCAGACCGACCACCACCAACAGAATCCCGACGCTGTCCCCCCGAAGAGAAACCCGAACCACGAGACCTGCCGTCCCCTCTTCCACGTCCATGGTCCCGGTTCTGGTCCCACCGATCAGACCCACCATCGGAATTCCGACGAGACTCCCCAGACCTGTAACCTTGGCCACCTACCCTGTCATCCCCCGCCTGATACCCAGAGTCACGGTCCCGGCCCCACTGCTCAGACCGACCACCACCAACCGATCCACCACGCGAACCACTCGACCGATACCCCTCACCTCGAGGTCTGCCATCCCCCACTTGATGCCCACGATCACGATCCCGGCTCCACCGATCAGACCCACCATCTCGAGTACCTTCCCGACGAGACGCCCCAGACCGGTAACCCTGGCCACCTGCCCTATCATCCTCCGCCTGATACCCAGAGTCACGGTCCCGGCCCCACTGCTCAGACCGACCACCACCAACCGATCCACCACGCGAACCACCCGACCGATACCCCTGGCTTCGAGGTCTGTCATTTCCCCCTTGATGTCCACGATCACGATTGTGTTCCCACTGACCAGACCGACCACCACCGGCGTAAGCCCCACGGGATCCAACCGACCGATCACCCTGGCCACGAGGCCTATCATCCCCCGTCTGGTGTCCATGGTCGCGATCTCGGGCCCACCGGCCGGATCCACCACTCACAGCGGGGTCCCCACGTGATTCTCCTGACCGATATCCCTGTCCACGAGCCCTATCATTCCCCTCTTGATGCCCACGATCCCGGCCCCACCGATCTGACCGACCATCTCCAACGCCGTCTCGACCCGAATCCCCTGACCGATAACCCTGGCTGCGAGCCTTTTCTTTGCCTGTTTGCCGACCCCGGTCTCGATCCCGGTCCCACTGGTCAGACCGACCACCAGTGAACTCCCGACTCGGTCCCCCCGCCCTATTGCCCGAGTCATGATCACTACCTCCGGTACGGTCGGTCCGGCTCGTCGACGCGTCTGTCGGGTACCCACCATGCCGATCCCCGTGTGACTGGTTCGTCACCCAACCGGAACGATGATCGCTGTGACTGCTCCTTCCAAACCCGTCACTCTGCCCAGAGGAAGTACCGAACCGTTGTGTACCCTGGTCGCCAAAGGAGCGATCCATGTGACGGAATTGACCCCGGGGCCCACCATGTCGATCATCGGAAAAACGATTGGGACGGTCATGACCCCGAAATCTGTCAGCGCCATGATCACGACGATTCGCAGTACTCCGATCCTCATTGAACGGATGTTCACGACCACCAGCGCGGTCTCCTCCAGGCCGAGTCCCCCGGTACGTTCTCTCATCCCGCCTGGATCTGTCTCCAGTGTGGGAAGGCCGACTGTATGAAAATCGGCGATCCGTGTCGAAGCCTTGCCTGTGGGGCGATGATGTCCCCTCTCCCCTCAACTCTCGTTGACCTGGAGCATAGGTCCTGTGCCCCTGGTCCGCATCCCTGTCTGTCTTGTCTGGCTGACCGACTCCTCGATGTCCTCCTGAGCCGAAATACCTTTTGTCTGGACCATTACGTCCGCCACCATCATTCCAAGGAGAGGAGCCTGGGCGCCCAGAATCAACACCATCCCGGTCATGATTCCTCGCAGTCGTACCATATCCGCCGCCTCGACGGTGATCCTGACCGGTCCTGGGCGTTCTGCGCTCATCGCCTCGGCCCTCACGATTAAATGTCCCTCGGTTGTCGCCACCCCGGGACCACGGACGACTCCCCCCGCGTGACTGATCCCAATTCGCCCGCGGTCTATCATTGCTATTGTGCTGGGGGCGATCCCCCTCGGCCCTGACATCTCGGCGAGTTGATTCCGAGTTGTCCCAGCCAGTGTTTCTGGTGTCTCGCCGGGGGTTCTTTCCCGCGGACCCATCTGTGCGAGAAGCATCGCGACCACGCGGCTGGTCCACGGATCCCTGCTTGTCTCGGCCGGCGTCACGAGACGGACGATCGACCCCCCCACGGGGCGAGACGGAAGACCTCACCGAATGCGAGCCTTCAGCATCACGTCTAGGCGTACGCTTTCCTCCGTTTTCCTGATCCGACATGCACTCATCCTTCCATCCGGTCTCGTACACCGATCACGCTCACAGCACCCGCGCACAAAGAACTTCATCATACCCTACATAACAACAGAACCCCCAAGGCAAGCCTCGAGGGTTCTGTAATAATGTCCGGCGACGTCCTACTCTCCCACACAGTCTCCCGTGCAGTACCATCGGCGCTGAAAGGCTTAACTTCCGGGTTCGGAATGGAGCCGGGTGTTTCCCTTTCGCCATGATCACCGAAACTCTATTGAGATATATCGGATTTTCCCGACCATATCTCGGGAACAACACAGTGGACGCGATCATCTTTGTAAGAACAAGCCCTCGGCCTATTAGTATCGGTCAGCTTCATGCATTACTACACTTCCACGTCCGACCTATCAACCC
>Ga0123354_10002662_pt1 | contig 23888 bp, 22 predicted proteins | sample TergutLab28metaG_2_FD_97872 | JGI IMG/M metagenome (GOLD analysis project Ga0123354, IMG submission 97872) | Labiotermes labralis P4 segment gut microbial communities from Petit-Saut dam, French Guiana - Lab288 P4 | ecosystem: Host-associated > Arthropoda: Insects > Digestive system > Gut ... | reverse complement strand
CCGATACGGGGAGGAGGCCGCAGGATCACCCGGCGTAGCCGGGCAGCCGGAGGCCGACCCGGGTCCCCGTTGAGGGATTTCGGTACCGGATTCGCCTCTGCTGGCAGCAGTTTGCTTCTTAAACGCTCCGGCAGCGCGCAGGCAGTCGTTGGCCAGCTCGGCCAGATCGGCGTTTGTGATCTGAAAGCCGGTCCCTTCGCCCGCCGCCACATCTCGCAGCGTCGAATAGAGCGCCGCCAGGCTGTCGCGTGGGGGCGCCGATGCCTGCAGGATGAAGTCATTGATGCGCGCGTCTTTCTCGGTGAAGAGCAGGTGGATCGTCGCGGGCTTACCATCGCGGCCCCCACGCCCCGACATCTGGTTGAACTCGACATCGTTATAAGGGAAGTGGTAGAGCACCACGTCGCGAATGTCGGGGATATTGACCCCCTCGCCAAAAGCAGACGTCGCGATGATGATCTTAAGCTTGCCATCGCGAAAGCGGCTCTCGATCTCGTGGCGCGTATCGCGCGCCAGACCTGCGTTGTAGAATGCTGTCTGCCAGGCAAACTCCGGCAGCGAACTGCGGATCAGGCGCGCCAGCTCGACTGACTTCTGGCGGGAGTTGACGTAGATAACCATCTTCTCGCCCTTTTGCGCGAGCCGCAGCACGTAGTTCTCTTTGCTGTAGGCCTCGCCCGTCAAGAATGGGAGCTTGACGCCACGCTGGGTCGCTGCGTCGCGCCCGCCGCGCACGTCGGTCAGGCGCAGATTCTCACGCACCGTTGGGTCAAGCACCTGGTTTTCTATGTCCAGTATCTCGCAGATACGCGCCGCAACGTCCGAGCCAGCGGTCGCGGTCACAGCAAGCGTCGTCGGCGCCACAGGCCCCAACTGGGCGATGGCCTCGCCCAGGCGAGCGTAGGCGGGACGGTTGCCCGCCCGCGCCTGGCCGATGTGATGCGCCTCGTCGATGACCACGAAGCCGACGTCGGCCACCTCGGCAAACTCACGCGCATGAAAGGTCAGGAACTCCGGCGTGGTCAACACAATGTCAATGGCACGGGCCGCCAGACCTTCGAAGGCTGTGGCGCGCGCGACCTCGGAGCTCTCTCCTGTGATGACCTGGGCACGCAGGCCAACTTTTGCGAAGGTGTCCTCCAAATGGAACGCCTGGTCGGCCACCAACGCACGCAACGGAAATACGAAAATCGACTGCCGGTGCGCGGTCAGCGCCAGGCGAGCGGCATGCAAGTGAAAGATGAGCGACTTGCCGCGCCCGGTCGCCATGACCGTCAGGGTGTTAGTGCCCGCCGCCAACGCTGCCAGGGTCTCAGTTTGGGCTGCGTGGAGCTGTCCCGTGCCGATGAACAGCCGCCGCAGTTCATCATCAAGCTTTGTTGGCGACAAAGCCGCCAGCTCTTCGCGCGCCGCAGCCTGCGTGGCCACACGGGTCGCGTCGTCGGTATCTGCGCCTTCGCGGGACAACAGCACGTTGACCCCACGTGACCTGCCCTCCTCGCCTCCCGTGACTTGCTCAAGCTCGACCGTATAGCTGGCACTGCCCTCATCAAGCACCGGCGCAAGCTCAGCCGAGAGCGCGCGGTTCAGGAAGCCGATCTGTGCACCTGCGGCGCCCAGGCGGGTCGCGACCACTGCGATCGCATGGGGGTCATACGTATTGTCTGGCTCGCGCCGCAATACCAACGGATCAGCCGGCTGCAGTTGGGCGATAACCTCCTGGCGCCCCTCGAAGCTGACGCCCGCAAGCTTAGTGTAAAAGCTCGCCGCATCGGTGATGTTGGCGTAGTCACGGCGAAGAAAGCTCTCATCGGCATGTTTGAACAGCTCAGATACGAACTCATCCTCATCAGAATGAACACCAAGTGATGGATCGGAAAGTGGAACCCGTACTCGGGGGACGGAGTCGAGATCTGCAGAAGCGGATCGAGACGGAGACGGAGCCCCGAGGCGGAAGTTCGCTTCCTGATCCTTTGCGGTCCCTGGCCCTTCGTAATACGGCTCCAGCTCCACAACATTGAGCTGGACCCCTTTGGCGCCCCGGAACTCATCCTTGTCCAAGGTAAACGCGACCCGTGCAGGAGTCACCTGCCCCACCCATGACGCCGCATCCGGCGCCCGGAAATAGATCGCCTTTCTCACGGCATCACCCTGACGAGCGCGGAATTGCAAGTGCGCCTGATCCTTGCCGACCAGGCCTGCGCGCTCCACATCAACAGGCACAGCAGACAGAACCGGCTTACGCGTGGATTCTCCAAAAGGCTCAAGCGAAGCCAGTTCTTCAGCAAAACCCCAATCGAGCTCCGCCAGGCGGCAGTCAAGATCGCTGATGGCTGCTGGCGTGAACTGCTCCGCTGGCAAGCCATCCAGATAGGCCTCGAAATCAACGCGGAAAGCGTCCAGCTCAGCAGCGGGAAGCGTCAGCCCTGCCGCACCCGCATGGCCTCCGAACTGTGTCAAGTGAGTCGCACACGCAGCCAGGGCCTCATAAACGTTGACCGAGCCGACCGAACGAGCCGAGCCATGGGCAACGCCGTCCTCGATCCCGCACACGATCGATACCGCACCGAAGCGATCGACCAGGCGCGCAGCCACGATACCACGCACTCCCTCGTGCCAACCCTCTCCTGCCGCGACTATGGCACGCTGGCTCGCGGAAAATGTTGCGCCTACCTGCGCAGTCACGACCTCAGTAAGAGCCGCTTCAGTCTCCTGGCGTTCAAGGTTGAGCAGCGTCAGTTGTTCGGCGAAGGCCGCACAATCTCCCGCATCGTCACACAGCAGCAGATCGAGAGCAGCCTGCGGCGAACCCATGCGCCCGGCAGCGTTGAGCCGGGGCGCCAGCGAGAACGCGATTCGATCACTCGTGATGGTGGTCCGATCCAGGTTGCGCACCCTCTCAGCTAATGCACGCAAGCCCTGGTTGGGTTGCTCACGCAGGCGTGTCAGCCCTTCAGCTACCAGCGCGCGGTTCTCCCCCAACAGCGGCATGATGTCGGCAACTGTCCCCATCATCGCCAGATCCGTCCATCTCCTCCAGGCGTCAGGCTCCCCTTCACGGATGCCAAGCGCCTGGATGATCTTCAACGCCACCCCTGCTCCGGATATCTGCGAGGGCTCCTCAAGGTGAGGGATCTGCGTCCCCTTACCATAGGCGGGGTCAAGCTGCGGATTGATAAGCGGAACTCCCTGAGGAAGCGTGGCAGGCTCCGGCGTATGGTGATCGCTAACGATTACATCAATGCCTTCTGCCTTCAAACCAGCCACGGCGTCTGCCGCAGTGATACCGTTGTCGACGGTGATGAGCAGGCTAGGCTTGCTCGCGCGTATCTTATCAAGCGCCTGCTCGGAGAGGCCGTAGCCACCCTCGTTGCGCTGCGGCAGCAGTGCCGTAATCTGTGTCGCACCCAGGGCATGCAGCCCCCGGACCATCAGCGCCGTCGCACTGATGCCATCCAGGTCGTAGTCCCCAAAGACCACAATATGCTCATCGGACCTCAGCGCCGCCTGCAGGCGCGCTACGCCACGGTCCATATTGGGGATCAGGAACGGATCGAGCCAATCACGCTCCAACGAAGGGTTCAGGAAACGCTCGACCTGAGCGGCGTCTGCGAAACCACGCGCACTCAACAGGCGTGCGAACAGCGGCGAACACCCGAGCTCGGCCTGCAGGACCTGTGCTGCTAATTCTCCTCGATCAGTAATCATTTGCGGCGGGGCTCGCCTTCCACTCAGCAAGAAACGCGCGGTACTCCCCTGCCTCGATCGCAGCGCGTGTCCGCGCGGTCAGATCCAGAAGATAGTGCAGGTTATGCTGGGAGAGCAGGATCGCACCGAGCATCTCTTTTGTGGTCACCAGGTGGCGCAGATAGGCGCGGCTGTAGTGAGTGCAGGTGCCACACGCACACTGGGGGTCAAGCGGCCCAAAATCGCGTGCATACTGGGCATTGCGCAGGTTCATGCGCCCAGCACTGGAAAAAGCGGTGCCCATGCGCGCCGTCCGGGTGGGAAGCACGCAGTCGAACATGTCGACGCCAGCGCCGATAGCCTCAAGTATGGTCGTGGGGTTACCCACTCCCATCAGGTAGCGCGGCTTGTCCACAGGCAGAGCAGCGGCCACCTCAGGCAGGGTCTCGAACATAAGCTCATGGGGCTCGCCCACGCTGTAGCCTCCGATGCCAAAACCGTCGAAGTCCAACCCGCCGATGCGCTCAACAGACTCTGCGCGCAGGTCGGCGAAGACGCCCCCCTGCACGATACCGAAGAGCTGCTGGTCAGCACGCGTGCGCACCGCCAGGCAACGCCGGGCCCAGTCAGCGCTGCGCTGGACCGCATCTGCCACAAAGCTCTGCTCCGCCGGGTACGGTGTACACTGGTCAAGCTGCATGATAATATCGGCGCCCAGCTGTTCCTGGATACGCATGTTATCCTCAGGCGTCCAGAAGTGCTTGCTGCCATCGATGATGCTCGCAAACTCAACGCCGTCGTCATGGAGTTTGAGCGTGTCGGCCAGCGAGAACACCTGGAAACCGCCCGAATCGGTCAGGATCGGCAGATCCCAATTCATGAAACGATGCAGGCCGCCTGCTTCGGCGACCAGATCGGCGCCGGGGCGCAGGAACAAATGATAAGTGTTGGCTAATACGACCTGCGCGCCCAGACTGTGAAGCATCGGGGTCTGGACTCCTTTGACCGTTGCCCGCGTCCCAACCGGCATGAAGAGCGGCGTCTGCACCTCGCCGTGCGCCGTCTGCAGCGTGCCGCGGCGTGCTGCTGTCTGGGGATCAGTTGTCAGAAGGGTAAACACCATACTTTAATTCTACTGGATTGCCGCGTCGCTACGCTCCTCGAGGCGAACAAAGGGGAGAGTGCGCCAAAAGGTATTTTGCGTTGTAATGGATGAGATACCGGTGCGCAGCAAGGCGACGCAGCTTGTCAGCCGCCAGTTTTGCTGGAAGCCGGTAGATCGCCATTAGGGCACAAAATCGAAGAGAGGTTGCCTCGTCCTAAGCAACCTCTCTCACTACTATGAAGAAACGTATTGAAACTATGTTGTTGACCGTCAAACGCTTCTCCACGCAACTAATTGTACTATAAAACTCACAAATTTGCATAAACCCTGGGCAACAAAGCGCGCAGAGCGCGCTGGCCGGGTATCCTTTTACGTTAAACGGTAGAGAAAGGCGCAGAAATGCGCTAGCCGATCGTGCCGCCACCCGCAGAAAGCTTCTTCTGCAACTTGCGGGCAAGGATCGAAAGAATGAAGTTGACGATGAAGTAAATGCCTGCGACGATCGCATAGGTCATCAATACCTGGCCGACACCCGTGGACTGCGACTGTATGATCTTGCCTCGATTCATCAGCTCGACCACTCCTAATTGGAACGCAAAGGCTGAGTCCTTGATGGCCGTCACAAACTGTGAAACCATCGGCGGGATCATCTTCGTGACCGCCTGGGGCAACACGATATAGCGCAGGATCTGGATATAGGTCATGCCCTGGCTGCGCGCCGCCTCCCATTGCCCTTTTGGAATGGAATTCAGCCCGCCACGCACGACTTCGGCTACCACCGCTCCCGTAAAGATCGACATCGCGACGATAGCGGCTGTCAGGTTCTCCATTTGCCCAATCAGGAAAAACGCGAACATCAACAGCAGCAGCGGGACATTACGCAGGAACTCGATATAGACGGCGGCGATCTGACTGACGACGGGAACTTTTGAGTAGCGCATGACACCAAAGATGACACCGAGGATAAAAGCCACCACGATCGAGATCGCCGAGACGATGAGGGTCACACCCAGGCCGTTGAGCAACGAGGTCCAAAATGATCCCTGTGCCAGCATGTGCGCGATACTCAGATTATTCATCAGTTATTCACCTCCGCCCTATCTTCCAGACGCCTGGCAAGTGTTGCGAGCGGGAAGCAGAGAATGAAGTACAACAGTGCCGCAACCAAAAACGCTGGCCCCGTTGTCATATCAGAAATCTGTTTCGTCATGTACATAAGCTCCATCGCGCCGATAGCCACGCCCACTGAGGTATTTTTCACCAGGTTGACCGCCTGGTTGGTCAGCGGCGGCAGCACAACACGCAGCGCCTGCGGGATGACCACATAGCGCATCGCCTGCACATAGGTCATACCCTGCGAGAGCGAGGCCTCCAGCTGACCGCGATGGATTGACTGGATGCCCGCGCGAACTGCCTCAGAGATATAGGCCCCGTGATACATACTGAGCGCGATGACCAAGATCATGAAAAGCGGCACTTTCACCAGCGCGGGCCAGATCAAAGGTAAACCGAACGTGAGAAAGATTGCCTGTAACATGAGCGGTGTATTCTGGAAAAACTCGACATACACGCGAGCGACTGCGCGCGCGACCTTCCATTGCGACGTGGCTAACACGCCAAAGACGATCCCGAGGATCAACGCAAAGAAGAGCCCCAACAGCGACACCTCTACCGTGAGCAGCAGGCCATGCAGAAGCCCCGTGAAGCCGTTCTTAAAGAAGTACTGCCACTGCTGGAGGCTGAACATGTACTGGATGTTCGAAAACCACTGTGTAAATCCGCCGGACACTATCGCCTTTCTGTTACGTCAGTCTTTACCGTACAGAGAGTTGGGCGTCGCTTGGACGCCCAACTCTCTTGTAGCTCGATTACTTGCTCAGGCCATAGCCCGCGTACTTGGTGATCAGGCCATCGATCGTACCGTCTGACTTCCACTTGACGATAAGATCATTGACCCAGGAAGCCAGGTCTTTGTTGCTTAGCTTGGTCGCAATACCGTAGTCCTGCGGAGCGAACTTGTCCGGCAGAAGCATGACGCTGTCATTCATGTAGCCAGCCAGGATCGAACCATCGACTGAGAAGCCATCCACACGACCCGACATCAGAGCGGTCGAGCAGCTGGGATAGTCCGCGAAGGACTGGAACTTGATCCCGGTGATACCCTGGGACTTCGCCTCAGCCTCAACGGCCGCCTGCGAGGTAGAACCAGTCGCGACTGCAATGGTCTTACCCGCCATACCCTTCAGGTCAGCAATATTTGAACTCTTCTTCACCATGACGCGCACTGCGTCGGTGTAGTACGGATCAGTGAAGTTCCACTTAAGTTTACGATCCGGCTTGATCGTGAAGGTCGCGATGACCATGTCGATCTGGCCGTTGTCAAGCAGCGTGCCGCGCGTGTCAGCCGTAACAGGCGTGAATTTCACCATGTTGTCGTTATAGCTGCTGCCGAAGATCTCCTTGCCAATATTATGAGCCAGGTCGATCTCCATACCGGCAAACTTATTGGTCTTCTGATCAAGTAGACCAAAGCCTGGAACGTCCTGCTTCACGCCAACGCGCAGAACACCACGATCCTTGATGGCTTGTACCTGGGCAGGAAGATTCGAAGCCTCAGTTGATGTATTGTTCGTCGTCGTGCTCCCGCAGCCCGCCAGGCCGAAGGCTGAGACCAGCAGAGCTGCCGCCAATCCCAAAAATACCAGCTTTTTCATAGGCTCTCCGTTCTTAGGGCCCTTTTGCCCTGGTCGGTCGGGCGCCTGCCCGAACTTGCTCTTTTACCTATCGTGAACGGCCTCTCCTTGCTAACTTGAAGCGCTGAGCGGCCGCACCACACAACTAATGCAAAATCTTACTGAGGAACAGTTTTGTACGGTCGTTGGTAGGATTCTCGAAAAAGTGCTCTGGCGTGCCATCCTCAAGAATCTGGCCTTCATCCACGAACACCACGCGATCGGCTGCCTGGCGAGCGAAACCCATTTCATGGGTGACCACGACCATCGTGATCCCCTCCTGAGCGAGACCTATGATGACGTCAAGAACCTCCTGGATCATCTCAGGGTCAAGCGCACTGGTCGGCTCATCGAATAGCAGGGTCTTTGGATGCATATTGAGCGCACGAGCGATCGCCACCCGCTGTTGCTGGCCACCGGAAAGCTGCGCAGGGTAAGCGTCAGCCTTATCCTTCAGGCCGACCCGCTCAAGATACGCCATGCCTGAATCGACCGCCTCGGTTTTACTGACGCCCTGCACCACAGTCGGAGCGAGCGTAAGGTTCTCCAGAACGGTTTTATGAGGGTAAAGGTTGAACTGCTGAAATACCATCGCTATAGACTGGCGGACTTTCGCGACCGGAGCTTTCTTCGCTGTGATCTCGACTCCATCGACGGTAACCGAACCAGAGGTGGGATGTTCCAGCAAATTCATACACCGGATCATCGTCGACTTCCCGGAGCCGGACGGGCCTATGATAACGATCTTTTGCCCTGTCGGGACCAGAAGATTGACGTCCTTCAGGACATGGTTTTGCCCGAAATACTTTTCGACGTTCTTCAGTTCGATCAAGTTGTCCTCCATCTGTTGAGGCACTCTATAAGTAAGATTACATTGTACCTGAACAGGGGGAAAAGCAAAAGAGTAAGAGGCGAACGATACACAAGGACGCCTTGTAGGGCGCCCTTGAATATTCGTCAGATGGCGATTATTTACGTCTTTGATTACTCCAGTGTAACAGCAACGCCTGCCTCTTCCAGCTTGCTCTTGGCCTCTTCAGCCTTGTCGGTCGCAGCGTGTTACTTTTACGTTAGTCCCGAGGGGCTACTTCTGCGCCACACTCCGGGCAGAATTTTACACCCGCCTCTATCGCCGCATGGCAGTGCGTGCAGACCAGGGGAGCCGGTACGGCCAAAACGGCTTCGGTCCCGGTCCCCTCTCCACCACTTGTAGGCTCTGATTTGATCTCCGCATTCATCTCATCCAAGCCAGTCCGTACGGACTTCATCGTTGCGCCAAGCTGCTTTCCAAGCTTTGGCAACTGCTTTGGGCCAACGACCAGAATAAGAATGACCAGGAGAATAATAAGTCCCGGCGGTCCCATAAGCCATTCCATTTGCATCCTCCTCAAGTACTTTTGCACTCAGTCAAAGAAACCAAACCTTCGTTTACCTTCCAAGTGCGTGTCCATTCTAGCACCATTACTGTCGTATGCAACTAAATTTTTATACATAGATTTTGTATATATTATCACCTCTTATATTCACTATACTATCTGATTATGTCAGGTGGTTTTTTACATAAAATCTGAGGCTTGGCGGCCGTTTTCCCCTCTCTTGATAATCAAGCCAAATGAAAAGTATAAGAAGAAAGCAGGAGCCGCAGCAGTGTTGGAAACCATAATGAGAGTGTCAGCGGCAGCTGGGCGCGCCACAAAAAAGGCTGCGCCAAAATGACGCAGCCCTTCTATTGTCTGTTAACAGCTATCAGTTATTTCAGCGTGACAGCAGCGCCCGCCTCTTCCAGCTTGCCCTTGGCCTCTTCAGCCTTATCTTTTGCAGCGCCCTCGAGAATCGGTTTCGGAGCAGCCTCTACCAAGTCCTTGGCCTCTTTCAGGCCCAAGCTCGTCAGCTCGCGGACAACCTTGATGACCGCGATCTTGTTATCGCCGAAGCCCTCAAGGACAACATCGAAGAAGTCTTTCTCCTCATCAGCAGCAGCGGCGCCATCGCCCGCGGCCGGCGCGGCAGCAACGGCCACCGGAGCAGCGGCGGACACGCCAAAGACCTCTTCAAGCTCCTTGACCAACTCTGAAAGCTCAAGGGCAGGCATTGCCTTTAACGCTTCTACGATCTCCTCTTTTGATACAGCCATGATAGTTCCTTTCTTATGCGGGACAGGCGACGCGCCTCCCGCTCCAATTCGATCTTTTCCTTATGCGGCTTTCTTTGCCGCCGCATCCAATACGGTCACGAGGCCGCGCGACGGTCCGCTGATAACATAAACGAAACCGCGCGTCGGGTTCTGGAGCGTGCCGAGAAGCTTCGCGAGCAGCTCTTCGCGCGACGGAAGCGCGGCAAGCGCTGTCAACGCATCGCTGTCGAGTACCTGGTTCTGCACCAGGCCGCCCTTGAGCTCAAGCTCAGCATGATCTTTGCTGAAGTCCTTAAGTACCTTTGCGGCAGCCACCGGATCTTCACCCGTGAAGATGAAGGCTGAAGGGCCTTCAAGCAGGTCGCCCAGTTCGGGCAAGGCAAGCTCGGTCATCGCGATCGCGACAAGCGTGTTCTTGTACACGATGAAGTGTCCGCCGGACTCAGTGATCTTGCGCCGTAGTGCGCTGATGTTCTTGACCGACAGGCCACGATAATCAACAAGCAGAACGTTCTCGGAATCAGAGAACTGACTCTTGATCTCTGTCACTGCTTCCTTTTTCACATGTGCTGGCATATCTGTAATTTCACCACCTTTCGGACTGTCCTTCCTGACTTGGTACGCTGCAACAAAAAACCCTTGGCTGAGATAGTCAGTCAAGGGCCGCGTCTGTCAGAAAGGAGCGCCTCGGGAGGTGCTTTTCCTGGGATGCGACTACCTCGGTGGGCGGAACCCCTGGCTCCATTACCCTCTCGACGAGAGGACCGACTGTCTTCGGCAGCGTTACATCAGGTAACTTTTCAAGTGGATATTATGATAGCAGAATGTTCACAGCCCGTCTAGCGGTTGCTTGCGTTGGGGCTGCTGTTGGGGCTGCTGGGTCGGCGGCGGATGATCTTGACCTGTTTGCGCTCCGCCCTCATGCTCTCCAGCATCTCGCGGATCTCGTCGGGGCCCTTGCCTTCCTCTTCCCCGCCACGCGCGACCTGGAGGCGCTTGTAAGCTGCCAGCGCCATCGAGAGCACCGGCGCTGCCAGCGTCATGCCAAGAACGCCACCAAAGGTACTCCCCAGGATCGTGGCCACAAGTGTGGCGAGCGGATGCAGGTCGAGGGTCTTGCTCATTGTGAAGTTGGTGACGATCGACTGGATGATATTGTGAGCAATAAGTACAACGATCAGCACGATCAGCGCCTGCTGGAGGCCTCCGCCTCCCAGAGCGACCAGGCAAGCAAACACGCTGCTGATCACCGCGCCGAAGATGGGGATATAGGAGACCAGGAACGTGACGACCATGATGGGCCCCACGAGCGGCACTCCCATGATCGCAAGCGCCGCTCCGATGACGGCAGACACGACCGCTGCCGTGATGGTCGTGCTTTTGAAATAGCCCCGCAGGCTGCGCGCGCCATCGTGGACGAGCGCCGCGCCGATCGGGTCGCTGACGCCCAGGTGACGTCCGATGAAACCCATAATGTTGTCGTAGTCCGTCAGGAAGTAGAACAGACAGAGTATGCCCAAAAACACCATGAATATCGCGCCCAGCACTCCGGATAGAAGCGATTTAACCTGATTGAAGCCAGAAGTGATCCCCGAGGTGATGCTGCCGAGATCAACACGCGAGGTAGCCGAGCCAGCCGACGAAGTACCAGAGCTGTTCCCGTTCGGGATAAGACTATTAATGTAGTCATTGATCGCCTGGGTCGCCTGGTCAACAGAGCGATTGACTGTTGCCTTCGGGACGCCCGCAGCCTCAAGCCGATCGACTGCAAAGTTCCCGAGGTCGTTGGTCCCCTCAATGATCTGATGGCCAATAGCAGGCGCCTGGTTGACCACGCCTGTGACCGTGATCTGCAGGGCCACTACGACCAGGCCGACGACCAGGATGATGACAACTATGGCAGACAGCGCGCGGGGGAGTTTGATCCTCGTACCAAGTTTTACGAGTGGGTGAGCAATGATCGCCATGACCGCTGCTATGATCAGCGGCACCGTGATGGTCGCCGCCAGGCGTAACACGTAGAGCAATCCTGCAATACCAGCGCCGACCACCAGCACCAGTGCGACATTAACGCCGAGGGAAAGCAGCCACGGGGCAACACCGGGGATATGCGAGAGTTTATCTTTTGGTGTAGTCATCGTTGCTTATTATATGACAAAAGAGCCCAGCATAAGCCGGGCTCTTTATTGTCTTACCGAGAAAACTCAGTAGTTGAGATCCTCACTTGTGACCCTGCCCCGGAAAGCGCGATACGCCAGATAGTGGTAGAACAGGACCAGTGGCACGCCAACACAGGCGATAAGGGTCATCGCCAGCAACGCGTTATTGCTCCCACCCGCCGATGCGATCGTGATCGAGGGCCCGCTGGAAGCAGGTATCAGGTTGGGATAGATACTCGCCGCAAAAACGATAACCAGCGCAACACAGTTGATCGAGGACGCGATAAACGCCCCCAGGTCACGCCCCTGCTTGCTGAGCACCAACGACCCCGCGCTGCCCACAAGGATCAGGACCAAGCTCAGCCAGCGCAGCACCAGCGCAAAACCGCCGGCCATCACAGGCTTGACCCACAGTATTGCCGCCAGGCAAGCGACCACGGCCACAACAGCTACAATCACCGCAAAGATCGGCTGGAGCTTTTTGGCGCGGTGGTAGACTTCGCTTTCGGCGGGCGCTTTCACGCCGAGCCACGTCAGGCCCTGCAAAATGAACTGCACCAAGCCCAGCACGCCGATCAACAGCGAGAAAGGATTGAGCAGGGCGAAGAATCCGCCCGTGTAGTTGCCAGCTGCGTCGAGCGGCAAGCCGCGTACCACGTTGCCGACCGCCACACCGAAGAGCAACGCCGGCACCAGACTTCCCACAAAGAAGAGGACGTCGTGCAGCTTTGCCCACGCATGATCATGATGCCGGAACTCAAGGCTGATCGCACGGACGATCAACCCAAAGAGCACAAGCATGATGGCAAGATAGAAGCCGGAAAAGCTCGTGGCGTAGGCCGGAGCGAACGCCGCAAACAGCGCGCCACCCGCCGTGAGCAGCCAGACCTCGTTGCCGTCCCAGACCGGGCCGACGGAGACGCGCATCATCGCTTTTTCCTTCTCGGCCTTACCTAAGAAGGGATAGAGGATGCCAACACCTAAGTCGAAACCGTCCAGGACGAAGTAGCCAACCAACAAAACACCGATAAGGATGAACCAAAGCACTTGTAGGGGGGTTGCTGTCACTGCCATGTTAGTTCACCTCCTTTGCTGCCTCAGCCGTGTCTGCGCCAGCAATCGCCGCTGGTTGTGCCGGCTGATCCGGCTCAAGCTGGGGGCCTCGTTTGATAAGCCTGAACACCACCCGCAGATAGATGATCGCAATAAGCAGATAGACCACAATGAACAACAGGATCGTGATGATGATCTGCGCGGGAGGTACCGTCGCAGACGCGCTGACGCCTTCCGAGGTGCGCTGCAGCCCCCAGACGATCCAGGGCTGGCGCCCGATCTCTGCCGCCATCCAGCCGCATTGGATCGCCGCAAGCGGGGCCAGCGGCGCCCAGATCAGGATCTTCTGCGCCCATGCCTTGTCCTTGATGCGATCCTTGCGCTCCATGATAAACGCAGCAAGTGAGACTATCACCATCACACCCCAAAGAATCACCATCAGATGATAGGTCTGGAAGGTCGCCTGCAGAGGCGGATGGTTCTGGGTCGGAATGTCTTTCAAGCCCTTGAATGAGGTCGAGGTATTCAGGTTGGTGAGCAGGCCGATGAACCCAGGGATCGGAACATTGATCGAGTGGGTCTGCTGCTTGGCGGAATCCACCCAGCCTATAATCGCCATGTCCATCGGGCCGGTATTCCAGTGGCCTTCCAGGGCCGCCAGCTTCTCCGGCTGGTTGTCGGCGACCTCAATGGCCTGCAGGTGCCCCAGCGGGAGCATGAGGATGCTCGCGATCAGGCCGATCACCACGCCCAGGCGCATGGTCTTCTTCGCGAAATCAAGGTGCTCTTTCTTAAGGTAATAGTAGGCAGAGATCGCCATTGCCAGAAACGCTCCCATGGCAATTAAGGCGACTACTACATGAAAATAACGTTGGAACGTCGAGTTATTCACAGCGGCAGCCAGGAAGTTCGTAAGCCGGGCGCGTCCATTGACGATTTGGTAGCCAGCTGGTGTCTGCATCCAGGAGTTCGCAATGATGATCCAGAGCGCGGATAAGCAGGAGCCTGCCCAGGTCAACCAGGCCGAGACATTGTAGAACTTCGGCGAGACTCGCTTCTGCCCAAAGATCAGGATGCCGAGAAACACCGACTCCAGGAAGAACGCAAACAGCGCCTCCGCCGCGAGCGGGGCGCCAAAGATGTCGCCCACAAAGCGCGAGTAGTTCGCCCAGTTGGTACCAAACGCAAACTCCATGGTCACGCCAGTCGCGACGCCTACAATAAAGGTCGCCGCATATATTTTTACGAACAATTTGAGATGAGCCAGATCCCGTGGGTCACGCGACTTGTAATAGCGCTGTGACGTGAGTGCCATGATCAGCCCAAGGCCGATCGACATAGGCACGAACAGAAAGTGGAACGCGACGGTCAACGCGAATTGAAATCGCGCCAGCCCCGCTACGTTTCCGAGAACTCCCATAGCCTCCTCCTTTTTCAACGTGGATTTGAACTGTCATACGCCGCCTTATTGCGTTCTCGTTATATGAGACTCATTCGGCAACAATATATGACAGAAACATCATAGCACTAGAAATGATGGAATACCAGTAGTATTTTTCAGGCTTTCCAGGACCGGTCAAGCGGGCCGTTTTCAGGGCTACTCAAGCCGTCGGCCAAGTCGCTCCTTGTTTTGTTCAGGCAGGCTCGTAACCAGCCTCGACAATGGCGGCTTTGATCGCCTCATGCGTGGTCTGCGTTTCGTCATACTGTACCTCGACCCGCGCCTTCTTGTGGCTGGCCTTGACCTTTTTGATGCCGGGTAAAGTTTGGATCTGTGAGATGACCGCGTGTTCGCAGTGCTCGCACATCATGCCGGTAACCGGTATCGTTTCTTTTATCATAGTCGGCTCCTTTCTATTTTCAAGCATATCATTGGCGTCATTGCGACCTCCGAGCCGCAATCCCAGAGCCGGAGACCCCGGGCCGAGCCCGGGATGACGGGCGTCATTGCTTTATTTGCGGTTTGAATCTTTTGAGGCGCAGGGCGTTTGACACCACTGACACGGAGCTCAGGCTCATCGCGGCGGCTGCAATCATCGGGCTTAAGAGCGGCCCACCAAACAAATGCAACAAGCCAGCTGCGACAGGAATGCCCACCACATTGTAACCAAAGGCCCAGAACAAGTTCTGCTTCACGTTGCGGATCGTGCGCTTGCTCAGATCGATCGCCACTGAAACATCGCGCAGGTCGTTATGGATCAGCACAATATCGGCCGATTCCAGCGCCACGTCTGTCCCCGAGCCTATCGCGATACCGACATCGGCCTGAGCGAGCGCCGGCGCGTCGTTGACGCCGTCACCGACCATCGCGACGATCTCGCCTGCCTCCTGCAGCTTTCTGACCTCGGCGGACTTATCCTGGGGCAGGACCTCTGCCAGCACGCGATCGATACCCACTTCTGCCGCGATCGCAGATGCCGTGCGCTGGGTATCCCCCGTGATCATCGCGACCTTGATGTCCTGCTTACGCAGCAGCGCAACCGCCTCGGCGCTGGTCGGCTTAACGGCGTCGGCCACCGCGATCAGCCCTGCAAGGCTCCCGTCAAGCGCTACGTATACAGGTGTTTTGCCTGCTGCGGCCAGCTGCTGCGCCTGCGCAGCCAGCGCCTCAGTCGCAATCTGGCGCTCTTCTAGCAGCGCGGCAGTCCCTGCCAGCACGGCGTGTCCGGCAACATTTGCCCGCACCCCGCGCCCCGTCAAAGACTCAAAGTCAGCAGCAGGCGCCAGCGCCAATCCGCGCCCAAGCGCGCCCGCCACGATCGCCTGTCCCAGCGGGTGCTCCGAGTCATGCTCCGCCCCCGCCGCCAGCGCCAACAACCCATCCCTTGACGAGAAATCAGTAGCGAAACCCGTACTCGGTGGACGGAGTTGGGATTCGCTTTCGCGAATCTCAACGGCGACGGGGCCCCGAGGCGGAAGTTCGCTGCTGATCTCTCGTCCAACTGGCATGACCTCAGTTACGCTCGGCGCGCCCTGGGTGATCGTGCCCGTCTTGTCAAGCACGACCGTCGTGACCTCGTGGGCACGCTCCAACGCCTCGCCGCTCTTGATGAGGACACCGAACCTGGCGCCTCTGCCCATCCCCACCATGAGCGCCGTCGGCGTGGCCAGCCCCAACGCGCAGGGACACGCGATCACGAGCACCGCAATAAATATCTTGAGCGCGAAGGCCACCGGGCCGGGCTGCCCCACAAACAGCGCACTACCGGGCCAGAGCAGGTAGGCCCCCAGCCACAGCAGCCCCGCAGCCAGCGCGACCGCGATGACCACGGGCACAAAGATTGCCGCTACTTTGTCCGCAAACGAGGCGATCGGCGCTTTGGAGCCCTGCGCTTCCTCGACTAGCGCGATAATGCCCGCCAGCGCCGTGTCGCCTCCCACCTTCGTCGCACGCATGCGTAACGACCCGGTGGTATTCAGGCTCGCGCCGTAGAGCTCGTCGCCCGCGCTTTTGCTCACCGGCATGCTCTCCCCCGTGAGCATCGACTCGTCGATGGCGCTCGTGCCGCTGATGACCACGCCGTCAACGGGTATCCGGGCACCGGGGCGCACGAGCAAAATGTCGCCGGTCTCGACCTCGTCGAGCGGACATTGGCACTCTGAGCCATCCGCCGCGATGCGGATCGCCGTTTTAGGCGCAAGCCCCATGAGGCTGGTAATGGCCTCGCCCGCGCGGCCCTTGCTCACCGCTTCAAGCGTCTTGCCTAACATGATGAGTGTGATGATCACGCCCGCGCTCTCGATGTAGAGCGAATGGACCGCCTCAGTGTGACCAAGCGCGATCAGCACCGTATTGTAAAGGCTCCAGCCCAGCGCGGCCGTCGTGCTGATGGCAATGAGCGCGTCCATGTTCGGCGCGCGATCGATCAAGGACCGGAAGCCTACCGTGTAGAAGCGTCGCCCCATCACGACGATGGGTATCACGAGGATAAACTGCGCCACAGCATAGGTCAGCGGACGCAAACCTGGGTCGAGGAAGGCAGGCAGGACGCCAGGCGCCATCGCGTGAGCCATGCCGGGCATGCTGGCCATCGGGCCAGCGCCCATCACGAGCATCGGCGCCATCGCGATATAGAGCAGCGGCGCCGCGAATACCGCTGACACAATGAAGCGCAGCCACTGGCCCCGGATTTCGCGCTTTTTGCGCTGGCGGTCGGCCTCCAGCGCTTCCTGGGTGCCCGCCACTTCAAGCGCTTTGTAGCCCGCGTGCGCCACCGCGGCCTGAATCGCGGAGACGTCGGTACGCGCCGTATCGTAGCTCAAAGTCGCCTTCTCCGTCGCCAGGTTGACGGCAACCTGCTCGACGCCTTCGACACCCGCAATGGCCCGCTCGACCCGCGCCACGCAGGCGGCACAGGTCATGCCGCTGATGGGAAGTGATATCGTCTTGAGTGCCATCGTACCCGCATTTCTCTCCAGGAACGACCGTCCGTCCCTCTTCTGTATTGTAGTATCGCAGATGCGCACGCTACAATAAGAGCAGGACTTTTGGTGGTCGAACGTGCCCAGACCGCCAACTAACTACCGGAATATCTTATGGATACAACTTCTTACACTCCATATCTTTCGATACTACGTAGCGAACTGATCCCTGCCCTGGGTTGCACCGAGCCGATCGCAGTGGCGCTCGCTGGCGCGAAGACGCGCGAGGTACTTGGGAGCTTCCCCTCAGTAATGGAGGTCGCCTGTTCGGGCAATATCATCAAGAATGTAGCTGGCGTGCTCGTGCCGGCGTCAGGCGGACACAAGGGCATCCGCACGGCGGCTATCCTCGGTGCGCTGGGCGGTGACGCAGACCGCGAACTCCAGGTGCTTGAGACGATCAGCGAGGCCGACCGTAACCGTTTAGAGGAGCTCCTGGCAACCGATTACTGTCACACCAGCGCAATCCCCGAGAGCGCCAACCTGGTTATCCGCATTAAAGCCTTTGACGACAAGGGTCACCACTCGTTCGTCGAGATATGCAGCGAGCATACCCACTTCTCGCGCATCGAGCGCGATGACGTCACCCTGCTTGATGATACAACCCCGGCAGAAGAGAACACTGAGACCAAGGAGCAAGCTTTGTCCGTTGAGGGCATCCTTGACTTTGCCGAGGAGCTTGACACCGCCGATGTATGTGAGCTGTTCGACCAGCAGATCGAGATGAACGAGGCGATCTCGCGCGCGGGGCTCGAAGAGAATTACGGCGCAGGCGTCGGAAAAACACTCATCGAGAGAGACACGGGGACCGTCATGACTCGCGCGACCGCATTGGCCGCCGCTGGCAGCGACGCGCGCATGAGCGGCTGCATGATGCCGGTCATTATTAACTCGGGTAGCGGCAACCAGGGGATCACGGCCTCGATGCCCGTCGTTGAGTATGCCCGCGAACTAGGCGCCTCACGTGAGCAGCTCTACCGCGCGCTGGCAATCAGCAACCTGGTCGCCATCCATATCAAGAGCCGTCTCGGGAAACTGAGCGCGTTTTGTGGCGCAGTCTGTGCCGCCTGTGGGAGCGGCGCGGCTATTACCTGGCTTACGACCCAGGGCGACCGGGCAATGATAAAGGCCACGATCACCAATACGCTGGTGACCATTGGTGGCATGTTCTGTGACGGAGCAAAACCCAGTTGCGCAGCTAAAGTCGCCTCTTCACTGGAAGCGGCGCTGCTCGCCAGTGACCTGGCATGCCGCGACAAAAACTTTCAGCCCGGCGAAGGGCTTGTGCAGGCAGACGTTGAGGCCACAATTGAGGTAATCGGCCGCCTGGGACGCGACGCCATGCGCTCCACCGACAAAGAGATCCTGGACCTGATGATCGGCTCCGGAAACTCCCACTCCTGACAAAAGCGCTCAGATACGATAAAGTAGATAAGTCGTTTTAGGGCGGGGTGAAACTCCCCACTGGCGGTGAAGAGCAGGGCCTCACAGTAGGCGCTGCCCCAAGTCCGAGAGCCTCATGCAGGCAGATCTGGTCAGAATCCAGAACCAACGGTCACAGTCCGGATGAAGAAACGGAGACGTCCATGTCTGCACGTTCACAGCGCACCGATGTTAAGAAACTGGTGATCCTGGCTCTGCTGGTCGCGATCGCCGTCGTCTTGAGCCAGCTCAAGACCTTCCCCTTGTTCTCGAACTTCCTCCAATATGACGCCTCGGGAGCGATCGTATTGCTTGCCGCCTTGCTGTATGGGCCAGTGGAGGGAGTAATCGTCGCGATACTTGTTGGCGCGCTGCGCCTGCCCCTTGCCGAGCCGGGGGGGTACTTTGGCGTCGCGATGGACATCGCCGCCTACCTGGCGCTGGTGATACCGTCTGGGCTGCTGTTCAAGCGCCTGGGAAAGCGCCGCGGCGGGCAGGAGGTCGCGCTGATACCAGGCGTGATCCTCATGGTGGCCGTGATGATCGCCGTCAACATCGCTTTGACGCCGGTGTTCTGGGGCATCCCCCGCCCCACCGTGATCAATCTTGTCGTCCCGGCGCTCTTGCCCTTTAACCTGTTCAAAGCCCTGGTAAACAGCGTACTGGCGCTTGCGCTTTGTAAAGCACTATACAAAACAGCGCATAAGGAGTAATCGGGCAGCCCACAGAGCTGCCGCAGGGCAATGTTACCCATCGCCTGGCGCACTCGCATTTTGTTATTGTGTAGTTATTTGCGGCGCAGGAACATCAGGACAATAACGGCAACCACCGCCACAGCGAATAGTATCAGCGCTATGATCAAAGGACGAAGTTGGTCGCCCGTAGCAGGCAGCAAGGGCGATGCAAGGAGAATAGGGGCATACATCATCTTCTCAGTCCTCTCGTTTGACACTGATTATTATAGCTGAGCTCCCGGGGCTTGATCGAGACAACACAAAAAGGAGCCTGCGTAATGCAGACTCCTTTTGTGTTTACTGGATTACTTTATCGCTACGCTCTTCGTGGCGGACACGTAAGGCTATTCCTCACTAATGCGCGTGATCGACGGGTCGACTTTGACACCGGGCCCCATCGTCGAGGCCAGGGCGATCGACTTCAGGTATTTGCCCTTTGCCGCCGCTGGCTTCACCCGAACCAGCTCTTCTAACAAGGCGCCATAATTGCCCAGCAGCGCGCTTGCGTCAAATGACTTCTTCCCGATGGGCACATGACAGATACCATAGCGGTCGGCACGATACTCGACACGACCAGCCTTAAGCTCCCCAACGATCTTGGCCACATCAGTGGTGACGGTACCGAGCTTGGGGTTCGGCATCAGGCTCCGTGGCCCCAGGAGCTTGCCCAGGCGGCCAACCTTGCCCATCATGTCGGGAGTCGCGACCGCAGCGTCGAAATCGAACCAGCCGCCGCTGATCTTTTGTACCAGGTCATCAGAGCCGACGATGTCAGCGCCAGCTTCTTCTGCCGCGCGCGCCAGGTCGCCTTCCGCAAATACCGCTACCCGTACCGCCTTGCCCGTACCATGAGGCAGCGAGATGCTGCCACGTACCTGCTGATCGGCCTGACGGGTATCGATTCCCAGGCGAAAGTGAGCCTCAATCGTCTCGTCGAAGTTCGCCGAAGCGGTCTCTTTGACCAGCTCGCAAGCCTCTTGTGGCTCATAGAGCTTATCATGCTCGATCTTGCCGCGCGCTGCTGCATATTTCTTGCTGTGTGCCATTTTCTCGTACCTCCTGTGGTGCTACCGGCTGCCCGAACCAGGCCGCCTCCCAACTTTTAAACTTCCATAAAGACGCGAAATGAACGTTGTCTGGCTCGGCGCTGCAAAGCGATGCAGTCTGAAGACCGTGAGCTTTACAGGAGCAACGCCAGACGACGTTCAGGCGCGTCTACTCGACAATGATGCCCATCGAACGTGCGGTACCTGCCACGATTTTAGCCGCAGCATCGATGTCGTTCGCGTTTAGGTCCGGCATCTTAGTCTCAGCGATCTCGCGCACCTGATCCCAGGACACGGTCGCCACCTTGTCTTTCTGAGGCTCAGCCGAGCCTTTCTCTATCTTTGCGGCTTTCTTCAGCAGCACGGCCGCTGGCGGGGTCTTGATGATGTAGCTGAACGAGCGGTCCTCAAAGACCGTGATCTCGACCGGCAGGATCAGGCCCGGGCGATCCGAAGTGTCAGCGTTGAAAGCCTGACAGAACTGCATGATGTTGACCTGCTGCGCGCCGAGCGCAGGGCCGACCGGCGGAGCGGGGTTCGCTTGCCCACCGGGGATCTGCAGCTTGATGAATCCTACTTGTTTCTTAGCCATAGTTCTTACCTGTTACTCTATCGTTTCGACCGAAGAGAACTCCAGCTCAACCGGAGTCTCACGACCGAAGAGGGTCACATTGCAGCGCAACGTCCCCTTATCAACATTGACCTCGACGATCGTTGCGTCGAAATCGGTGAAAGCGCCATCCTGGATACGGACCACCTGGCCGACCTTGAAGCTGGTGACGACCTGCGGCGTATCGCTTTTACTCTTGCGCATCATGACGTTATACTCGTCGCGCGTGAGCGCCACGGGCTTGTTCTGCGACCCAATGAACCCAGTCACACCCGGCGTGTTGCGCACAACATACCAGGAGTTGTCGGTCATCTCCATCTGCACAAGGATATAGCCTGGATAGATCTTCTTCTCCTGGCGGCGACCGTCATCTTTATTGACCACAGTCTCAGTCGGGATCTGAATATCGAAGATCTGGTCCGTCAGGCCCAAACTTTCGATACGGTTCAGGATCGCCGTCCGGACTTTGTTCTCATGCCCGGAATAGGTATGGACAACGTACCATTTCTTCGCCATTACTTGCTCGTTCCTGTTGCTGTTGAGGTAGCCGAGGTCGATGGCGTCGCGGTAACGGTCGCATTGTTTGACGGCGATGTGGTCGTCTCTTTCGAGGCGGTCGTGTCCGCCAGCGCGGTCACGGCCTTAACGGCGCCCTGATCAAACGCAAACGTGAAGAGCGCGAAAAAGATCAGCGTCACAATGACGATGACGCCACTGTTCAGCATCTCCTTGGGCGTAGGCCAGGTTACGCGCTTGAGCTCCTGCACGACCCCTTTCAGGTATCCGCCGAACTTTCCAAGGATACCCGGCGAGCTCTTCGCAGGCTTTTGTTTGGATGACTTGGACGCCTTGTCCTTGTCAGCCTTTTTGTCGAGGTCTTTGACCTCTTTGTTTTTTGCCATAACTGTGTCCTTCTATGAAGTACGTCCGAGGTCTGCCCCGGACTCCTTACGTCGGAAGGCACGCATCTGGCAGGCCAGGAGGGATTCCGTGTCTTGGCTACGCCAATCCACGAGACCTCGCTCCGCTCGGCCCGAAACAGCCCACTGGGCTGTTTCGCCCTGTCGGGTTCGAATCCCGACAAAGGTACCTGCGCTGCTTCTTACCTTGTCAATCTACCGTATCTGGCAGGCCAGGAGGGATTCGAACCCCCAACATCCGGTTTTGGAGACCGGCGCTCTACCAATTGGAGCTACTGGCCTGTCTGCAAGCGTTCTAACGCGTTTCCTTATGGAGCGTGTGGGTCTTGCACCACGGGCAGTACTTTTTCATCTCGATGCGATCGGGATTATTCTGCTTGTTTTTCTTAGTCGTGTAATTGCGCCGCTTGCAATCTTCGCAAGCAAGCGTCACCAAGGTTCTCATAGGTAGGGCCTCTTTACTTAATGATCTTCGTTACACGACCAGAGCCAACAGTACGGCCACCCTCGCGGATAGCGAAACGCAGGCCCTCTTCCATCGCGATCGGAGCAATGAGCTCGCCGCGTACCAGGACGTTGTCGCCCGGCATGACCATCTCGACGCCCTCAGGCAGATGGGCAACACCGGTCACGTCAGTGGTGCGGAAGTAGAACTGCGGACGATAACCATCGAAGAACGGCGTGTGGCGGCCACCCTCGTCCTTGGTCAGGACATAGACCTGGCCCTCGAACTCGGTGTGCGGCGTCACGGTGCCGGGCTTGCAGATGACCTGGCCACGCTCGACCTCTTCGCGCTTCGTACCACGCAGCAGCAGGCCAACATTGTCGCCCGCCTGGGCAAAGTCGAGCAGCTTGCGGAACATCTCAACGCCGGTGACGACAGTCTTAGCGGTCGGGCGGATGCCGACGATCTCGACCTCATCGTTGACCTTGATGGTGCCGCGCTCGACACGACCAGTGGCCACGGTGCCGCGCCCGGTGATCGTGAAGACGTCCTCAACAGCCATCAGGAAGGGCTTGTCAGTGTCACGCTCAGGGATCGGGATGTAGGCGTCGACCTCTTCAAGCAGCTTGTCGATCGCATCGTTCCACTCGTTGTCGCCCTCAGACTCAAGCGCCTTGAGCGCGGAACCCTTGATGATCGGCAGGGTGTCGCCCGGGAAGTCCTCGTTGGTCAGCAGCTCACGGACTTCCATCTCGACGAGCTCGATAAGCTCCTCGTCATCGACCATGTCGGTCTTGTTCAAAAAGACGATGATGTAAGGCACGCCTACCTGACGAGCCAGCAGGATGTGCTCACGCGTCTGGGCCATCGGGCCGTCGGTGGCGGCGATAACCAGAATGGCGCCGTCCATCTGGGCCGCGCCCGTGATCATGTTTTTAACGTAGTCAGCGTGACCAGGGCAGTCCACATGAGCATAGTGGCGGGTCTCGGTCTCATACTCGACATGCGCGATCGCGATCGTGATACCACGCTCGCGCTCTTCCGGCGCCTTGTCGATCATGTCAAACGGCGTAAAGTCAGCAAACCCCTTGCTAGCCTGACGCTTGGTGATAGCAGCGGTCAGCGTGGTCTTGCCATGGTCGACATGACCGATAGTCCCAACGTTGACATGCGGCTTCGTGCGCTCGTATTTTTGCTTTGCCATCGTGTGATCCTCCTCAGGATATGGTTGGCGGGCGCATCGGCCCACCGGTGATTACCTCTTACACCTACAACTGTCTATCTGTAAGCACTACGGCGCCAGCAAGCTGGGAGGCCGCAAGAAGCGTGCTTATCGCCTGGTAGCGGTGACTGGATTTGAACCAGTGACAACTCGGGTATGAACCGAGTGCTCTGACCAACTGAGCTACACCGCCGTGT
>Ga0123354_10002657_pt1 | contig 23908 bp, 16 predicted proteins | sample TergutLab28metaG_2_FD_97872 | JGI IMG/M metagenome (GOLD analysis project Ga0123354, IMG submission 97872) | Labiotermes labralis P4 segment gut microbial communities from Petit-Saut dam, French Guiana - Lab288 P4 | ecosystem: Host-associated > Arthropoda: Insects > Digestive system > Gut ... | reverse complement strand
TTGGTTCCTGAAATAATAAAGTTTTTTGTAAACCATGTACAAAAATTTAAATGCCAAGCGAAAATAATGTCGTACGCGAAGGTTGACTGTAGCCAATTTAAATCCCGTTGCGTAAAGGTTAAGATCACTGTGTCTGTATGGCTGTCTGTCTGAGAATCACTGAATGGATTCTTATGAAATTTGTTGTTACAGAACCACATTAAAATGTGTTGGACTATTTCGGTTTTGTTGAGATCTGACAGTTTAATAGCCCCTTTTACATGAAGATTACAAAAGTTTCCACCCTTTTTGAGTGTAACCTGCTAATTATTTTTTGAAAGAAGTGTTCCAATTAAAAGTTTAAGAGCAGAATGAAATGTGTTTCATATCCTGCACATGTTTTCTGAATATCTTTGTTTTTGAAATAATTAAATAAGAATGACTTCATGCATACATTTCCAAACTTGTATATTCAGCTGTCAGTAATGGTCTTCTGAATACACTTGAAGATTGCTGAGGTGTTGATAACAATTCAGTGAATTTTTATCCAGCCTGCATTTATAGGTCTAAATTTATACAAATGTACATTTCATGAAAATATAATGGAAGTTGCTGCTGCAACAGTTGCTTGCTTAAAATTTAAAGTGTATCTCTTTTGAAACAGCAGAACACAAGGCTGTAAACACACCACACATGTTATGCTATGAACAGCTTGCTTCCCTGCCCCTCACCTTATGCAACTGAAGTACTTTACATTACATCATTGCACACTAAGTCAGACTAATCCATCCAGGTCATAGTTCTCTTCTGTTTGTTAACTTTATCTGGTGACGAACTTCATGCTTCATATGGCATTAATGAATAACTCCGATGTTTTACCCGTACGGACACTCCCCGGCTTATGCAACTGCAAATTACACAATTCCAGGCTTACACAATTAAAAGAAATTTGAAGTCACATTTTTTTTAAATGCTCACCAAGTTTTTCTTTGTGGAATGAAAGCAGAATGAGATGAAGGTGACGGAAGAATACTGCTGGGCGACAACACAAGTGGCGAGGCTGTTATGCTGCAACCAGTAAGGTACCAGTGTGTGGAAGTTCTGATTTCAACTGGACTGCAGGGTGTATGCTTGTAAAGTTGACCACTGTTGACTTGTGCAAAATTTACTTGTGTCCACTGCCTCCTTTTCACATTTTGCAACACCATAGTCTCCATCCATTGTCCATTTTCACCCTGAAATAGTTGTGCAACTTGGAAAACATTTCTTTGTCTTCTCTCTGTAAGCCTAGCTGCATACTCTACTCCTCTTCCATCTTCAGAATTACAGTACAGCTGAGTATTACTAATGCATCACAACCCACTGACTGTAACATACTAATTTGTGACATTTGTTCTTTTACAGCCAAATGGTTACTTTACATACTGCTAGTTCTAGCATTCAAAAATTCTAGATGGTGCTTACATTACAATTATGTGCTGCATATTGTTCTTGGAACAAACACTGACTTTCGCCTTATGCAGCAATAACTGATTGGTTTCTGAAACCAAGGTTGAAGGTGTTTAATGTGGAGTATGTGAGTGCTCAAATAAAACAGACACTTTTCTTCTTTAGAGGGTTAGTGCAAAATATGTCAACAGATTCTTTCACCAATTGGAGCTGAGACCTGAGACAGAACATGTGTGTATGCTTGCCACTGTGCAGCCAAGCTAACTTGCCAATTTATGTGTCTGTTACTTTAGTTATACTTTTCTGTGTACTAAACTTCATAAATATTTCCACAGCACCCCACCTAGTTGCCAGTACTTCTCCGGTAGCTAGCAATGGAACAAATAATACCCCAAACTGTGGAATGGGTACAGGTGGACCTGCTCCTGTAGTTAATGGCACAGCATCAATACAGACTGCTGGACCTGGAGCCCAGGATGCACCCACACAGCGAGGGCAGTCAACTGGTGCTGAGGAACCTCTCCCAACAGGGCAAGTTTTATAAAATATGACATAAAGTGTTTTTTGTACTAGGTACTAATAATAGTTCTTTGCTCAGATTTCTTTGTCTGACTGCAGAAGTGCTTTCAGCAGGATATAACTTGAGTTCTGATATAAAGATATGACTTTTTTTGGATGTGATCAGTGTGCCTTTTGGTGTAGTATGTGCTGATTTATATTATCATTTAGTGTTGATCATCATGGTGTAGTTGCTGTTATGTGTAACTGTGTCAGATAGCTCTTTCAGCATAGTTAACTTCTCCATCTTAACATTCAAGACCACTTGCATGCTTACAGTTTAATTCAAAATTATTGTTTATGTTTATTTTTTTGTACTTGATGGGTACTGTGTGTTCTTTCCTCACATATGATGATGCCATCTTGAAGCTGTGGTAGCATAGCATAGTGACAAGGCTATAGACTGGAAGATCTGGGCTCAATTCATGAGAGGACAAGAAATTTTTCTCTTCTAAATGTCCAGGCTAGCTGTGGGGTCCAGCCACCCTCCTATACAGTGGGAACCAGGAGCCACTTTTCCTGTGGCGGTGGGGGAATATTGGCCACTCATCTCTATCTAAGGCTGAGGTTAAGAATGAGTGGTACTGTGCCTCTCCTCCCCCTGTATGCCTACATACCGTGGAGAGGGGCAACTTTACCTTTACCCTTACATTGATGTCATCTAATGCTGAGGATTACCTCTACTGTCCATTATGTTTTCAGTGTCCTGCATACACACAGAGTGAAACAAAATGTGAAATGAGTACTAATTATCTCCTTTGTATATCATAAGAATTGTACTCCACAGTACAGTATTTTAATTTTTATGTTCTTGTATTTGTAGGCGGTTCTGGTTTGACTGGCAATGACAATTTTAAAGTTAGACGTCTCATGTGACTAAGTAATAATTACGTAAATAACAGTTGACACAACTAAGTATGTATGTATTCATGTATTTATTGCTGCAGCACAATGGAATGTTCTACCTTAAAACAAGTGATAGTATTTCATACAAAACATAAGTATAGGCAGGCAAGTTGTGTGTCATGCCATTTCATTCCCAAGACCTAAAATCTTTAAATTTTTGCTGCACCATATTTATGGTTTGTTATCTACTGACAGATCGTATATCTGCCACATTTGGTATGACGGAAAGCGATGGAAACTGTAAAGATTATGCGTGTGTCAGACTGTGGGCAAGTAGTGTTGTTCGACACTGAAACCATTTCTTACATGTTACACACATAACTGCTGTGCAGCTGAAATTATTCAAGAGTAAATTCTCCAGAGCCTAGCCTGAAAGTTTGATGAGTGATGGCTGCATTGGGTCCTGTGTGTTGTCTCACATATTAGTCGTGTATGTGTCTGTTTTATTTCAGATGGGAGATGAGGTATGACGTATTTGGACGTAGGTATTATGTTGATCATAATACACGAAGCACATCATGGGAACGACCCCAACCATTGCCACCTGGCTGGGAGATGAGACGAGATCCAAGGGGAAGGAACTACTATGTGGATCATAACACACGCACCACAACATGGCAGAGGCCCAACTCAGAAAGATTGCAGCACTACCAACATTGGCAGGGTGAGCGTGCACACGTTGTGCAGCAAGGCAACCAGCGGTTCCTCTACCCACAGGTACTTCAAAATAGTTACTATAGGAACATTATTCTGTCTGACAACTGTAACTGGTCACACTTCCTGTTTGTTTTGTGTCATGCATGCCTGCAAGCCACTGTACATTTCCGGTACCTTCTTTAAATACATTAGGTAAAAAACTAATATTAATTACAATATTTTGAATGAAAATATGTGGACCCTTCTTCACAGCAGATTGAAATAGCAACAAGTGCTGCAGCGTCTTCTTCACACAAAATGATCTGAGTGCACTAGTGTCTGCATACTGCATTCACAACTGACTGTATATATGTACCAGGCTGGTAACCATGAAGTACTAGCCATCTATTGGTTACAAGCTGGGGATTATCCAGTGTATTATTTATGACTGACAGCAGAATACAGAGAGAAAGTATGTGTGTAATAAGTTACAGATAACACTGTGGTTATAATTCAAGTTTTGTCATTTAGACAATGCTTATTTAAGTGTCCTTCTGAATTTTATGTCTCTGTACAAGGTCAGTAACATATTTCATCTTCAGGTGTCAACTTTAGTGCTTAACTATTTACATTTGAAAAATTACTTAATGTTGGTAGTAACCTTGACATCATATTGTACATAAAGACTGTTTGTAACAACCACAGAATTAACATGCAAAGCATACCGCTTGGAATGAAATGTTACGTACCTTGTAGTGTGAATAGTCAGGGGTATGTTCACCAAAAAGGCAAAAGGAATCTAACTTTTTCATTCATTTTACATATATAGATACTGTATGTACATAAGTAGTAGTATAATTAATTTTAAGTGATTGAATTTAATGTATCTTAATATTTCAGTGACAGTAATAGTTAAAAATTTTGAACAAACTTTTTATACTTAAATATTTCAATAGATTACAAACCTAAATATAAGTGATAGAGCTTCATTAATAAAAGGAATGTTTATTACTTTTATTTATTAATGATATTTATTATATATAATCTGATTTCAGTGTAAGTGACAAATTATTATGTATTTTCATGTTTCATTAACTGAGCCATGAAGGTTGCTATTGATTCAAATCATGTGATTAACTGTGTAAGGACTGCAAGTATTCAAGTTGTTCATGGCAGTGTGGTTGAGGACTCTGTTTTTCAGGGATCTGACATCACATCACTGAACTGGGTAATTGGTTTTCATCATTTCAAAGGACCACGGAGCCTTAATCATCAAGAGTATAGAGGTCTGAGAGGATAAATTTCCTAATGGGTACGGTGTGAAGCAAGGAGATGCTATACCACCATTGCTTTTGACTTCGTTTGAGAATATTCCAGTAAGATGGCATTGTTTTCTTTCAAAATGTTGGGACCTGATTACCCAGTGACATGATGCTGTATCCTGAAATATGGAGTAAGGATGACATTATTAGTAAAGTAAATAGGTTAATAGTTGTATGCATTAACAGTTACTGAGCTGAGTAGCTGTGGATGGCAGTTGACATTGTTTACTGGTTAAACAACAGTTGTATTGTTTGGTTGCGAAGTTTTTCACATACTCAAAACATGTATTTTAAAAGTCTTTGAACTAATTTTAGGTGCATCTTTTGAGTAGACATAATATGGTATCCGTCGGAGTTGAACATTGTGTAAACAAAATGTGTGGAGTCTGTGTTGTTTCAGAATCATCATGTTATTATCATAAATGTTGATGCTCTTATATTTTCAGTACTCTTCTTCAACAGTGCCTGTACCAGAGCAAGAGGAGGATTCACTAGGTGCGCTGCCAGCAGGGTGGGAGAAACGTGTTCAACCTGATGGCCGAGTGTACTTCGTCAACCACAAGAACAGAACTACTCAATGGGAAGATCCCAGAACTCAGGGGTAATTGTTTTATGTTTGTGTGGGTAATGATAGGTCATGTTGGTGTGTACTTATTTCAAACTCAAAATACAGGATCTGCCTAGCACACCTGATATTTATCCAGTTGGTCAAGATGTCCACTTTTTATGGAGCCAAGAGGCCACTGCCCTGAACAGTTTCAACTCCTTCACATCTTCACATCTAAACTGTGTTTAATGTTCTCCTTGAGGATAACAGTGCAGCAGCACAGGCTGTCTCAGATTTACAGGAAGCCTTTTATTCAGTTATGAGGGTCCTTTGTATATTTTCTTTGTGTTTGGTATATCCATCGAACTGTAGGTAAACTTTTGTATGATACATTTCCCTTTATAGTATGCCATTTGGAAGGTACAAGAAAATGAGGGATTAAAACTTGAGAGGAACACTTCACCATATGGTCTGTGCTGATGTTAATTTCTTGGGTGAAGACTAAGTATTGTAAAGAAAAACAGAAAAGTTTTAGTAGTTGCTAGTGACAAATTTGCTTTAAGAGTGAATGCTGAGACATGTAAGTACCATATTTACTAGGAAATAAAATTATCTGTTTTTAGGCACTTCCCAAAATTGCAAACAGCAACAGTTAGCTTTGTCATGTCTCTGTCCATCTGCATGGAACAACTCATCTTCCACTATGTGGATTTTTATGAAGTTTGATATTTTAATATTTTTCAAAAGTCGAAAAAATTCACGTCTCATTAAAGTCTGACAAGAATAATTGGTACTTTATGTGAAGACCTGTGTACATTTTTGATCATATCTTGCTTAATTCTTTTTAGAATGAGAAATGTTTTAGACAAACTTTGTAGAAAAAATTAAAACAACTTTTTTCCCTTACACACACACACACAAAATCATGCCATTTGTGAGATAATTATGAGGAAAAATGTTGTAGATCCAGACAGGCCACAGATGAAAATATGAAAAATTTGCATTTCATGCTGGATAATTAAGACGGCAAACGTATGCTCAGAATATGTAATACTTATTGCTTTTCCCCTGCAACAATGGTTACATGAGCATGTCTCAGTGTTACATTATATGTGCATTCCCTGTCTTATTCTTTATTCATCAGAAAAACTGGAGGGGACTTCATAGTTTCCCACAAAGCTAAATGCATTTTGCAGCTGTGAAAGGGGGGCGTCTTGCATGCAGGATTGTCTTGCGTCTGGGTAAATATAGTGTATGGTGGTGTCTTACCAACAGAATGTAGGACAGAGTCACAACATAAAGATAGCCGGGAGACAAATGTAATGCATGCGGTGTATATCTATGTCTTGTGTTACAGTCAAGAACTAGGTGCTGAAGAATCTCCCCTGCCTTCGGGTTGGGAAAAACGTCTTACTGAGGATGGAGTACCATACTTCGTGGACCACAATACCCGTACGACTACATTCCAGGACCCGCGGCCAGGTGCCCCTAAAGGGTACGTAAATATCTGTATGTATCGCAGGACACTACCTGCAGATGTAGGAGTTAGTGCTTTTGGCTGAAAACATAGTTTTACAAGTGGATTATGCTGCCATCTTTCTTTACAATGGAGAAATGCCATATCTATTTGCATTATTTGTGTGTATTTTTGTGAAAAAATGTGTCTCAGAGTTGTTTGGCATAAAACATGGAAATATTGCATTCCACAGAATAGTATAGAATGTATTAAACATGAGTTTGAGGGTAAGAAATATATGGCACCATAATGGAAAAGGCAGGTTTTTCTTTTTTTTTTTACATTGTAATTTATAACCACTGTTTTGAACTCTATTATGAACTGAGCTGAAATATATGTACAAATTGTTTTCCTACTCTCTACACTGTACATAGAGGAGCATCTTCCCATTCCCCCCCTGAAAACCTTCACTTCCCAAATTCACTATCGTAACCATGCTATCCTGTTCCTCTTGTACATATTACAACGTGCTGCGTACTCTTTCTTCTCCCATTCTGCCTTCATTTTCCAGTATGAAGCTGAGGTTTTATTTGTACCTTATTCTCTCTGTACTTTTTTATCTTCGTGTCATTTATCTAATTTTAATAACATGACACAATGACTTTATGTCACTCTTCTGCCTGTTTTGAAATGTATCCCAACCCACTCCTACCTAATTCATTTCTAAGACTTGCTGCCCAGCTGCCCCATACCAAATTGTTGACCTGCCACTTACAGCAGCTGCTTTGGGCCCTAAGATGTTCCTTGGAACCTACACAAAATGATGTCAGTAGGTGCTACTACAGTTTCAGGACACAGAGCTTGTGCATTGTGGTAACAGAACCATAAGCTTAAGGCCTTGAAGTTGTGGCTTTCATCTGTAGGATCACTACATTGACAGTGCCTGTTTTTCCTTATCAGGCCTAAGGGTGTGTATGGTGTACCGAGGGCATATGAGCGTTCTTTCCGGTGGAAACTGAGTCAGTTCCGGTACCTTTGCCACAGCAATGCATTGCCAAGTCACATCAAGATTACAGTGACACGCCAGACACTCTTTGAGGATTCCTATCACCAAATTATGAGGCTACCAGCTTATGAGCTACGAAGACGATTGTACATTATATTCAGAGGGGAAGAGGGATTGGATTATGGCGGAGTATCAAGGTAATGTCAAGCCAATAGTGAATGTATGTAGGGGTTTTGGAAAGTAATGCCTCTGTATTTGTGTCTTTACATCCAGACAAGGTATCAAAATGAAACAAAACAAAATATAGCTCACAATATGTACTGTGTTTCTGTGCCTCATTTTTCTGCATAGTATCCCTCTGTTTTGACACATCTCCAGTGCTGAACAAGTTTTTTGAACCTCTTGGTGTAGAATTCTTCAATCTGCTCTCAGAACCATTTCTTCATTGCATGTGAAGTGAATATCTTTGTGATGTTTCTTGAGAAATGTAAAAACCAGAAGTCAGACGGTGCCAAATCCCAGCTGTAGGGAGGGTATGGAACAACTTAATATCTTATCATTTCTGTAACTACTAAAGTGACAGTTGGGAAATGCAAAAACCAGAAGTCAGACGGTGCCATATCCCAGCTGTAGGGATGGTGTGTAACAACTTAAAATTTTATAATTTCTGTCACTAATGAAGTGACAGTATGGTGGGGTTTGGTGCTGTAATGTTGAAGAAGAATCACCCCCCCCCCCCTTCCCAGTGAACATTATTGATTCATACTTTCAGCCTTTTTAGGGCCTTTATGTAAATATGCACCACTCTTTCTCGATTTTATCACCATACAACCTACAATACACGGTGCTTACATCCATGGTATCTTCACCATAAAAAGCCAGTAACTGCCTGTGAATGCTGGAAGGAGTTTCATTTTTGTGCATCAGAAACTCTATAAGAGCTCATTGTTTTATGCACAGTTGAGAACAATTCATCCATTTTGAGCTGAATACAATGATACCACTAGGTTTACCAAGCCATACCCCACAGCAAATTGAAGCTTAAGGGACAGAATCCAGTTTGGCTCAAGTGCCACCTCAAGTTCACACCACTTGCACAAGATACTTGTGCAGAGGCATTACTTTCTGATCGCTTTACGTGTTTTCCCAGCTATAAGACAACTTCATATAATATGGAACTCTGCTTTCAGATGCAAAATTCTAAGAACACGTGATTTTATTACTGACATCCTCAACTGTATGAACTTGACTATCTTGAAACCCTGGAAACAGAGAGGCTATGGCCCAAGAATGGACGGAAGTGCTGTAGGAGAATAAGTCACATTGAAGTGTACAGTAATAGTAATGAAAATATAGGGATTACTGCTTTGAATATGTTTTCATTTTAATATTTTGTGTGGATATGCAAGTCATCATAGACAGTACAGATACCTGTTTTCTCAGACATTTTGAATGGCATTTCTTGTGAAAGCAAGACAAGTTCCTTGGTAGAGTGACAGTGAGAGTCAAGAAGCTTGTCTGATAGTTTAATAAATATGGTACCAATTTAACTCCTCGTCTGGTAATAAAGTTGAAATTCTGAATCTTTCACTGTTGTGTTCTAGGGAGTGGTTTTTTCTCCTGTCCCATGAAGTGCTGAATCCAATGTACTGTCTTTTTGAATATGCCAATAAGAACAATTACAGCCTGCAAATTAACCCAGCCTCTTATGTCAATCCAGATCATTTGCAGTATTTCAAGTTCATCGGGAGGTTCATTGCAATGGTAAGAAACCCTGTGTTGTTTGTAACTGATTACCAAGTGGTTGTGTTTTACTGCCTGTTCTGTCCATCCAGCTGTCTAGCTATATACATGCAGGAAGCGCACTTTGTTGAGCAAACCTTCTTCTTCTGTTTGTTTATGTATATGTGAAACATTTCTACTCTACTGAACAGACTTTCATTGAACTCTGATACTAGCATTAAGTGAAGTTTGTTGTGCTTGTATAGTGATATTCACAATGTTACAGAAGCATGCGAGAATATTTGTTTTTTGTTGTCCTCTTGAGGCAAGTTCCAGGATATTATATCATTTGAAATGGCCGTGACAGCCTCTGTCCAAATCTCTTCTCAGGTTTTTGTTCTGTGGCCAGCATTTGCTTCATATTGTAAAATTTTAAATATGACACTGAAGACTGTAGAGTGAATACTGGTATCAAATTAGGCGTGCTAGTTCTGCCATTGCTCTCAGTTTAAACCAGCTGTCTCCATGTTTATGTACCTGTTGTTCCATATGAGTATGAAACTTTGGTCTGTGAGAGACGTAGTTGTGTTTGACTGTAGTGATGTGCACAGGAGATTGTGTGGACGTAAGACAGAGGATTGACAAGAGGATGGAGTAAACTGCACAACAAGGAGCTTTGTAATTGGTACCCTACCTCATGTGCACTGTAACTATTAAAATGTGTATGATTTAAAATGAAAGTTTCATTATAGTAAGAAAAGTCATGACCACTTTCAATTTGTAGTGATTACAAATACCAAAAAGTCTTACATAGAACAAGGGTTTTTTTTTTAACTTTGCACCAGCCTGTTCTGAACTTTTGCTTCCCAAGCTGCATACAGGTGGCACTTCATATAAAGTGTCTGTTAATCCAACCTTTTTGCCCTTCACTTTTTAGCCTTCTTTTTCTTCTTTCTTTGTTGATAGGCTCTTTATCATGGCCGTTTCATCTACTCTGGATTCACTATGCCATTCTACAAGAGGATGCTGAACAAGAAACTAACCATGAAGGACATAGAATCTATTGATCCTGAGTTTTATAACTCCTTGGTTTGGATCAAAGATAACAACATTGATGAATGCGGTCTTGAACTGTACTTTAGTGTAGATTTTGAAATTCTTGGACAAGTGATCCACCATGAACTAAAGGAAGGTGGTGACAAGATTCGCGTGGCTGATGAGAACAAGGAAGAATACATGAGGTAGGACACTATGTGGTGAAATGCCATTATGACATCTCTTCATTCCATAGTCTGTCTTACAATGGCTTTATAGCCTCTTCTAAAGAGAATAGTCTCCAAAGAGCAATCTGATGCTTACTCTTTTAATTTCCAGTATCCTGCCACTTCCTTACAGTCCTCCTATCACTTTCTTACTGTCTTCCTTTAATGAAGTGTTTTAGAAGGCAAATCGTATGCAAGGTGTGATCAGTTCAGTTAGCCTTTCACCTTTATATTGTATTCAGCATATTCCTCTCCTCTGTGACTATGTGTAATACTTCTTCATTTGTTTTTGCATACAGGAATTTAAGTAATCCTCAGGCTTAAATGTGTCCAATTTACCTTCTTAAACCATACTGTTGTAAATGATAAAACTGAAGTACTCTGACAAAAACTTCTTCCATTGCCATTTTATCCACTACCCACCACAAATCGCACATGGACTGGCCTGGCATTTAGTGCACTCAGTTTAAAAAAACTGAGAGGAAAAAAGAAAACAAAGTAAGAAATCATCGTTTTACAGACTGATGACAGAGTGGCGGATGACACGTGGTATAGAGGAGCAGACCAAGGCATTTCTAGAGGGTTTTAATGAAGTTGTTCCTTTGGAATGGCTCAAGTACTTTGATGAGCGTGAGCTGGAGCTGATGCTGTGTGGAATGCAAGAGATTGATGTTGAAGACTGGCAACGTAACTCCATCTATCGTCATTACACCAGAAACAGCAAGCAAGTGGCATGGTTCTGGCAGGTGAGAATAGTGGTCCTGTGATTGTAAGATGTGGCAGATGTTGTATTCTCACTGTGTGTGAGCACCATAAATGTATCTGACAGACATGGAGGTAAAGGTCTTTGCATTCAGTACTGTTTAGAGGAAAATGTTAGCTCCATTCCATATTTTCCTTCTCTCCAGAGACTCCAGTACCATTAGTTGGAAAACTGGTTGGGCTTCAGAGCCAGTCTGCTGTCACAGCATGGTATCCATGGCTGTATTTGAGGGGTCTGGGCTCTTTTTGCAGGGATGAGGGTAGGCAGGAAAGTATGAGGGGGGGCCCAAAAAAAACGAATTTTCTTTAAAAAAGAAGAGTTATTTACATTTCGAACAAAAAACACTTAATCCCCTTCAAAATACCCTCCATTGGAGGCAATACATTTGTCCAATCTTTATTCCTACTGTGTGAAGCATCTTTGGAACTGCTGAAGCTTGATGATGTTGAGTGCCTCCTGCGAAGCTGTTTTCACCTCCACGGTGGCAAATCCCTTTTTTCCTTTCAATGTTTTTTTCATTGTCAGGAATAAAAAGAAATCACAGGAGGCTAGGTCTGGTGAATAGGGTGGGTAGGGAACAACGGTCCATCCCAGAGAGGCCAAATACCGGGTCACAGACAAAGCTATGTGAGCTGGGGCGTTGTCATGATGGAGAAACCAATCACCTGATCTCCACAATTCTGGCTGTTTTCTTCGCACATTCTCTCTCATTCGCCTCAAAACCTCCAAGTAAAATTCCTGATTGACAGTCTGTCCAGCAGGAATGAATTCCTGGTGCACTATTCTTCGAACATAAAAAAAAACAATGAGCATTGTTTTCACGTTTGACCTCACTTGTCTTGCTTTTTTCGGTCTCGGTGAAGTGGGCGTCTTCCATTGGATCGAAGCTTGTTTGGTCTCAGGGTCATACCCATAGTACCAACTTTCGTCACCTGTGATGACCTTAGGAAAAAAGTTTGGATCACTTTCAGTCTGATTTTTCAACTCCTGGCACAAAGTCAAATGAGTGTTTTGTTGGTCCTGTGTGAGCAGGCGGGGAACAAACTTCACGGCAACATGTTTCATGTTGAAATCCACAGTCAAAATCCGCTGACAGGAACTCCAACTTTTTTATTACCATTATTGTCTTCAGCTCTAAATGCTGTTAGATGTCTGTAGTAGTGGGAACATGACTTTATTCCCAACCTTTGTTCAGTAGCCCACTGTCTCCATCATTCATATTGTATAATCATATCTTTAGATGAACTTCTTTTCTTTTGTTTTCAGAGAAACTGATTTTTGAAGTGCCATGTATAATTTAACTTTGTTGTGGTGAACAAGTGAAGTGGGTATCTGGAAGGATTCCAAGGCACTAACATAGTAGACAGATTCTCTCGTAAAAGATATAACTTATGAAGGAAGTAAGGAAGAGATTTGTGGAGTGTTAAAATTTGTGAATTGTTGAACTGGAGTTACAAATATAACGTTGAATGTTGCAGTTTGTTCGTTCAATGGACAGTGAGAAACGAGCTCGTCTGTTGCAGTTTGTTACGGGTACTTGCAGGGTTCCAGTTGGGGGATTTGCGGAACTCATGGGTAAGTTTATTATGTGTTGGAAAAAATGCCCAGTATTTTGAAACCCATTCATAATGATAAAATGTACAGATTTCAGAAGTAAAGTAGTCATTGGAACACAGTTCAAGTATTTTAACACCTGAACTGTGAATTGTCAGCATATTTCATGTTAGATTCCATTATTTGTTTGATATGTAAATGAATATGAACTTCATATTTCTTTCTTTAGCTGAAGGTTGAAACACAAAATTATAATGTTTTTGAAAGAGTTGCCTTTGGTTGTCATAATTGTCACCTGTTCATAGAATTTCTGTATGAAATATGAATGTACTTATTATTAGGGTCAGACAGTCCATAAAACATTGTTTAATTGTTCTTTGCAGATATGAAAGTTTGAAGTGTATGAAAAGTCTGAAAATCAATTCCAATTCCAATTTTCAAGTACAGTCACAAATATCAAATCATCCACTAAAGCCATTTGGTCATGTGAAGGCGCAAAATCATGACACACCTACTGTTTTTAATCGTTTAAAAGTACACTGCCTTTGTGGTATGTTGGCAACAGAAAAATACAAACTTGCATATAGCTTTGCCATGCCCACACATCCATCCAAATGTAACGATTCAAAATCACATATTGAATTTTTGTGAAATTTGATATTGGGGGGATTTGGTTCAAATCAGACAACAGTAATTAACACGTGTGTATACCTGTGTGTCTTTCTTCGCATTTATTGCATGTCACAAAATATTTATTGGAGGAAACATTGTTTTCCAAAGACAAAAATCAGTCACATATTATGTCAAATATAATTTTATGTCAGTAATCTTGCAATGGGATGCTCTTGCCATTTTTTGAACAGACAGTGCATAAAAACTGGGCTCCAGGTTCCTGTGGCAGTGTCCTCAGAATGGAACTTCCTACATTTCACCCTTCAGGTGCCTAGAATTCTGAGGTGGCTCCTAGATCTTTAGAAAACTTGCATACCCCCACTTTGGGGTTTCTCGGCGTATTAGTTAGTGTACACCGTTTCAACAAGGCAGTGGTACAGGAAGCTGCAGTGGTCCTACCACATGCAGCATTAATTGCTTCTTTGAGGACAGTAGATAAGGAAGCAGAAATTCTGAATGTTTCCTGACTGGAATATTTCTTCCATTGATGTTAAACAATACATAAAACGTGAGAGTTTGATTTCCTTTTTCTTTCTCATGTTTTGAATGTGAGAAAACATTTTCCTCTATTTTATACACATAGCTTTAATTCCAACAGTATTTTTCTGAGACCAAAAGTGTTTCACCACCAAAAAATGCTTGGAGAGTGGTGTAAATCCTTTATTTAAAAACAAAAATACCTTTTACACTGTTATTGTATATATTGGAAACAATTTTACAGCACACATTACTTCAGTTAGTATGTTAAACTGGCCTTTTGTTACAGGGAGCAATGGTCCACAGAGGTTCTGCATTGAGAAGGTTGGCAAAGACACATGGCTGCCAAGGTCTCACACATGTTTCAACAGGCTGGATCTCCCTCCATACAAGAGCTATGATCAGATGGTAGAGAAACTGAACTATGCGATCGAGGAGACAGAAGGTTTTGGTCAGGAGTGAACTGCAGTAATAATAAGACCTGGTAGGAAGACTGATGGGCCAGAGGTAAACTGTCAAAACGTGAAAAGTATTAGAATATAAGGGGTAACTTGTGCTTAAGATTTGTAGTGCACAGATGAATATATTAGTACAACACTGTGCTCCAAATAGCTAGGCCAAATATACAGAACTGATTTTATTCAGTCTGGCTGAGAAATGCTGTACCTGTTACTTATGTACATAATGCTATTAATAAATTGCACTGATTCTTAATTGTTATATAGTGCATCATATACAAGAACATTTGACACAACTCATTGTATTCTTTTGTCATGAAAACCATAAAGGAGTTGTGTTGAACAGATACTGTTTATTATATGTGTGTGCATGAAATTGAAGGGGCCTATTTTTGATTTTTTGATGCCATTATATATACATATGTATTTATATTGCAGTAAAAGTTTGAGGTCAGTGTTAAATATATATATATGTATGTATGTATGTATGAAAATAAAAGTAAATGTTCAGAATGTGGCTTACAAAAGGATGTTGGAGAATCCCTTTTCTACCAGGGTTCTAGTAGATTCAAATTTAGTGTTCTTCAGTATCTTGTTTCACAGGGACAATATAAATATTCCACTGTTGTGCTTGAAATTTTTAGAAGCAATTATGTGGCACTGAAATGAATTTAGGCACATATTTTATATATTGTAATATATATTGTGCCCAAAGGAAATACATGGTTAACTTCCAAGTTTTGTAATACTCATATTTCTGGAAGTCCTATTACAAATATCATGTAACTTGTGATGCATTATGTATTATAATGTAAATACCTACACCTAGTATTAATACCCAAAGATAATGTACATACTGAGTGAATATGTCAGGAGGGTTCTTTTAATTTTCTGTATAGCTAGCTACAATAATCACAGTCAGTTTTATAATAGATGCACTGGTTTTCTAACCAAGACATGTTCCCTTAATCAGCAGATTTTGTGTGCTTTACTGCACCCTTTTTTTTAAGGTTGGTCTTTAAATGAACCATATTTTTAACTACAATTGAAAGAAATGCTATATTTTTTAGGGAAAATGCAAATAAAAATGATGTATTATTTTTATGAGGAGAAAGAAATAATGTGTGGCACACAGTTGCTCTTAACCACAGTCTGCAGACTTACGTACATTGCCTAATTTTATGTTTTGTTGACCATGCATCCCTGTATAATCTTGTAAATAAAGCCAACTTGGTGCACAATTTATTCTTAGTATATCAATCTCTACGTGTTTAGGGTGACCATGTGCCCATCATCATGAGAAACAACTGTGTTGATGCGACACTTGGTACTGTTATTGTGTGTGGATAACTGTCTGGTATGCAGGGTGGAATGAACGTGCATACCAGACAGTCATCCACACAGAGTGACAAATACCAAGTGTTGCATAAACACGATTGTTTCTCCTGATGAAGGGCACATGGTCGCCCAAAACACATACAGATTGATACATATACTAAGAATAAATTGTGCACCAAGTTGGCTTTATTTACAAGATTACATTGCCTAAGTTTATATACTTAAAGAAACTGTTTAGAATGAATAAAATTGTTTAGTAAATTATATGACAGAAATAGGTTTGGGCAAGTTCCAGTTGTACTGTGCACAGCCAAGTGCACCAAGCTGACCTGTTATGGAAATACAGCCACTTCTGTTGATATGTAAATAATGAAGTATGTATACATATGATGTATTTAAAAGAGTTTCAGAAATAAATTTTTAATCTATTATTTCTGTACAAATTAAACTTCCCAGGGAAGAATTTGATGCTTAGACTTAAAAATTTTTTACTTTTATCATTAACTTCAGAGAAAGTCTAACTACCAGGTAATGAAATTCTTAAGATTCAGTCCAGTTCACATCCTCACATTCCAGCTTGTACAAGATCCATTTTAATATTATCCTACCAAGCAGATGCTATGTAAGAATTGTGCCAGCCAAAATCATGTATGCATTTCCTGCTTCTCATAGCCAAGCTATACATCCAATCCATAATGATACCAGACTGTCCAACCCACATTACTGAAATATTGCACATGTTTTTATTATTCTGTGTCTGGTAGTGTGATTTTAAACTAAGAAATTATTAGAATAAGCTCAAAATAAATAGGCTATTCCTTCTTCTGGGATAAGACACCACAACACTGAGTAATTAGTTCCTGATGTTGCAAGTCAGCATAGTGGTCTCATCATCAAGGGTCAAAATGTCCAAGAAGAATGTTGGATAGCAGGTGGATGCATGAATATATGGGGAGGATGTAACCACAGACTGGCTGAACAGAAAGATTAAGGGGCCAATCAGGAAGAAGTTATGCAGCAGGCAGCACCACGAAGAGAATGATAGGAGGTAACGAGGAACAGTGTCCACAACTGAACTGGGTTAAGCCTAGTGGCCAGCCACACTGTTTGTTGTGTAGTGGTCAGTTGAAATGTAATGGTAGTCGCGCAGAAACCAGATTTTGTATTTCGGCGAAACGGACGAGTCCATTTAAATCCAAGGGGGCTTCAGTTCATTCGAGTACTGGCAGCCGAGGTGTGCGCATGAGCGGTTGTAACGCTGAATACACCATGTTCCGAGGTAATGTGAAGGGTACAGGCTACCCACTCCATTGGCCAGTTTCCCCTTCACTTCCCCTCCCATGTGTCACCGTGTGCCATCACATTTCAACTGGAGTCTACCACCAGTGCTCTCAACCTCACAGCACGCAGTCCAGCGACAAAATAAGGTGTGTAAGTATAAGTGCTCAGCAAGGGGCTGGGAGTAGAATTAGGTGAGGTGAAGAGTCCTCAATTAGACTTCACATGTTTCCTGTCATACTGTGAGACAAATGTACAAAATCTAAAATCATTTACTATGTCTGTAACATGACTGGAGATTTGTCATCAGTTTAAGAAGCTGGTACTTCTAGAATACTACCACAGGGTGCTGGCAGCTTCATCAAGCCTGTAGTTGTTATCTTAGTCAAGCAGTGTCTGTATATTACGTTATTTACTATAATCTAACTAAATACATTACCATGCATTATTTCAGGCTTCTGCCATAATGGAGATGAGATGTGCACTCTTCTGGGATATTATGCAGCGTAGAGAGGCAATTCGTTACTAGCATAGAAAGGTAAGGAATTACCACTCTACACTGCATAATATGCCAGGACAGTGTAGATCTCACATACACTATTAATTTTTATATATCTTATTGTTGACATTACCATATTTCCAACTAATCCTAGTCTGATTGATATGATAATGTAAATAATAATTTATGTAAAAACTAATCAGTACATTTAGTTTGATTATAGTAACTCGTAAACATGTAGTTGTTGAGTCAGATTAGGACAGAGACTTGCCAGTTGTGATAAACGAAACACTATAGCAAGGCAGTGATGGTAATTCTGTAATGGTAACTTGATTTGGTTAAACTTGTCGTGGCACTAACTGGGAAGAGTGGACACAGCACTTGTTCAGGAATCCTACATTTGTCAGGGCCAAATATGGGGACCATTTGAGGCGAACATTTTTTTCTGTTGTACATAACAGTAATTCAAGATACTACGCTTATGTTAGGAATCACTCATACTATACCACTGTTAGAGCTCTGTTCTAGGGACAGAAGATAACACACACAAGAGAGCCAGTTGGAACTTAGTGTTACTTCAGCTATCTTCCTGATAATGCAGGTGAACCACCACTAACCAAAGAGATGAAGAACATTGAGTAATGCAGCAGCATCATATGGGGGAAGGACACACACTAGTATGGAAGGAAAAAGCTTAAATGGAATATTTGGTCAGTCTGAATATGAGTATTCTTAATGAAGGTAAGGTGATGACCCTACATTTGTGATTTGCAACACAAAGGAGGTTATTCCATCCAGGGATAACAGCAGCTTTTGAGGTGGTCAAAGAACTCGTTAAGTCTTAAAAAATATTCCGTGGCATAAAAAGATAAAATTTTGTTTTGAGTGTGTCAAACCACAAAGGAGCTTGAACTGCCCTAGATAAAGCTAGATGGGCAAGAAAATGGGTTCCATGTGTAGAATTATATGAGAAACAGGCAAACAGAATCTTAGACCTTAAGTAATATTTGAAGTTTGAACATGTTTTGAAAGCTGCTGTGTTGGTTCTTTCATTCTCATTATGGATTTGACCATAACCAGTTTCAATCTTTTTGTCCAGAACTGACGCTGAATATTGGGACATATTACCCTGCACAACTCTTATTGCCAAGTCATGGGGATAGTGTTTAGAACATTATTTTGGATTGAGGCTAGTAGTCATACAGTGAAACCTCTATCCATCATTCCTGTGTGTGTTTTCCTGCAAAAACTGCCCATATAAACAACATAATATCACAATGGATGCATTGTTTCTCAAAATGTTATTTCCCCTTGTCCATTGTTCAGAATTCCTGGTCCTGACCCACACTATTCCATGAATGACTGTTCTTCCAGAAAAAATAGAAGTAACATGATATTTTGGAATGCAAATTAGTGCTGACATGCTTATACTGATAATTTCTGTTACACTCATAACTGTACTTGCAGAATGTTGCCATGCAAAGGCAAAGTGTGGAATGTTCATGAGTGGTGGTTGAGGGAAGATATAACTTATAAGGTACAACTGCCTCCCAGATAGAATGCTGATACTGAAATGCCAGTCCTGCCATGGAGTAAAAAATGTCAAGAGGGAATAACAGTCCTACTGTATGTGTGAACGGTGATGACAGTGACAAATGGATGCTGATCGTGGTTGGAAAATCACTGAAACTGTATTGTTTTAAAGATACAAAAAAAGGTTTATGTGTAACGGTACACAGATAAAAAGGCATGGATAAACAGCCATTTTCGTTAGTTTTTAAGGGTTCTTGATGCCTCCATGGTTGTGCTAGATTTGTTGTTTGTGGACAACTGTGCAATTGTCTGCAAGGTGCGTCATTTCTGATGAATGTAAAAGTTGTGTATTATCTACCAAACTGCACAATCATGTAACAGCCTCTTTGTTTGGGCATCATACAATGCTTCAGACAGTTTTTATGTGAAGCACTGTATTTTAAGCTATATGCTTAATGCACTCAGAAAGTGTACTGCATGCAAGCTGTATGCGTAATGGACTTGGGGAAAGACATCAATCTGAAAACAGAGTGCAGTTGTGATTTCCACAACTGTGTTCCCGGTGCACACACCTAGACAGTGATTTTCACAAATTAATACCTATTATCCCACAGAAATTTCATAAGTGTTCTTTGACCTTGCATGAGCATATATTGCATTATTTTAATTTATATAAGCTAGTAATATTTACTACTACTACTTATGTTTTGTATTACAGGTGTGAAACTTGGTCTCTGTCACTGAGGGAGTAACATAGGCTGGGGGTGTTCCAATATAGGGTGCTGAGGTAGATATTTGGACCTAAGAGGGACAAGGTAACAGGGTAGTGAACAAGATCATATAACAAGGAGCTTTATGATCTATACTCCTCACCAAATATAATTTGGGTTATCAACTCAAGAAGAATGAGATGGGCAGGGCATGTGGCATGTATGGGAGATAGGAGAGGTGCATACATGGTTTTGGTGGGGAAACATGAAGGAAAGAACCACTTGTAAGACCTAGCTGTAGAAGGAAGGATAATATTAAAATGGGTATTCAAGAAATGGGATGGGAGAATGGACTGGATTGATCTTGCTCAGGATAGGGACAGGTAGTCAGCTCTTGTGAATGCAGTGATGAACCTTTGAGTTCCACAAAGTGGGGGGAATTTCTTGACTAGCTGCAGACCAGTTAGCTTCCTCAGGAAGGACTCTACTCCATGTAGCTAGTAAATTATTACTTATAAGGGTGCATCATTTCAAAATTGCACAAAATAAGACTGTGCAAATCATTACACTGTGTTACATCCCAAAATAGTGGAACTCTGAGACTCCCCAGTCTTTCACTTTTGTCACACAGGTGCATACATTTGAAAACCCATTTGCCACTGATATAAGTAATGCAACAGAAAGACTACAGTTTGGTGTCTCTGCTCTCAGTTTCTAGTAATAGCAATTGAATATCCAGCATAGTTTGAGACTGCAAGGTTTTCACAGCAGTGTAGCTGAGAAATGCTGCCATGTCACTGGGTAATCAGTTCCTGAGGTATTGAGACAGCATGGTTTTGGAACACCTGGAACCCATTACCTAGGGAAGCAGCATCACATCCCAGAAAATGGAAACCGCACCTCACGGTGCTGTTTCATAATTAAGCAAATAACTCATATGGAACAATTTGCGTTTATTGTATATACCTAGTATGTACAGTTCTAAGAAGTTATGTAAGTGTAAGCCTTTTCCTTTTTCTGTGGGTATGGGACCAAAATTGAAATACAAGAATGCAAGTTGTGATAATGCTATGATTCATGAGGCCAACACAAATAAGGTATACTAATGCCAGAAATTTGGAAAAAGGAAAAACAGCTTTTGTACTCTACATTCCAAATCACTTAAGTGTTCATACATAGTGCAGTTTGGCTATAAACAAATTATTTAATTTCATATACAGCAACATCTACATAGTTACTTCCTACTTGAAAAATTTATCAAAGATAGACATATCATTTGGTTTTGGTTCCTTGTCAATTCTAGGATACAGTGGAGACTGGTGAAGCTTGGACCACTTCTCCTTAAAGGTATCCAAATCACCTGCAAATAATACAGTTACAAACTATCAGATGCACGTGCTGTTAACAACAATGGGCAAAGATAAACAGATGAAATGTGAAAATTCTCTTGCAAGCCGCAAGTTAGAAAGTCTTTTACTGTCATTTCATAACAGTGATATCTTAGGCCATATATAATTATCCCCCATTAATGATTTTAAATAAATATCCAGGGTTCCGAACAAATGACAGGAAAACCATACATTCGAGATCATGACACATTTGTACTTTTTAATTCCTTCACATGTAACGATAACAGACACATTCAGGCAGTGTGATGTTCAAATGGGCTAAGAGTATGAATTGCCGTTTCAAATTCAGCACAACTCTTATCAACCACAGTTCACTACAGGAGTGGTACTAAAATAAAGATCTTACAACAAAAAATTTCAAATCATTTGCATTGGCCTTGTTGTAAAATTACCTTCTTCAATGTTCTCAAAACATTCTATTTGTTGCTTTTCTCCTTTGGAATCAGTGTGAGTGGTTACAGAGTATCTCTGATCTCCTATCTGCTTGGTCACTGTAGTCTCCTCATTTCCTTCACTGTATCTGACAGTACGGTAATACTCTGTCATCTGTAATGCCAACAAAATTATTCTGACTTTGAAATTACACTTAACTTACAACATTCACATAGCTAACTAGTATATTTACCATCATATGCAAGAAACCCCTGACTCTAACCCCCTCAATTTACAACAATAAAAATTGTTTGCCAGATTCCTCAATTGCCAAGTTTTTATATTCCTCATTGTAACACCAACATACATTATCATGTTCAAATTATTTTTATATTAATAAGCACATTTGAAAATTATTGTAAATCATGACAAGTCACAGACGAAGATAAAGAATGCCAAAACTCATTACAATTTGTTCTTAAAAATCCATTCAAAATTAACCCTTAACTTGACCCAAGTAGGGCTACAGCCCAAGAAACATATTTTATGTACTGGTATTTAGGCAACCAGTATACTTACTGAATTTGTTAAGATGGAAACAAATTTCCATCCCCCCCCACAACAACGTATATTTCATAATGTTATCTTTTTTTCGTTCATGTAATATTCATGTATTACATAAAGGGTGCACTAAAATTTAAATGGCCAACCTCAGTTTTTAAAGTTTGAAGCTGACTTGAATGGAAGCCATTTAATTTTAATCTCCTATTTTCTATAAAGTTACTATACAACCAGTATTTGAAAAGAATTCATAATAATAACTCACTCATAACACATACTGGATCAGCCATGGAATCATGGAATCATCAATGTCAAAGTGCTAGTAATTTTTACTTCGAGCTTCTGTGATTGATCGCAGCACTGGTTGACAGAGCAGAGAAAAATGAATCCCACACAATGCTAAGTACATAGAGAATTTCTCCCTTTTACTGAAAAACTGAAGTGTAAACAAACTATTGAGCACTGCATACTTACTCCATCACTGTTAGTGACAATCTTACTGAAGGACTGTGTTCCAGAGATTTGCATCTGTGCATGTGGCTCATACTTTTCCAGGGATGGATTGTCCTTCAAGATCTGATCTAGTTCACCTGCACTGACCCTGTCACAGATTAGTTAATGCATTTCTTTAGTTTGTTTATTATGCTATAAATGGATATTTTTGCATGACTTGAGCTGTATTTAAGAAGTGTCTGAAGGCACAGGTACATCACTGTTCCATAACCCCTTCCCTTCAGGAAATGAGACCTCACTTCCTTTAAACAAACCTAACTACATGCAGCACAGTTCTTGAATTGCAACCAGTTTGTTACATCAACCACCAACCAAAATTTGTGCACAGACCTTCTCACCTGTCATCTAAATCATTATCCAGCTGTCCTTTTCTTGTAGCATTGCTTGAACTCCATTCACTTCCATGTGAGTCATGCCAGTACTTTGGCTTTAAGAATCTGTCCCGTAAATTTTGCTTTCCTTGATACTGATCAGGGTCCGAGATTGGTGGATGTGAATGAAAGGAATCATTTCCTAAAACAGCAAAAATGAACAAGGCACATAAAGAATGTAATTATGTTTCTTCACATCCAAAATTTAAAAAGAAACTTAAAAAAAAAATCTATGTAAACACTTAAACACTTACCAAACATGCTACCAAACATTTCAAACAATCTTGAAATTTCTTCCATATCTTTTTGAAAATGTCTGTGAATTTCTAGTGGACTGCTAAAGATATCAAATCCAAATGATCTGATCCTAGAAACAAATGCAAATTAAATCCTTAAACTTTTTTTTTTTAAGTCTTTCACCATGCACATTGTACAAATTTACATTTATTTGAATTACCAACACACATGCACACTGTTATTAAAACATTATAAAACCTCACTTGGTTAAAAACATTTTAAAAAGTCATTCATAATTCTCCGACATGTTTCGGTTGTTT
>Ga0123354_10002653_pt1 | contig 23914 bp, 14 predicted proteins | sample TergutLab28metaG_2_FD_97872 | JGI IMG/M metagenome (GOLD analysis project Ga0123354, IMG submission 97872) | Labiotermes labralis P4 segment gut microbial communities from Petit-Saut dam, French Guiana - Lab288 P4 | ecosystem: Host-associated > Arthropoda: Insects > Digestive system > Gut ... | reverse complement strand
TCGGGCATCATTATGCCCATCATCAGGAGAATAAGACCGTGTCCTACTGCATGCGGTGTTCTGCCTGGGTGTGTAGGCTGTGGTTGGCTGTGGTCTTGTGGAGCTGCGTCGTGAGCTGTGTGTCCTGTGGACACACAGCTCGTCAATTATCGTCAATACTGGACTTGCTTGTAATACTGTTACGAAAACTATCAGCCATGGCTGCGACAGAAACTGATTCTGTGATACATTTGAAAGCGAATCACTTGACCCAGTCATCTAAAGTCATGGCGCAGATTACAGATTAATACGAGTAATAACAAACTACTGTAACGTTGCATTTGGATCAGACATCTCTCTTGTTTCCCATCACTGGGGAAATCAATTCCTGCCAACACTGAACACAACGTACTTCATAGCTCACCAGCTACACCCGAGGAGTGACATGAGGGAAGAGGGCAAATCTTTCCTTTTGCAAGGCTCCTTCTCCTTCTTTATCGTCAAACCCCGGACTCCCTCATCAACGGCTTCCTATCGGTCCAACTGAATCTCCCACTAAAGCGTCGGGATGTGAAGGTAACAAAAGATTCTGCGGGCGTAATAATTTGGAAGGTGGTGGACATGGCTAATATAGAGACACCATCGCGAATTTTAACGGAGGACAGTGAAGAAACCGACACTTTGCCACGGCAACCAAAAGCCCGCCCGAGACTCGAATAGATACCATACTTATCCATCGCAAGTCTCGTGCATCTTCGCTGCATTAACTAGCTCGATACGTGTGTATGTTCAGAATGTGTTTAGCTGTACTGCGTTGTGTTGTGTTGAGTTGTAATACATTGTGTTGTACTTCTATAGTAAAACAAACCAGATGCATCAATGTCTCAAATATATTTTATTGGAGTAACAATCTACATGTTTCGGACGGTCTTTCCGTCCATCATCAGGAGTTAAAGACTGTATCTACTGCAACAGGCATATGTCAAACCGATAATGCCGACTGCTTGATCTGTTTGACATATGCCTGTTCCAGTATGTACAGTCTTTAACTCCTGATAATGGACGGAAAGACCGTCCGAAACATGTACAGTGTTACTCCAATAAAATATATTTGAGACATTGATGCATCTGTTTGGTTTTACTATAGAAATATATTACGATGCACGGCCCTATGAACGTCAAAACGTTGTGTTGTGCGTGTGCGGCGGGGAGGGTGGCGTGTAGGAGGGACTCCTACTTACGTCATTTAAACCAAACATACCATCACAAATAACGCAGAATAATGCAGTCTCAATAATTTCAAGTTCCAGTCCCAGTACACATTAACCCCTAGAAATAATCACAATTTAACCTACCATACAATCAGGCTTGCTCGGAATGTTCAATATGTGCTATTAATACCGTAACTTGTTGGGCGGCGAAATATGAGGCAGTTGCGTGCCCGTTGGAACAGTCAGTTCAGCAACAGACACCGATGGGCTTCCGACTGAAATCTGCAACAGGATTTTGCAGCCCCTGTGTCATACTAAATTAAAATGGAGTGACAAACTTATTACGTCACAAAACCTACTTTGTCGAAAGTATAAAAATAAAGATTTAGGAGGAGGATTGCAACTGTTCTGGTGTTTCTAAAGAAGAAAATTATTTGTCCACTGAAGACACGACTGTAATTAGGAAAGAAACATTTAAGAGGTGAAATCCACCATTAAATATTTAAGTTCACAGCAAAAAGGCGTTTTATTTCCTAACAGATTTAGTCACAAAGCAACGATTTATTGAACGACAACTTTGGTAGAAGAACAGCTTAAACTAGAACTGATGAGATAAACCTTTGCCTCTGGTGAGTGATTTCTGAAACTGTCCTAGAAATGACGTCGTACAAACGATACTGATCTGTCCTAAATTCCTCTGAAAATGATCTTCGCCTTTACGGTATCCTTTTAAGATCCAAGCTATCAAGCAGACTGCAGTGATGCCCCACTCCCCCTATACAATCGACGACACTGCTGACAGCTGAAGGCTGTACAGGTATGTGGAATGAACATGAGAACCGGTCCCAGCGCAGTTCTACCCGCCAACAAAAGCCACACTTTACGATCAGACCTAACACCGCTGTGTCTGAATCTCAGCGAAAATATTAAAGCAGGCACGTCTCCTGCAAATGAGGCACAAACTGAAAGAAAGGTACCTACCTGTGAGGTTTCACGTCACTGTACACGTCACACGGCAAGGTAAAATCCTCTGCATCCAGCAAACTTTCCCAACGTTGCCTAATTATTAAGAATCGCTAACTTTACGATCTCCATGAACAAGCACCAAAGTCTCTGTAAAGCGCAAGATTTCACTACATGGTTTAGCACACGTTAACAGTATTCTTATCGATTCCCCGACCCTTCCTTTATGCCTCACCTCGTGTCGGATTTTCGTTAATTTGGATCGGCGTCTCACGTCTCTCCTCAAACCACACCTGATCACCATCATCACATACAAGCTCATGCACTACACTTCTGGATACTACGTTTGTCGCATTTATGGCGGTAGCAGACATCAACACTGAACGCATTAAATCCATTCACTCTTGTTGTTTTCGGCATAATATTATACTTCTCAGACACCAGAATGCACGCTGCCTTTCTACCGTCCACATGGATTTTTTTGTATTGTGGTGTGGGACTTCTCCTTTTAAAGCACATACAACAGTTTACCTCTACACGTATGTGGGAAAACAAAGATCGTGTTACAAGTGTAGTTTTCACCTACAGAGACGTACGGTTCTTTGCTTAATTTCTGGTTCTTGTGGGTGTTGCAAGAAGCTAATGAATGGACTGTAATTGATGCTGACGAAGTATTCTTGAATGGACAGGACAGTGAAACCCCAGTGATGTCCTTATTCTGTTGTGGGGCGCTCCGTACTGGAGTGGGTGGCTTCTGTTCAGCTAACTGCCCTGAGACACAGCTAGGAGAGAAAGCTGTTTCTGAGATGACACTTGGTTTGTGTGGACAGATTCCAGTACACTTTTCGACCTTAACATTTTTATGGATGGAGATATGCACCCCTCCTTCTCAGCCACCTAGTTTCAGAGTTTTTTACACGTATCTTTTACATGATTCATGGTTACAAATCTATTTTTTACGTTATATTTTACATGTGAAAGAAATATATAATACAGAAATTTTAACTGCTATTGTTACAATAAAAGCAAAACTGTATTTTAACAGATACCTTCCTCGATACTTTAAAATATCCGTCCGCCCTTACTACTGAACTTCAAGTATCGGTATTACCCCAAAAGACATCCTTCACTTCAGACTACAGGCAAAATTTTCATGAATAAATTCAAACGAACAATTTACAATTAAGTATTACACAGCATTAAATACTAAATACACCGACACAAAACTAAGTAGCCTTAGCCTATGGCAGGCCGTACATGGAGATAATATAACATTCGCCCCCCCCCCCCTTCGGGGAATGTCGAATATTCAGCCTATTAAGACACGTTAAAACTCAATGGATGGCTATGTACAGAATAATGTTCACACGTCCATTCAGGGTCACAATAAATGACGGCCACTAACACGGAAAGCAAAATTATGGACTGTACAATTCGCTCTACCGTTTGGTGCAGCCGTAAATTGGTTTCATAGATTAAAGTGGCCTTATTACCCCGCCTCGCCTTAGTCGCCTACTTTATCTTATTTTCAATGTTAATCATGAAGACAGATTTTTTTTTTCACAAATTCGCGTAAATATTTAATTGTTTTAAATAAAAGATCAAGTTTTAACCTATTGGCGCCGGAATTATTTTTTTTAATTTTAGCACACCTGTACATAAAATGTGAATAACACAGGAACCAAATACGTTAGAATTATTAAACAAACTGCATTTTGAAGAGGAAAAAAAAAACGCAGAGTATATACCATGTTTAAAATATTCAGTACCTATATTGTTGAATAAATATATGAACTGCAACTTTAGAGGTTAGCGGTGCGGTACGACCACTATAGTTGACATTAGGCGTCTAAAGGTTAAACACTTTTATCTCATTTGTTCATCCAAAAAGTACTTTACAACGGTTTTGCACATATTAAAAGCTTATATGCCACTGCACCATTCAGTCCCAGTTTATCGCCAGTGGCGCATTTAAATAACCTACAACTGTTGAAATGAAACAAACATTGCTCTTGTTTAGAAGTGCTCAGCTCGTCGGTAAGCGCATTACCTTGTGGAGGCTTCCAAGAACCTAAAATGCTGAACAGCACAACTTAACTCGTAATTATTATCTGAGAAGTTCGAGTTCGTATCTCGACTCGGAGAATTGATATACTGACAGGGACCTTTCATGATTTCCTTCATTCTCTTCACTGACTAAGAGTATGGCTTGACCTCTTTGCTACATGTCAGATTTGTGGGTTCGCACGGCCGTCGTGACGTAAATGCAGTTCTTATCTCAGATGTTATGCAGCGTTCCTTATGGTGAGGTGCAAACGTTTTTCCAATACGCCGCCTTGTAGGCAAGGGGCGGTTGAACGAAAGGTGCGGATTACAACCGCGAACTAGCTTTATTTCGTTTAAGAAATCGACAAAAACTAGTGCGGATTAGATTCGGGTGCGGATTAGATTCGAGAATATACGGTATCTACCAAGTGACATGGTGTCACATCCAGCAAACTTGCTTGCATGTTCTTTACGAAGAACCACACAAAAGCGTCCGGTCATCCGATGCCGATAGGACCAAACAAGCTTCCTAAAGCAGTGGCGTACCGAGGGGGGGTTCCGAAGGCCCTCCAAAATTGTGCCAAACTCAACCTGATTGTGAAAACTTTTAAAAATTGCTGAATTTGGGACGCTAACACCCCAAGATGTTCGGAAAAAAGGCAGTAAAATTATAAAACTACGGCCGGTTCGCAATTGTTTTACATTAGCAATGACAAATAAATTGGCTGTCATCATAAATAGTCTTAAAGTACCAAAAATTAAGAAAATTTTACTATATGAAATGAAATTTCTTGTACCAAATTACAGCTACCTCCAGAACCCCTGACTAGGGGGCTACCGCCCCCAGATCCCCGTTCTCTCTGTCCTCTGTCCTCAACTGAATTTGTAAACCCCCCCCCCCTGAACAAAATTCCTGGGTAGGCCACTTTCCTAAAGAATATACACAAATGCTGGCTCACAGGTTGACCTATTCTAATCACGCTCACGAGAGTATTTGCGGGCGATTTTATACGTCAGCCAGCCTACATAGAACAGTTACACCAGCTTGGAGCGATAGTGGCGGATCCGACAGATCGGAACAGCACAGCAGCATGCGCTCCCTTCCCGGTTCAGTAACCCTCCGCCGTCCTGGGCTCCCACGAAACTTCGGCCGATATCTGACAGTTGCATCATTGGCAGCCATACTGCTGTGCACCCAATCCTCTCTCAATTCAAAATGACAACGAAATCAATCATAATACCCAATGACGTTTCAAGATTTTCAATTTCAAATCAGCTGTACTCCCAAAATGACGAACTTGGGATTCGAGTATTTAATATGTTTGGCCTGTAACCGTTCGGGCTGAAAACAAAGGCTTTCCGACGCAAATGTATCCAGAAATATCACGTAACTCCCGCTTCAAGATGAATGCTTAATACTAGGGCTGCACGATTTAGATTATATGAATGACATACTAACGTTCATATGACGTCATAAACTGCGTAACAAGTTCTGCCAAAAAGTTGATTTTTTTTATAATTCATTAATTACTGCAATTAGTATGTTAAAGACAATACTTGGAGCTACAGAGACAAACCAGAAACTAAATACAACTGCATACAGACACTAAAGATTTGCGAAATTCGAATCCGTCTAACGTCGCTCAAGTGCCAAAAACAAACACCTAAACGTCAATACGACGATAACACTAAAATGAATCTTAGGAAAACTATTAGAAAATCTAAGCAAGTGGGTTAAACTGGCGTTTATGAACACAATAATAAACCTTCAAGTTTTAAAACCTCCAAGCCAGGTGAAAAACAGGAAATGTTTACGCCAGCTGAGGAAATGTCAAAACAGGGAATTTCTGGGTTAGCAGAGCAAATATCCAAATACAACACCTCTACAGGGCTAAATCGCTGTCGAAACCGTGTACTGTGGAACAGCTGAACAATTATCACAACAACGAAGCTGTACAGCAGCTGAGTATTTAACACGTTATCTGCTAGTCATGCAATGAATGCACTACACTGTACAGCGCCGCTTGTACTTCGTCGTAATCCACGATGCTCTCATCAACTTCATATCGCCGCAGGTTTAACTGCTTCACCTTCGAGTCTTATACTTGTCTGTCCGTCTGCCTGTTTCTATACCTTTTTAAACTTAAGGTATATTTCATATTCATTTCCGATACACATGGCGACTTTTTCAACAGCTTAGACTGAGCGTATATAGTGCGGAATGATATGACGACTAGTGAGTAATGAACTGGAGAAGATACAGAACGATAAAATAATGGTCCTTGTCTGGAGAGAGGGAGGAAAACCACAAGAAACCCCAGCTAGGATAACGACTCTTTGGGCCAATACTTGAACTCGGTACGTCCCATGTACGAAACACGACAGCCACCCATTTCACCAAAACGTACGGTATCACCGTAGATGTCGATACCGCCAATCGTTATTTACCACTATTGGACTGATGTTTGTGTGACCGTACATATATGATACAATAATATAAACAACCAACTAGATGCAGCAATGGCAATTTTTTAATAATTTCAATCAGTTCAACATGCTTCGGGCGATAATTTCACCCATCCTCAGGAGCACTAGATTGTGTTTACAGCTTGTGGTATAATGCACCGATGATGTTGCCTGCTGGTGATCTTGTCACCATCAGGCATCATCATCGGTGCATTATACCACAAGCTGTAAACACAGTCTAGTGCTCCTGAGGATGGGCGAAATTATCGCCCGCAGCATGTTGAGCTTATTGAAATTATTAATAAATTGTTATTGTTGCATCTAGTTGGTTTAGATTATTACTATTTGACTGATTTAACCGCTACCGGGAGCAATTTTATTTAACAAATTTTCTTACATTTATCACTACATAAACAGGTCATTGTTACCCTGAAATTTACTGCCTCTGTGTGTGTGTGTGTGTGTGTGTGTGTGTCAACGCAGTATGCTTACTTGTTTGATTAGTTATCTATGACAAAAATCACAAATTTCAAACAAAATAACTTTAAATTAACTGGGATTTACTTAGATTTGACTCAAAATTTCAATAACAAACTTGTACTGACAAAGGAGAATTTAAGCGAAATATAAAAAACACAGCTAATTTAATGGCACTATAACACGCCTCACATCATACTAGACAGACACGCTAAACTCGCAAGACAAGAATTAATCTATTAACCGCATCAACCACCATCACAGCCCTAAGAACACTAAAACTATGGGAACTATGTAACCATACCGGTACTGATGATTATTTTACGAGATCTGAAGCCCTGTCAGCGAAGCTGATAATTATACAAGGCAACACCAACAAAATGCACAATAAATTATATATTATGCACAATTTAAAATTAAAATATTAAAACTCAAACATGTTTCGACCCCCTTCAGGTCATTTTCAGGGAGCGCACATAAGTACTATGCATAAGCACAGATTTCGTATAAATAAATTAGGCTAAATTAGGTTTTGATACTGTTAAATGAGCCTACTGTAAAATGGGTACCGGGTCTTTCCCGGGGGTAAAGTGCGGCCGGGTTGTGCTGCCGACCACTCACCCCCTTCCAGTGCCGCGGTCATGGAAGAGTAGAGCTATACCTCTACACACCCTCTGGGCCACACCGGGCCTGTAACGGGATCACTTTACCTTTACTGTTAAATGAAGTGAACGTTGCAGCAGAGACACAAATTTGACAACGTATTCCGTATACAGTGGTTCTTATAAATGTATAGGATTACAAATGTTCTGAAAAATATTAAAATGACAAAGTATCAGAATAATATTCTGAATGAAGGCATCACGATGTGCTTGCAATTCAATTAACGTTACACAGTATACGTCAGCACAATCTTTTTTTTTTTATTCTTAAGCAAGGCTACATGTTTCGACTAAAAGTTAGTCATCTTCAGGCCCTTACAAAATTGTCGTTACAAGATGCTTTGCCCACTTTGGGATCCCATAGTTTTTGCAATTGTGGATTTTTATAAAGGAATTTTATTTCCTCTCGATACGGGTTGTTTGCATTTTCTTTTGCGTGACTGTTGAGGCGGGAGAGGTATAAGGAACTTTGATCTGAGCGTATTTTGGGATAACACCTTGTTTTAGACATTGTTGGTTGAAATATATGTTGGCGCAGTATTTCTGGACTTTTGTTCTTAGGTTCTTATATAGGCAGATGCTGTTGGCTTGACTACCCGCAAATATTCTGAATGAAGGCATCACGATGTGCTTGCAATTCAATTAACGTTGCACAGTATACGTCAGCACAATCTGTTTTTTTATTCTTAAGCAAGGCTACATGTTTCGACTAAAAGTCATCTTCAGGCCCTTACAACATTTTCGTTACCAGATGCTTTGACCACAATTGTAAACACTATAGGATCCCAAAGTGGGCAAAGCATATGGTAACGAAAATGTTGTTAAGGGCCTGAAGATGACTAACTATCAGAATAACATACAGTATGTGACAAGTAAAGCGACAGTTGAATTGACATACCGTATCGAAGAAGCAGCTTGTCAATGGTGCAACTGATAGCACGGTACTAAGGGCGAAGTTAGATAGGAACGGTATACGATGGTGTGTGTCACGTGGTGGCGAGACGTAATCGGTCATAAATGAGTTCGAAAAAGGGATTACGGTCGCGGGATACGGTTCAGCTAGAAGTGTATTACAGCATTCTGTGTAGCTGCATAGAATTGTTCAAGGGTATTCACATATGGGCCTTACATAATTATCAATTAATGCACGGACATGAATCAAACAAAAAAAAAACTATGTTGATGCTAATGCTAAACTGCTGAGAATTCGCTTACCCTAATACACTCTTATTAACTGGCAAGATTATGTGTCATCAAATGAGAAGCAGGATGAGTATCAACGAAACATCAAAACGGATGTGAGAAGAAATGCCATTGGACAGTTCTGAAACATTTAACTCAACATTAACAGAGGCATGTAAAACAACAAATCCTGCCTCCAATTGGTTCTGAACGGGGAATCTCTTCGACGTGAGTCACATTCACGAACGTTCGAAACTCACTAAGTATGCCCATGTAAGCTTGCGCCGAACTGTGTGTATGTGTGTGTGTGTGTGTGTGTGTGTGTGTGCGCGCGCGCGCGCGCGTGTATGTATATATATATATATATATATATATATATTCGGACGCTCTGCAGCAGCCACCAGCATTCAGTTTCACGGCAAGAAGACCCAGAATAACATAAACTGTTATGTCTCTTTATTGATCAAAGATCGTTTATCAGGTCTTTTCCCACGAATAGGGCAGCAGAACAAAAATTCGCAAAGCAGTGTCATAAACATTTCCTGTAACTCCACTGTGCACTGGCCATTAATGCTTCATCCAACAGCGTGACATAAATTCCAGACGGTATCAACAATCGCACATCTCCGTTAGAAAATAAAGTGTCTATAAAATTAGACGTCATTCCCACTTCATTTCAAAACATATGTGGTCAGAAATGCCTACATCAATCAGACGATTTCGTTTTACACACATTTACCATTAAAGCAGTTTGGTAAACCGTCAGAAGGTGTAACATGCTGGTCACAAAATACCTTCTTGACACAATGCATTTAGACAGAGGTGAAACATTAGCAACAGCAACAACAATCAGCAATATAAAACTAACGTCATTAAGTGTGGTATTAAACGTTGGTGGGGAGCATTTTAGTGCCCGAAGGGATACTATCTTATGCATCTGTCAGTTGTAACACACCTAAAACTACTAGCAGGTATGTCCATATTTACGTGCAACGTCATGAAACCAAAGTATTTCGCCGTGCTGTCATGTTATTCTTTTCTCTCTTGGTACAAGAAAAAGCGTGTTCTCGAAGTTTCAACATCCGGGCCATACACTGTACGCCAGTAGTAGGCCTACTGTAAGGTTCTGCAGAGTTCCAATGTTGGTGCCGCAATGACAAGTGGACAAACAACACAAAGATTATTTAAGTCTTCTGAGATGTAACACCGTGTAGTGCGTCTTCAAGCACCACCCTAAAAATTGAGGCAGAAAACTGCTCCGAAACTTCGGTAACTATATACTAATCTAAATGGCGTCATATCCCAGACGACTAGCTCAAAAACACCACCGCTGAGAGAACCCGAAATCTCGCTTATTACAAAGATGGTGGACATCAACGACAAGACTTTTACAGGGAGGTCTACGAAGAAACCCACGTATATACGAGGCCTAACACTGGCTTTCACATATTTACACGGGTAGAGACAGGGCGACTGGCGAAGCTTCAAGTTGGGTGGAAGGAAATTCATCTTCTCACAACACTAAAAACGAAGTTCTTTGTTCAAACCACAGTTAATTAAACACTATAGGTTTAGTTACAACCGGGCACCAGTCAATACGGCTAAATGCGTATGATTTATGATATCGCGTAAAGATACATGAATTTCTATTTTTATTTCACGTGTTTACACAATAATAACAACAACAAGACACAGCACAAAGACATCTATTTCATACTGCCGTTACGATATTAAACCATTCATTCTCCATTTTTCTAAGTAAATACTATGGCATCGAGTACATTTTAGGACGTTACATTCTGGAAATAAATCAGCACTGCAGCAATGTTAGGAAAATCAACAAACGAAATCTTATTATAGAATTCAGGTGGTCTTAAATTTTTATTGGTTAAATCTCACAAAACAACACGCACTTCCTACGCTTGTTATATTCAATACGTTTTACGAAGTCGACATTATTGTTACTTAAAGATTCGTACAGTACATCACGTTACAAGATAAACGAAAGATCCAAAACTTGTACTATTTACGTCAAGTTGATAAAAACACAACGAGACCACAGTGCAGTGCAGACTAAATCGATTAATCGACGGACGAAACAAGGTTACCGGAACACTAAGGCACTTAATGTTTTAACATGCCTTTCTCTCCTTGCATATCCTTCGCTTCCAGAAAAATCTCAGGGTAAAAACTGTGCAGTGGGTTCGAATGAATCCAACATGCAAGTGACTTTTATACCATCAAATGTCATTCTGTACCTACGGTGGTCCCTATGGACAGTGCAATCCAGGGAATCTCACTTTCCAGGTCTCTTATTTTTGCTCGTAGACATCTAAAAAGACTACTTGGAAGAGAAATTGGTCTGTCGCAAGGCCTCTACCTACAGAAGACATGAGAAACACGGAAGAAACGCATAAATACATCTATTCTCCTAGTGAAATTCGAACCCACGATCCCAGTGTTCGAGCGGCACAGAACAGTGCACGCCATACACTGCGCGGCCATTGTGATCTGCTACTACTAACTACAAAGACCGTCAAAATTTTAAAGACAAAATTTTGTAATACCCATTTCGCGTTAAATTCCACTGATCCACTCTTAATACACCGCAGCCCTTGAGGCATTCTGTCAAATCACAATTTCAGTGACTATGCAGGGCAGGAACTTGCAATACAGCTTGATACAATAACCGGTGCTGCTACCTAAATTTTATCGGCAAAGCCTGAGATAGCAGTACCTATCAAAGCATAGTTACGTACCCAGTGCCATACGGACAAGTTCCGTCGGCGTTCTTCACCCTACAGCGAACATATCATAACTATAAGAAAGATTTTCTTACAATGGATCAGAATTTTAATCCCCCGTAGGATATCACGTTCAACTACAGTCTAGCAAAGGGCTCTAAAAAAATTAATTTTCTCTTCTAAGAATCACATACTCATTTTTGCCCCAGGGTGTTTTATAATTGCAATATGGGCGTAACATATCAGAAGCGTATGAGCGTAAAGCGTCGTACGTAATTAACCTCGACGTTATGCCTTAAAAACGTTCACTGAAATTTCTATTTCCCTCTGAGAGCGACAGAAAACTTACAAACCATTAGGTGGATAAACGGCAGAACAACAGACCGCAAAAATGGCCGCAAAACGGAACCTCCATATGTTTTGTTACAAACTGCAAGGAGTCTTCCTTTCCGAAACAACGTTCCGCAACACATTGCTCACACTTGTACACATAACGAGCCCCATAATCAGATATCTTGTGTGCAACATTTAAAAAACGCATAAAAAACATGACGCACCACTTGAACTTTGTATACACCAAATAGCTAAAACAGTAAATAACTTCGGATTAGAACAAAAATCTGGAAAGTGGCATTTTGACATCTTTGTCCGTAAGTAACCCAATAACGAGGTCAATATCATCACAACATTGCTTTATCGGAGTTTCCATTGTGACCAGTACAAGTAAAGAACAAATTGCGCAATTCTGGGGTTTAACAAACAGAGCGCAAACACGTGCCTTTACTACATCTGTTTTACATAAGCTGATTAGCTCTCAAGCTGAAGACGCTTATCAGCTGCATGAAACACAGGCCTATGGCGCGAAACGCGACGGCGACACAAGCAGCCCTGAAACATTACGTTCTGTACGGCAAAATGCGATGCAGACTGAACACTCCTTGACTAATTTAATATACTATTCACACAGTCCTGCGGAAGGACTGAGGAAAACCACGAAAGATATCAGTCATGATAACGTGAATCGGTTCGACTCTTGACGCCTTGGAATTACAGGTCATCTACGTTGCCGCTGAGTTACCCGGATCCCCTTATGTAAGCTAAGCTCTTTTAAATATTTTATAATACCGGAATCCCCGATTACATCTCTGTGATAACCTCAAAAGCCGCGTTTTTTAAGATGACTAATACTAGAAAGAGAGCTCGATGTCATGGATTGGACAGATTACGAATGGTCTCTATTCACAAAGAAATGTTCTAAAATTCCCAACTGACTGCAGGATACTGAGGCCGAAAATAGGAAAAAAAAAAAGAGGTAAACGACTTCACATCACTTCGTAACGTCCATTAATTGGAAGAAGTTCACATTCAGGCTTACAACCCACCGCTATACGGTCCAAAGCGACGGCGGTAATGACTATGCAGACAGTATTATTGTCTGAACTCTGATCACACTTCTCACAGAAACAACTGCGAGTGAAAGAGAAGTCCCGCTGATATGCTGAACTAACACTGCCTATTAAAACCTTGAACAGATGTCGCCGCTGTTCCAGTTTGCCGTGAGTGAGGGTCCACGGCTTTTCGCTCGATTCAATGTACCCAGACCTCGTTCAGATAAGCTAAACTGCGTTCGGCTGTAGCGGCCCGCTACTAGGTATCCTCAGCGGTTCGAATCCGCCAAGAGTACCGCCTACGTGCGCAGCGACACATTGGCTGTTTCTTTAGCACAGCTCCCATAACGGCTGCGGTAAACGCCAGTGGAATATGTATTTAAAAATGCGTTGGCATATGCATGCTTTGACTTACAATTTCAAAGAGCCTTCTGTGGGGATTTTAACCTCCGTACAGTCTCCCGGTCTCTCATATGTGTTCCAATTTCATATGCTTACAAATACAACCATGCTCCAAATTTTACCCATTCACTTGGCCGACTCATTTTGAAGACTGATGCGCTTCATAGGCGGCATCTTTGAGAAATGGCATGAATATGAACGCATGGTTTCTGACATGCGAAGTGCATTTATACACTGCAATGTTCTGTGGAAGCTTATGTTTGCTTACATCATGAAGTTAAGGCAATTGGTTACCCTACACAAGGGAGACAACGGGCCTAAACTTAGTTCACTGCCGATGGAAAATGCAAACTTATGTCAAAACGCTTTACAGAAATGCACCTAGTGCCAAAGCTCTTTAATATCCAACGACTACTTTAAAAAAAAATACAATGCTCGGAAAACATTAGTCATCATGTGCTTTCCTGTGCCGCTGTACCAGCGGTGGCGTGTGGACTCGTTTCCGTTCCAGTGTCTTGTGGACGGCCGTGACCTGTCGTCTTCGAACTGATAAACACATGCTGCAACACTGACTGACGGTCCCAGCAACTTACCACACACAAACACTGAACTGCGGAGCTCGTCTGTGACGTCACATTACTGATAAGCGCGAGCGAGGTACCGACACAGCGCTGGGTTAGTTGCGAATAACACGCGGCACTAGGCAGCAACAGCTACGGGGCTTTTCGCAGCAACGCGGCTTGTTCAGACCTTTCGGCGTTGCTTTACGTATGCTTCTATCAGTTTCGCCGAAAATGCTCTTCACTAGCAACCTAAAATCCGAAGAGAAGGAACAGTTGGAAGAGGCTAAAATAAGAGCTTAAGTTGAATTGTAATTGCAGTCTTCGGAGAGAGTTTGATGGAGAGACGTCTAAATGTTTTACTAAGATCCGTCATCAACGTGTCCCCCCTTGGTGGTAGTGACACATAAAAATTCTGTTCCGAACTTTCAGTGACGTCATATACACAGCCTATCTTTGTTCCTTCAAAGACGGGAGTGTTCTCCCGCGCCATCGTGCAGATTTTTAACTCGGCGGTTTCTTATACACAACAGACTGTCGCATCGCATAGCGAACTGTAACCCACATTACTAAGGTACATATCAAGTACACGGAGACTTTCCTGTATTACGCATAGAACATTTACTGCCTGTAGGCCGTTACATGGCTCGGAAGGTTATTCACCAGCCTCTCCCCACGGATAAAAGGGCACAATCCCAGGGCAGTCCATATGGGATTTGTGGCGGGCAAAATGGCTCCAAGACCGTTTTTCTCCCACCCCTCGAGTACTTCGGTTTTCCCATCAGTATCATTCCACCTATGTTCAATATTCAATAATTCATCCACAATACCAACCATAACAAACTACAGCGTCGTTGAATAAAACACTTAAATACCACTCCAAAACGAGTACGTTTCACTACAACGAATTCATTCAACAGCAGCTTCAGGATTAGTGCACCGCTGGAGTACACTGGTAGCTACATGTTTAAAGAATATTTAGTTTCGCTGCTTCTGACTTGCACCTGTTTCAATGTTGTAATTATCAATATATAGAAGGGCTAATCCAGGAGCGCTAAAGTCTTGTAATCATGATAACTAGGACAACGATCACAGTGCTCACTTAACGCCTATTACAAAGGTAATATTCATGACTCGCCTACTAGAACTTCGCAATGCCAGAAATGGACATTCTGAACTGCACAACCTACGCCTAAAAGCTATGTCGCCGTAGGAAATAAATAGAACGAACATATGGGTACGTATGTCGGTAATGAAATTCGGAACATCCAGTCTTTTCCAAATGCATTATATCAGACGTTAAATCCATATACACACGCACACGCACGAACACACACACACACACAAACACACACAGAACGTTAAGATCATTTGGTTCAAACGCAAATACATTACTGCGGAAAGTAGAATTCCTGGATTCTGCTGTACTACGCTATTATTTCTTTGTATTTCTTTGAATATTCAATAAATCGAAAACTGTTCCAAATACGGTTACAGAAATTAAATCTCATGTGATACATGCCTCATATTTTAAAAATGAACCTTTTATAAAAAATCAGATTGCGCTCGATTTAAGAAGGCAGAGCCTACGGACATCACTGCTATGGAATCGATAAAAGCTAAAATGGAATTCCCCTGATAGCTTTTGAGGTAGACCCCATCAAACAACGTGTGATTGCAATCTGTTAAAAACGCCGGTATACGAGACAACAGAACAGAAAAACCTTCACATACACGTTCATTGTGGGTGTATAGAATATAGACAGGCCTAAACGATTCTCTTCCGCCAAACTAAACAATGCAGGCCTATTTAATTAACGCTCTGTCCACGTAAGTCGATAACAGCAGTACAAGTCGGGGAATTAGGGCACAGCAGTCTTACTGAATAACACCACGGTCAGTTTATAAGGTCAGAATCACAATAACGAAGACAGATGTGGCAGCAACTGTATGTCGGCAAACATTTACAAGGGCTTATAAACACGTATTCAAGTAACAGCAGTAATGAAACCACATCATCCGCTTGCCTTCCACAACAAAATCAAATCAAGGCTAACAATATCCTTGAATTCAGTGTTAAATTTCGAACGTGTCTAACCACTCTAAGGCAATGAGCTTCTGCCACTCAAACAGCGTATATTCCCCCGTACATTACTTTTTTATATGTAGTTTATTTAGCCGCGCTGTCAGTATCTAGCCCAGTGTTACCCAAACACGGTTCCGCAAAACATCGTCAGGGGTTCCACAAAAAGTCGTGTAATAAATAAATAAAAATTTAGAAATACCGCGAAAAATTCCAAATGTACTTTCTGTCTGTCAATTAGCAATACTGGAGTAATCACCATGCATTACCCTCTGTCTCTTAGGTTTGTTTTCGTTTTCATAGGTAGGGGGACCTCCATGGAAAATAAAGAAAAAAAGGGGAGGGGGGAGTTGGAAAGGCTGATCTAGACTTACATGAATATGGGTAGACGAATTTGAATACGAAACACTGATTAAATGATAAGCGACAGCGGAAATCCGAATCAGTAGGAGATAAACCTGTTCAGTGACAATTTGTTCATCATGAAACCCACATGCACTGAACCTGGGCCCGCGAAGTAGGAAGCCGGCGACTAACCACCCCGAGCTCGTAACAATAATAGAAGGTACAGAGTCTAAAGTAGTCTAAATTTCACAAAGGTCTGCAAGGCGTTTCGGGAGTTGGGTCTGTCCCCCGTTACAACGACGTATCTCAATAACTGGATTTTCTACATCAATTACAAGTGCCAGCAACCCAGGATTTTTTAAAAATAAGCTGAAGCAGAAATTCACGCTTTTCCTGGGCTGTCTCAGTGGCTTTTTCGTTAGCGTGCGGGGTTTCTTGTAATAATCCTCAGTGTTTCAGGTTCGTGCCCAACCTTTGCAACTAACCTCGGTAATAAAACTAAAAAAAAAAAAAAACTGTCAAGACAACGGTATTTGATGACCTGAAGACAGGAGCATAATCAGCACCCTGATCATCAAGAGCACCCCAGAAAACTGGCAATGTCCAATACAACCGCGGTACAGGGCCTAACGGATCAATCGCTATCATAAACGTTTCAGCAGCCTGTAAAGCACAAAATTTGACGCCTTGTAACATCATCAGTTCCCTCGTATTAAACCTGTCTAAATTGCGAACACATTTTAGTGCAGAACGATCTTTGTTTCTGGGCAAAACCTAGCATGATAGTCCGCGTACACCGCAACTTTATGTTGGCACACTACGTAGTGGTAAAGGGAAACCGCAACTGCTGCCACTGTTAATTCTTTCGTTTCGTGATCAGGGCGCACTTCACTCAATACATCTACGTGACGGCAGAATGAATTCTGAACTCAGCAACAGGTGCACATGAGAATGCAGAGCTTGTATAATTAGATAGTACACTTGTTTTAAAATCCAGATATACAAGTTTACGGGCGTAACTGCTCGCTGTCAAGGGCCTGATTTTAGGCCAGCCGTCAAACACAGTGCCCTATTTTTGAGGAAAGGGTTACAGATTCAATCTCCAAATCGGACAACAAGGACAACAAAACGTTTCATTACTTACCCAACCTAACGCTTAGTCATACTTTTCTACAATTGATTACGAATTAAAAAAAAAGTTTACGACTGGAAAACAAAAAAAATTTCAACACGGTGCCTTATGTGTCAAAATGTGCCACAAAATTACTTACTAGTCACACATTCTTGAAACCCTTCCCCACAGCCCCTAATACCTGTGGGTCTACACAGACCTACTGCTACCTCTCACAAAGTATTCGAAATTTAAAACAATTATAAGGAAAAAATTAAATACCTGGAATTTATTTTAAAGAGAATATTCTATCGCAGTGTCTAACTTACAAATGCAGCCAATGGGAAAAGACAAGCTGTAAAAGGCAGTGATTGCGAATGGTCGTAAATAAACATAAAGATGATCTGATAGGAGGTACGCCTGGGTACAGAAGCAGTAGAGTTTATAGAGTTATCAAGAGGACACTGTGTGTCTGATATACTGCTTTTCCTGGGTCATTCAAAGGGCATAAAATGGGGGAAGAAAGCGTGCACACTCCTGCTCTTTCTTTACAGCCAGAATGTGAATATATACGACACGCAGCGTTCACCTGCTGTCCGAACTTCAACTGATCTAATTTACCACAGCAAATGTCTGTGAAACAAAAGTGATCTAGCATATCCTAGTTCAGATCTGCACAAATTTTCTAAAAATGTAGTAGCTACTTCAATATTTTAGGCGTCACCGTACAAAATTTAGTTGCCACAGCCAGCTGGCACCACTGCCCTCGATAAAATGCTCCGTGGACCTCAGTGTGCAGTAGCTAAACGATTCTGTCAGTTCCATGAAGTCTGTTTTTGTTTCTGAGTGCGGATCTCTCCTCTTAATTGGTTCTCTTAACATACGCCTTCCTTTAGACAGGTATCTAGTTCTGTACGATACGTGATACGTGATTATTCCACTCATTTCTTCACTTGTTCTTGTATGCGCTTGATACCATACTGTTGCCACACTTCCGTGAGTTTCACACATCACGCTCTCTTTTTCTCGACCTCCCTTCAGGTATTTCTGTGTGTCCGTAAAACATGGTTATTATATCTTCCAAGAAGAAGGGAAGTAATAAGTTCTGCAGGCAAAGTACTAAGAAAATTTAATGCATATATGACAGAGAAATCAATCGGAAAATGGGCAGCAAACAACTAAATCGTTCATGGTGCTGTACTAGCACGCATCTACTATTTTAATTAAATTACGGCTGCGACGGACTGAAGATAAAACCCAACCGAGGTATCTGAAATGCTTAAACATTTTGTTGGGAAAATCCTCCTGGAAGACAGACAAACATGAATACCGTACAGTAATTCGTAAAGAAATAAGGTAAATTTAACTGACTCCAGATCTCTGATTTTCACTGCATTATCACAACCTACCACCAACGTTTCTGGTGTGTTCGGGATTAATTTTACTTTCACTAACTTCTCAAAATTGGCTACTCATGTGGCCCTGGTAGTGGCCATTCATTGACCCTACTTTGTTGATGATCATGAAAGACAATCGGTCTGTTTCCTACGTTGCCATCTGCTACGACTCCCTTCACGTCAACTGCCTATCAGCATTTCTTAACGTCACATTGTTATTTATATATGTCTCGACTGAATAAAGATTCCTCCTCGCTTCAGATCGCAGACCATTTAATATAATTCTCACAGAGGCCATCCCGTTGTGTAGAAACAAAATTATGTAATGTAATATATTCCGTCTATACACAACTATATATATATATATAAGCATAGTGATATTTATTTATATACACACTCAGAACACAGAACACATTACAGCAACATATTTCGACCGTGAGACGGTCATCATCAGGCCAATAAAGAATATTTTTAAGGTACAAAAAAGTGAGCACTCAATGGGATCCCATTTCGTTTACAGTAAAAGTTAAAATAGTGTACGACGAACTCTTATTTGAAACTAAAACTTTAAAATAGAATGGAATTAAACTAATTCTCAGTCTAGTTGCTATGCATAGCAACTAGACTGAGAATTAGTTTACTTTAATTACCATTCTATTTTAAAGTTTTTAGTTTCAAATAAGAGTTCCTCATACGCTATTTTAACTAATTAATCAATTCTCTGTCCAGTTGCTATATATGGCAACTAGACTGAGAATTAGTTGCTATATATATATATATATATATATATATTACATTATGTAATTTAATATACGCAATCCAACGCCAATCAACTGTACCTGGATGCTCCACCTAAACTGCTCTCTTGCTTTGTCACTTCCGCCATCTCAATCAAGTTTCGTGCAGTAGTATTCTTGTTCCTACCAAAGAAAAGTCCTCTTTCCCTTATTATTGGAAGTTTTCTACAACTTCGAACAACTTTCTTTCCAAAAATAAAACTCTGACTCTTCTAATGACCACGCAAATCAAAACCGTCAGTTACATTTATTTATTTAAAGTTTTACAGTCAATCTCCCGGACAATTTAATCTCCATATCATAAAGGCGACATGGTTCTTCGAAACACTGATAACCACGTGCCATCTGACACGGCGTAATACTTCCCAGAACACTTCAATCTTCAGCAAGACCGCTGGGAGAAACTCGAATCTCGCAGAAATGATCTGTTGAAGTAGAACCAGCTTTTTATGTCAATACTAGGACCAACTGTTTATCTCGGCCTACATCGTACATTGAGAAGTTTTCCAATATTAAAACCCCTTAAAATTTAATTCCACATGCAACACTAGTTCCAACAAATAGAGCTCTCAGTTTGCTGCGTTTTCCACTTCGCGTATCTCTTATCTGCACAAAATACACTGATCCTGCTACTTTCCATTCAAGGTCAGTAGTTACAAAAACAGACATTACAGACACGTGTGTATTTGAAATAGTCTTCCATTTCTCGTGGGCTTGCATTACGCCGCCAAAAGATATATGTGGACAAGTACCAGTCAGGAGACACGCCGGCAAAGGCACTCATGCTGACAACATAACTTTGCTTTCTTCGAGACTAAGTTTTATCCCAACAGATTTTCTTTTTGTTCAACACTGACGACTGAGAGAAGGACGACAGGAAGGAAGGAACAAAGAAAGAAGGAAAGAAAGAAAGAAAGAGCGTAATCGGAAGTGTCTTGACTACAGAGTGAAGTAAGAAGATAGGCAAGGTACGACAATGAAACACTGAGGCGCATTCATGCAGCCATTGTTGCCGTGGAAAATCGATGTATTATTCGAGCGTGTTTGTAGCCTTAGGTACGCAGCATGCAACGGACATGAGCCATATTAACATCTGTGGCCTGTCCGGGTCTAAATACTTTTCTGCATCATCTCATAAACGCATGATTTTCGAGAAAAACGTTTCTGAACATAAAATGTGCGTTTTTATTTTTCTCTACAACTTTTGTCCAAAACACTTCTCATTCTACGAAGAACTGAGCGAGATATGATAAACAATGGATATTGGTCTTCATGTACAGTATCCATTATTCTTGTCAGATTTTAATGAAGCTTGAATTTTCTTGACAGATTTACGAAAAATTAAAAAGTATCGTATTTCATGAAAATCCGTCCAGTGGGAGACGATGTGCTGCACGCGGGCGGACATGACGAAGGTAGAGTCCAGTTGAAATGTGATGGCACACGGTGACGAACGGGAGGGAAAGTGAAGGGGAAACTGGCGAATGGAGTGGGTAGCCAGTACTCTTCACACTACCTCGGAACATGATTTTTCCAGCATTACTACCGCTGATGCGCACATCTCGGTTGCCAGTAATCGACTGAACTGAGCCCCCCCCCCTGCCGATTTAAATGGACTCGTCCGTTTCGCCGAAAGACGAAATCTGGTTTCTGCGTGTGTGCCATCACGTTTCAAACGCAGTCAGTCTCTTTTCGCAGTTTTACTAACGCGCCTAAAATTGACGGTTCTGAATGTTTCCAGGCAGTGCCCACTCATCCTGTCACTAATCACAGGGTGTATTTGAGGACTGCCACTTATCTAAACCACACAAGAAACTTCGCTTCCTACCTCAAACACAATCCGCCACAATCAGGAGAGATTATTTCCCTAAACAAGATAAACGAAATGGTTAATGTTGTTCAGGGAATTCAAAGATTCACCCGACAAGTATTTTCTACACCGTGTAGCAAAATACAGGGCTTTACACGTTACATGTGGTACATTTAGCCTAGTTATCGCTGGGCTTTACCGACAGCATAAATAAAATTATATATATACATACATACGTACATACATACATACATATATATATTCCTGTTCCATTCATGCTAGAGGATATTTCAGTGTTATCCTAGCGAGCAAGAATCATGCCATAAAAGTTCACAGTAAGCGTGGAGGTATAGGTCCATGCATTTCGGACTTCTGGAATGAATGGGGTGAGTCAGCCTTCGCTTATTTCTTATGATACATCAAAAGGTGGTACACACAGATCAGTAGCAACAGGACAACTATGAATGGTAGTGGCAGTGCAGAAGCGTATTCTCATGGTCTACTTATTCCAGCACTTGACTCAAGAGGCAAAACTAAAAAGAAAAGAATGAGAAGAAACGATGTTAAATTCTCAATCCAGTTCTAACCCTTGGCCTCTCGATTACGAAACAGCACTACTAAACACAGCCAGTACCTCGACTTTCTCTGGCCCTCGCCAAAAGACAAACGAAATAAAAACACGATAAATCGAATGTGGCACAGCACACTTTAATTCCGTTACTTATTAAAAACTAACTTAAATATGATATGCTTAAAGTCCTTCGACAAGGAGATGATCCCTACTAGGAATGCGGCAGATGCACAGGCGCAGACGTTGTGGCGAATAAGACTTGCTACTAACCACCCCGGCAGCATTGCACAGTGCCATCGCTCACTACACGATGTGCAAAACGCTTGATGTTTTCAGTCTGTGTACTGCAGCAGAACCGCCTGTCGCGCCCACCAATAGCAGTCATTTACTCCCCCGCAACAAGGCAGACACGCCCACTTCCAAGCGGGGGATCATCTCTTTTGCCATCGACCAGCAGAACCTGTGATGGCGGGCTTTGAAATCGAGAGGCAAATAAATATATACACTGATGATGGAAGCAGCACATTCCTCTGCAGTCTGTACCTATTCAACAAGCTACAAGTCGTCACATCCCGGAAGGAAAATTCATGCCTCCACCCTCGCTGCAGGAAGGCGGATTTCTTATGATCAGCTGACACCCCACCAAGGAGATGTACCAACTGCCTATACATTTTCTCGTCAAACAAAATTTTATGGCGACGAGTTGAAGCACATGCCTACCACAGAGCGGTGCTTGAAACCAGTGTAACAAACTATTAGCATCCACACACAAAACTAAAACAGTAAGTTTCCCGTTATCCGAGATTCATAACAAAAAAAAAACCTCCATTGTAACTGTATCATCATCATCATCATCATCATCATCACCCAACAAATCATCGCATCTTAGAACGACAAGATAGCTCCCTTAATATGTACTGTAGGTCCTACACGCTACGCTCAGTTTGTACTAGCCTACATATGTTCAACCTGACTTTTGAGACAAGATATCAAAAGGTCGTCTGATAAACCACAATCGCATTCATGTTAACATTTAGAGGGTGTGTATGTTTAAATATCGGTCCACGGTATATTCTGTGACTCTCGTTTTCATTTCGTATGTCCTGAAACAAATATATAGCCTTTTAGTGCTCTGTTCAACACAATACATAAAACATACATTCGCCCAGACACTTCGCACTGAACTAGCTCCTAAAGCTACTGACATATCTGAGTGACAATGACCTCCACTTGTCCACATTTTCGCTCTGCAGAATGCGTAATCAAACCTAACTCCATCCCGCTCCATAGAATTACAACTCGCCTTATGCTACAGTAACAACCGGCAAGCGCATCCAGCTTTTACACAAATGCAAAAATGATGAAAAAAAAAAAAGGTCACAAGCAGAACGTCGAATAAACGAAAAAAAAAACATTATTACATCAAAATGTTCAGCGGCGAATGAAAAATAATATAAAATTATTTACTACGAACACTAAGACTCAAGACGGAACGCAAAAACACGACATTGCCCACAGACAGCCAGCTACATTTGATACTATCTCTTCATACAACTCAACGCCGTTTTGTTTCCCGGAATTCGTCCTAAAATGCCATTCCCGTCACAAATGAAAAAGAAATGAGGTCGACAGTCGAAAAAATATGAACCGTGAGCTATTGGGAGGAGGGAAGAAGCGGGGGGGGGGGGGGGACAAAGGAACTAGGAAGTAACAAAAGAAG
>Ga0123354_10002651_pt1 | contig 23916 bp, 17 predicted proteins | sample TergutLab28metaG_2_FD_97872 | JGI IMG/M metagenome (GOLD analysis project Ga0123354, IMG submission 97872) | Labiotermes labralis P4 segment gut microbial communities from Petit-Saut dam, French Guiana - Lab288 P4 | ecosystem: Host-associated > Arthropoda: Insects > Digestive system > Gut ... | reverse complement strand
TATTAAAAAAAGTATGGTACAGCTTAAATGTTTCTATAAAACAGCAGTAACTAAAAAAAAAAAACAAAAAAAAAACAGAAACTCCACGACGAGTGTACAAAGTAATAATAAAGCGACACGGCAATAGTAAAAATACGCATCACACTTTTCCCTAAAGACAGTACGTCCATACAGGTTTCTCGGTCACGATGAGGATATTTAACAGTCAAAAGGAACCATTATTGGATATCTTATTTAATGGTTACATAAAATGTTTGTTATCTTCTTTTTCGGTAAATGAGAAGCTCAACTGATAAGTTCTGTGATGTAAGCCGCTAGTTCTTTTAAGGGCAGGTTCATATTAATTCCGCCCTTTCCGATTAATAAAAGGAGAACGTGGACGTGCGAACAGCCGACATCTCTTCGGTGAAAATCCTTTAAAAACAGGCCCAATGCCACTACATATCAACACATGTAGTTAGAATACTTAACAGTACCATCGTCAAGGCAGTGATCCCCTAAGACAACGTTTCTCAACCGGTCGTTCGCGGCCCGCACATTGTACCTCGTATAATAATTTCACTCCATATACACAGTCACATTTTTAAAGCAGACAAGTTGTCATTTTACAGTTGGCGATCTGTTCTTGCTATCACTTTCTTCTATGGACTAAAACGCCTGTGCAATCGTCCATAATTTTAATTCTGAATGTTCAGTGTGGGTGACAGAAGCGTTTCATAGCACATGGAGATGTCATATTTTATATTTCAAAGCAACATGCTCAGACATATTGGCAGTAATCGGACTTTATTATTACCAGTACTGTGAAACGTGAGGCAAGTACAGTAGAGGTCCAAGGAAAAGCCAATTCACTTTCTTCCAAGGGGAGTGTGAATCAGAAAAGCTCGAGGACTATCACGTGAGTTACCAAAACAAGTCTCCCAAAACATAACTTGCCCGCAATACTTTCGACCTAGAGCGTGGAAAAAGTTGGTCTTCGTGAAAACGAACGTAAAAATTCTAAAGTGAAAAGTATGTAACAAACATACGCACTACATGGACTACAATCCAGTGAGTTCAAGAATTTTGAATTAATTTCGGAACACGTATTAACAAATGTATAGAGTTTAAACCAAACCAGTTTTCAATCATTTTTTAAATATTCCAAGCCTCTCTGGCGTTGAATACTAAAAATCTCTTCAGAGGTCCATGTTAATCATTCGGAGGGACAAGGACATTAACTTCCAAGGCATTACGAGACACCTATAACGTCCGTTTTTGCACAAAAAAAAAGTGAGCGGACAGAGGGCACGTTTTTAATCTGAAGGAGGAAAAAGTTACATATCAAAGCTGGCTTCAAACAACGAGAGGTCCATTAAAGGGTTATGAAAAAACAGAAGCAGCAGATACGCTGACCGTAAGCAGTATGGCATTTCATGTAGGCTAAGCATGTTCTAAGTCGGGATGTATTACCTGCCTTTACCAGCATACTGCGCCATGTCAAATACAATATTTCCAGTTTCTTTTTTATAAAGCCCCCCCCCTCCCCCACAGCCGGGTGAGTACAGCTATCTACTCCATTTCTTTTAAAGTAAGTTCAATATAACTTGCCTATTCACGCCAAGATATCTGAAGTGGTCTCACACGTTATGCCTTCCTGCCTACAATTTCATACGAATTCAGTGAGTACCGGGCGTAGGGCGGTCAAGGCGTCAGGCCGATGACTCACCGCCGTCTAGTACTGAGGTTAACAACGGGTACATCTACACTTGCACTTCCATGCGTAAATTGCATGCTATGAACAAAGAAAACTTTACCTTCCCACTTCTGTCCGTATCTTCGAAATAAGCACATAAGAAAAGCGAGCTGATGAACCTGCATCATCGTCAATAGGCGGTTCCGTACCGTGGAAGACAATCTATATCCGGCTCCAGAAAATGGATATCAGCATGTCAGCTTTAAAAAGCTCTGGTTTTGATATTATTGGGAGGGTGGGAGGGATAACAGAAAAAAGATATACAAGCTACAGTGCGTAAAACTATTGTAATTTCTTAAAATCCAGTTAAATTTGGACACATACGAAAACGTGATGTTACAATGACCAGCATACACATACATACGTACAATACATATGTGCATACAACGTAACGATTTTCAGTTTCTGAATGTCAGGGACCTTTGCAGCAGAATGCTTCCGCAGTGCGTACCGTTAAGTTAGACCCTACATGAAGGCTACAATCCAACTAACAAATGACTATATGACAGAATACCAAGTTCGTCGTGAGTTCTGAAAATGAGACGACATGTCTTATACTTATTTTAGGAAACATCGGCATTTGAAACTGACAATAGTGAAGCAATCAAACGTGGGCAAGTGTTCGATGTTCTCGAAACAGGATTTCACGAAGTGATGTACGGCCTCGGCTACACCATCTCTTGCAGAATGGCCAGTCCTGTTCTACGACATATACAACTAAAAGCGGGAGGGGGTGGGGAATAATAAAAAATATTGTTTTCCGATACGACCAGCAAAACGACGGAGTTAAAACTGTTACAATGCCATTGCGAGAGAACTAAACCGTGTAGCAAATATAACATATAAACACACATCGATAGAAGAAGTCGAAGATAATAGTACGTTACAGGCATCGCCTTTCGCAGTACCAAAAGGGAAAAGTAACATTGACAGAGCAAGAACGAACACATGGAGAATGAAGTACAAACGTTGTACAGGAGAACGTATAGGTAACGTAAACTAACTAATTAACTAACCCCATGGAGCAGGGTCCTTCTTGAGAAGTGAACAAGTTCTCAGCTAGTCAAGAAATTCCACGTATTTTATGGAACCCGAAGGTTCATTACCGCATTCACAACAGCCCGTTGCCCCTCCCTATTCTGAGCCAGATCCATCCAGTCCATGTCCCTCATCCAACATCCTGAAGATCCATCTTAAACTTATTCTCCCATCTAAGCATGGGTCTTCCAAGTGGTCTCTTTCCCTCAGGTTTCCCCACCAAAACCCTGTATACAATTCTCAAACCATGCATACACCACTCCTCTCCCCCATAAGTGCTACGTGCGCCAACCATCTCATTCTTCTCGATTTGATCACCCGAATATTTGGTTGGGGAGCAAAGATCATTAAGTTCCTCATTATGTAGTCTTCTCCACTCCCTTGTTAGCTCGTCCTTCTTAGGCCCAAATATTCTCAGCACCCCATTCTCAAACACCCCCACCATACGTTCCTGCCTCAAAGTGAGTGATCAAGTTTCACACCCATACACAACAACAGGCAAAATTATAGTTCTGTATATCTTAATCTTGAAATTTTTGAATAGCAAACTAGAAGACAAAAGATTCCGCACCGAATGATAGCAAGCATTCCCTGACTTCAATCTGCTCTTAATTTCTTCCTGAATGGAATTTTGATTCATTAGGGTTGAACGTTTCGTAACATGGTAAATTTTTACGGTGAGGAGTTGTCAGTACCTCGTCCATATCCAACGCTGGAGGACCACCCCTCGTTGGCTGCCCGACAAAATCTATAACGTTGGATCCTTCTTGGCCATAACTGTTGGCATTCACATAACCACAACAGAGAAACCAAAACGAAAAAAAAAAAAAGTTCACAACAAAAGAAGTCAAACACGTCCGATTTTATGCTCCACACTACGATAAGGCCTAGGGGACCGCGGTGGCACAGCGGTGAAGGTGCTGTGCTACAAATCGGAAGGCTGCTGGTTCGATTCCAGATGGTGTCATTGGAATTTTTCTTTGACATCCTTACTATCGCACTATGGCCCTGGGGTCGACTCAGCCTCTAAGAGAAATGAGTACCAGGAGCATTTCCTGAGGGTAAAGGCGGCCGGTGTGTAGGGCTGACAACCTTACCACCACCCTGTGCCGTTGTCATGTAATCTGGGAACCTTAACTTCCTGGAGCCCTCTGGGCCACTCCAGGCCTGTAACGGGACTAATTTACCTTTACTACGAAAAGCCTATTGAAATTTCAACGGGAAATTTTCACAAATCTCTTGCGATATGAACGGCACTGATATAAATGTTATCGGTTTACCACGTACAACTTCAAAATTTTGCTCAGAGGGAAATGATGTTACCGGTGATCCTTGGTTCGAGACCAGATCACGGATATGCTCGGTGGTTAGATAGGCAAAATTACATTTGGCTGATTTAAATTCAAAGTTATTAGAATAAGCGCGAAATGTATATTGGCGCACGGGACAGAGTTTAAAGTTGCACAATGGGAGGTACGGGACCTCTTGGCCGTATTGCTGCGAGGAGTTTCTTATAGGTTTATGGCCGTATTGTTCAGATACGTTGCACGTGTGGTCACTGCTCAGAGTGAACACCTGTTTTATAAGAGGGCAAGTGTTCCAGAAGCAGTTAAGCTGGGTTCCAGAAAACAGTTTCGGACCCGTGTGTGCGTCAGACGGGAAAAAGAACTGGAAGATTAAACAAGACTCGAGAGTGGTAGATAAAGAAATCCCGTCGCTGTTCGTTGTTGATACCAACTGTGAAATAAGAAAAGTTAATAATCAGTGTTAAAGGCTTGATGAATTGTCCCCAATAATCTTGATAAATAAATGAGTCTATTAACTGTTCATGTGACTGTGAAAGACCACGTAATACTCGTATTCTCTGGGAGGGGTCATAGCTAAAAGACTGGTCAGGCAACGTAGTGTTAAAGTTCCCTGGACGGCTACAAAGAAATAGTTTCTAGTTGTGTTGCCCAAAGATAACCTTTCGATAGACTCGTTCGTCTATGTTATAGCCCTAATGGTAGTAATGGTAATAAGGTCGGGATGTATCTTTTATCGGCCTTTATCAGCTGGGACAAACATTACATTTTTTTGTTCGAAGCTTTTGTTTTGTTTTATGATAAAGAGGTTTATTTTACGTAAAATATTGCAAGGATTATTTGAATTTAGGATTTGTTTTACTTTTTGTAGCTATGATGCATTTTGGCATCCAAGAGTTTTACTGCGTTTTCGGTTTCCATTCAATTACCACCAGTATGAAGCAGATAAGATACATATGGATATAAAATTTAATCCAACACATGAAGCCAATGGACAAATAAACTTCTTAGACCTGCTTCTAATTCGAAAACCATTTAAGATCGAACCTGACATATTTCGAAAACCCACCAACACAGATACAAACATAAATTTCTTCACGAACCACTCCTTAGAACACAAGATGACCCCATACATATATTACATCACACGAATACAGTCAATTCCACCCACGCCTGAAAGGAAACAGAAAGAATGGACCGTAATACAATACAAACCACGAACCAATAACTTTCTACATACACTTTTCCAAAAACCACACTCGCAATTACAACACAGACACAACAACTACGACCGAAACAATAGCACTGTCACAGATATAAAAACCTGGACAACATTCACATAGTCCATTAATTCGCAAGATTACAAATCTATTTAAACATACAAATGTGAGAATATCTTTCAAGAGCACCAACACAACACACGACCTCACCAAACTTAAAACGAACAGCAACATACATGAACACAACAATGTGGGATTTACAAACTCACATGGAACACATGTAAATTACTCTAAGTCGGACAAACTAGCCGTAACCTCACATAAAGATACCAGAACACATACCATACATAAAACAAACTGACCCTCAAATATCATAAGCTCTACACATCCTAAACAACAAAATAACGACCCTTTAATACCACCTTTTCACTCCAAAATGAAATCAATAACTCCTCACTATTAAGTCCTCCTGAACAGTTTTATATCAAATCACACTATTACCACCAGGAACTCACATCGGAAACTCAGGTGAAAACAACCACATGTACCACTTGATCTTCGAACCCCGCGTTACGTCACCATCAGCAATATACACCGATCAATAAGACACTACCAACTTCCTACAATTCAGTGCCAAACACACACTTCTACCTACAAGATTGCTTATATTGATGGTACGTACAATCCCCTTCATATCAAATTCTGAGACACTGTTTTGCATTTCTTGAAACTCTGAAGTCAATATTTTAAGGTTTAATACGTTTATTTCTACATTATGTTTTAACTACCATGTTTCATGTTCATATCGATATATTTAAAACGTTCAAATATTTTACATTCATATATTTCATGAAAGCCTTTTATTGTAATTTCAGTATGAAGAACACACTATACCATACTTGTATGTACAACCCTCTTCCGGAAGATGAACCCTCGGGTTCGAAACATGTAGAAGACACAACAAATTAAAATATTAGTTTAGAAAAGGTGCATGCATTCTGTCGACCAAACTATTAGAGTAACCCGGAAAAAAGTGCCAGTGACATCAACGTCTTATATCGGTATTATCACACACCTCATTACCATTTCAACGGGAAGTTGTTACGCTTCTAAAAATAATTATCGAATCTGGAATATAAAATACATTGGGGAAACAAAATCTGTGCAAGTGCGGTAACTTTTTAAAATTCGATAAATACCTAACCACAGTACAACTCGGATTAAATGCAATAAAAATATACGGAATTCCGTTTGATTATCAATATAAACGAACAACTGTCAGTTGCATGAGGGGTTTCCTGCGTGATTGAACAGGCTAAATGTCAGCAACAGATGTCTCTCAAATTTCTTTCATTAAATCCTTCCAAAAAAAAAAACCTTCACAATTAGAGGCTATATGATTCCGTGAAATAAGGGAATTCCTTGTACAGAAATACTGTGTTCCTAGGATTCTCAGATGAAAGACGATTTTAGGGTTTGACATAAACATACAGAAAGGGATGCATGAAATGGTGACGTCATTCGTAACGCATCGTTACACTATCACCAGTGGTCGCTGCCGATGGATGTTCTTCCTATGTTTCAACCACCCATGCAGTTCATTTCAAATAACGGTTCCGTCACATATGTAATTCGTTTAGTGCGAGCAATATGACAGCATGTGACCATAACACTATTCACCGACATAAACAATTACACTCGTAGATAGCATAAAGGGATTCCACTACAATCAGCAATAACGCGCCTGATAGAGTAACGACAACTCATCAACCCCATGAATCACAGCCAACCAGCGAACGGGACACAAATCCGTAACAGACCCAACAGAAAAGGTATCCATCCACAAAGAAGCCTGGATTAAACGGAAAGCCTCATTTATCGAAAACATCTTCCGGCCTTGACAATATAATGCGAAAACCAAAGTAAAATTACCTACAACGTATAAAAATATATAAAAATTGTTTGAAGTGGAGATAGAAAAAAAATTTCAATAGAAGAATACGTATGTACTGTATTGCGTTCATATAATTTTCTTGAATGCGTGCCTACTCGAATCTTCTGAGAGGCAAAACTCTCACAAACAAGGAAGAATTAAGCTCGTCTGTTCAACAGGATATTTGCGCATAATATTGCAGAGGATTAGTGATGGCAGACAGAAAAGGAAAGTAAGGAAAAAGGAATTAAATACTAAAAGAAGACAAGATTTACTCCTACACAATGTGTAGTGTAGACCGGTAGGACGAATGAATGACATGTTTCAAGATACATAAATACACAAATGTAATGGGCGAGTCATTCATTTCATTCTTAAAGCCTTAAGCCAGAAAAGCACTTTTTTTCTGACAATCTTTGCCACAGAACGTATCCACGGGACTTTCTTCTAGGCTTGCATCCCAATTGTTTACTTTATAAGGAAAGACAGAGGAACGATCACACCTTAATGAGTGTCCACAACAGTGTTTGAACCAGCTAATCTACTTCCGTGAAACTTCCCTCGATCGCCCAAACTTAAGCATACTGCAAAAATATGTACAGGGATTATGATCTTAATATGTGACAAGCATATATATGGAAGTCATTAATCAAGTAAGACGTCCTAAATTTGGTACTGTAAGTATAGACCTAAAACTTGGGCACATTACCTACATCACAAATAAAGGCAGCCCTTACCATAAAATAACTGCTAAATTGCATTGTAGCTTATACATCTCTGTTAATATATGACAAGTTTACGGCGAGGCTAGTCCCTTTATACCGCACTAGTACTATTAAAATGCGTGTATATATATATATATATGTATGTACCTAGGTACTATATCATATATATATATATATATATATATACACATACATACACATAAACACACACGCACACGTCTGCAGTGCATGCAATTACAATTCCCACAGCTACAGCGAAGCTGCTACCAAACAAACGTAAACCGTTAACATGATTAGACAGGCCACTCACATGTTAGAAGAATTACAGTTCATGTTACAAACGAACTTTTGTATTCTACCTAGCAACAAATTTTATTTCATACTATAAACCTTCAGCTTTTATCAGCTTACATTATTAAAAAAAATTTAGAACCCAGATAAGGTTCTACACCAACAAAGGAAAAGGGAATGGTAAGCTGATGGGTGCGGTGGGGTGGTGTGAGACTAGAGAAAGGAAGGAAACAACAAGAGTCCATTTTGACGACACACTACTTTTCTCTCTTCCCTAGCCGTAAAAATTAATAAAACCAGTAATTTTCAAGTAGCTACACCGCGAAGTTCGGCAAAACAACACTTCTTTTTTTCGCTACCTTTATGCATACACTAGTCTACTGAGGAATATTTTCCACACAATTCCCCAAACCACTGAATAAAAAACTTCTAGAATATAGCGTAAAAAGTCTGGCGGTTAATTATTGCATCTCCGTGACACGTAATTTCTCGAGCGGATCATAACTGTAATATATTGACATGCTAGAGGGGGATATCTAAATAGCCGACCAAAAAAGTTGTGCTCTTGTGTACATGAAGAAGTGAGAGGATGGGGGGGGGAGGGGGGGGATTACAGGGACGCCATGTTATTACGTCCGCCACAGGACGACATGAAAGAAGGGAGAGTCTGCCCTGATTAAAAAGAATTAATGGCGGAGGCAATGCTGTTACCAAACGTGTGCGTACAGTGAAGGAAATTCAACAGAATCGCAAAACACGGAACACAGCAGAAAAAGGACGCACATCACGTATTGATAAATGCACTAATTGGACGCAGCATACTGCCTGAGAAACCGACAGTCTCTCAGCTGGTTAAGGGATTACTTCCAGTTTATGAGTCACGAAGATGCCGATATTGGAATTCATCTGGAGATACGTAAAAGCTCAGAAGCAGGTGTTTAAGCTAATCATATCCGCCGGGCTCACGCGGTTTACAGAAACGCAGCGCCACTGCGGACCACAGTTCCAACACACATAAAACAAACCCGGCCCTCTCAATACAGTGGCAAAATACCAGAAACCGGAAGGATGCTTATTTTCGAAGTACAATGGGAAAAGAACGAATATTTCCAAAGTCAAACGTGTCATGGGTGGGGAAGAACCACTTCAAATTAGGCTGCCAGATGTTTGTAACAGTATAGAAACCTAACATTCATTACAGTGTACCAGCCTGAGCCAGATGAGTCCACTCCACACACACTCCTACCGTATATCTTTTAACATCCGTTTCAATATCAACCTCCCGGACAGTTACATATTAATATACGACATCTGACTATTGACGTGAATATTTTTTTTTTGTTTACACATATTGCTCGGACACCCGAACAGCTAGGTCAGTACAACGGCTGGGTACAATAATATGGATTGGGCTTGATTTTTCTCACCATGTTCAGGCTGGCTCCGAACTCCATCCAGTCCCCTACGTCTGACAGGTATCGCAGACTTGACTTGAGAGTGACAAGGCCGGAAAGTGAGCAGACTACTCAACTCCACACAGTTCCATGGTTAAACTGCATCGTGCTTTACCTCGAGTTGTTCAGTACGCCTTCGTATACTGGCAGTTACATAATAATAATAATAATAATAATAATAGCCCTATTTTTACTTTCACGTGTGCAACTTACTTTGAACACCGAAACGAAAATATCCTTTCTTCAAATAGTCACCATCCAGGTAAAATGCCGAAGTCTTACCCGAAGCCACCAGCCATAGCTAAGTAACTCGTGCATAGCACAAAGAAGTTTGTATAACACATTTACACAGGAAAAGACCATTCCAACTTTAGTAACAATGGTCAAATGCAGTTACGAATACTTCAATGAACCATAGATCTACAGGCTTAAAGAGTAGTCGATTTTGGACTTCAACCAACGCCTTGCTTAAAATTAAAATTAAAACACGACGTTTCGAGAACAGGACCTTTCTCTTTACCTGATGACAGTGACAAGTCCTGTATCCACAGTGCAGTGTATTGATTTTCATTTTAAACACAGATATTGTACACAGTCCAGAGAAAGAATGATCCCAAATCTAACACAGCATCGTCAGAATTCTGCACAATTGCACACCACCATATCTGTCTACTATAAAGCTGAAGTCCGGAAAATATGTATTTCGTTCCTCTGAGAAGAGCCGCAAGAAATTTACATCGTCTTGCTGATTCGAGAGGTACATATACGAAACATCGTCGGAAGCCAAAGTAAAAGGACTAGATGAAACAGGAAAATGAAAGCGGCGCACGTAAAAATTTTCAGTCATCCCCAAAATGAACAGACGGTAAATTGGGATGGAAATGAAAATAAGAAATGTAGTAGAGGATAAAAATAGAAAGAATGAAGTTCACTCAGTAAAGGAAAATGGAAATGGGAGAAATGGACATGGGGGTTCGTAAGCAAACATTGACTTTTAAGGTAAAACCTCGTGTTTAACAAATGGCCTGTACTCTGAGAGAAAAAAAAAAAGAAGGCAGTATGAGATATGACAGAATACGACGAAACTCATGGATTTCAAAAATTAAATAATCCGATACAGAACCCGAAGGTACAACGTTCTTCAAAATACATGACGTTTTATCAAACCATCACATTATCATTGTCTTCAGAACATGTGACAGCCCACGTAAAAGTCAGCGTTTTCAACATAATCGCACTAATAGCGCTTCGTACGCACAGGTCAAGACTGAGCATTCTTGCATTTCCTTATCAGGTATAGCGTTCAATACTTCAGTCATGTTTCGCCCCAACTACATTAATCTCATTCATAACACACAACATTATTAGAGAGGAAACTAATGCCAATAAGAACAGGTACACACGACGGTATTAGCTTTTTTAATCTGAAGTTTGAAGAATACCTGGCGCTGAATGAAAACAATTCCCTGAAAAGAATTAATAATTACGTTGCGCATTTTAAATTGCTCTAGAAATAAAACGTGCATTTCATTGGTCCAATGTGTTTAATCACGTGACGTAACTGTAACCAGCTTCTAGGTAAATATGCAGTAGTAATATGATAAAGGGATCAAACGCAGATAAATATGAGTTAATCAGCATTTCCATATGTCACTTCATGACAACAGAGAAATAATAACCAATCTAGTAAGATTATTTAATTGGAAAGTGTGGTGATCCCTTACCACATTAACAGCCAAAAATTAAAAAAAAAAAATTCTTAAGCTGAATTCCGTTTAACCGACAGCAATTTTTAATATCAAGATTGGTCTGAACAACGCTCGTACTAAACTTGTCTCGTACTGGGGTGCCTGGTACAACAGTACTGCACGGCACAAACATCACCTGGGACCTGTTTCACGAGGTGAAAGGTGAAAATATTAGTCAGAATGACAATAGTGACTGGGGTCCGTTTCATTGAACGACAAGTGACAAGCGAAACGCGACTAGTAAACTACAACAAAGTGACAGCAAATATGAGCCACTGGACGAGTGTTTGTTTCAAAAAAGACATTTTCCCGTCAGAGACTCTCGTCATCGTATAGCGTCTTTTGACAGAGGTAGGGAGTATGGTCAGACTAGTCAGGTTCAGAAGATCGTGTGAGGCAGAAGATAATGAAGATTGAGCTTCAGGGCCCCTCATTTGCACGGGCCCCTTCCAAGGTCCTGGGACGGGCCCGTGAAATGTGTTCACACGGTCATGTGCTTTTGTAAAATTTGCAAAAGTAAGATATTTTAACCACAATCAGTTAAGTATTACACAGGTGTGTCAGGCAGTTAATTAATAAAAATATTATGCTACTTTTCTTAATTTTGTGACTTTGCAGTATGTCCACTTTTTTAAGTTTGTAACTAGCTGTGATCTCAATTCTCATTCTCTTTTCTCATTAAGTTTCATACTTTATTTTGTATTCATAATTTTGAATTCTTTTTCTTAAAGAGGGCCCCAAAAATTGTATAAGCTTGAGGCCCCTAAAAATCTGGATCCGCCCCTGCCACAAACTGTCCCAAAAGTACTGCCACGGCCAGTCCTAGTGACTCGGCAAGCTCGTTCACTTCCTTCCACTTCTCACATTCGTTTTGTTTTGTGAGATCATGCGACAATGACCTAAAAAAGTACACATTTCTCCTGTTTTATCTTCTGCAGAACAGCCAGTTCGTTTGCAACAGCCATTTTACCTCTCCTTGACTTCCACTACCTGACTTGTCACACCAGTCATTGAGATAAATGGCGACAAGTCTGGCAAAACAAGTGACAAGTAGTACCAAACCCTGGTTCACTTGTCACTTGTCGCTCCTTCACCAGTCAATTCGTCACTTGTCGCACACCTCGCTTCGTGCAACGCCCATGGTAGTGAGAAACACGAAAACAAAATACAAGATTAAATTACTTAATAACTGGCAAAAACCAACCACACAAAATTTAAATTTTCAGAACAATTACACAACGAAGACATAGATGCATACGAATTAGGCCTAACATGCGCATGTGAGTTTGCACAAATCTGTCGATTTGCGTCTTTCACACAGTGTGCATCATGCCTGAATACTGAAGTAACATATCAAAAGGCGATTAAATGAAACACAACTTAATAGCGCGCAAGACCACCCACCATACGGACTCCTCCACCACCATCCAATTCGCGGTACGAGACTATAATAATTTGCCACGACATTAGGCATGTGTTCCGCAATTCTCCAAGTACACACAACATGCAGCGTAAGATACTGGTATCGCTACCCAATTTTGACGGTTCAGTCACCATACATGCCGGCCATAAACAAGGACCTTACGAAAAAAAAATGTAAATTCCAGTAGGAGATCCACGTGTTTAAAAATGAACTGTAGAAGTTCTGGATCGAATACTGCCACATGTTCCACATAACTATCTGAAGACAGGGAAAAAAGTGTAAGACAAGCTGATTCAGATCAAGCACCTCTATACCAAATCGAACAGAAATTATACGTACGAGTACACATACATTCGTACACAGCTGAACTTTCCCTTTGTTCATGAATGGCACCGTACAGCAGAATCCTTCGTGTGGATCTACCTGTCAGGTAACTTCCCACCTCAGAACCTAAAAGTTCATAACTGTGTTCATAACAGCCCGCCTTCATACCCCATTCAAAGCCAGATCATTCCAATCCAAAACCTCCAATCCAGATTCTCATACCAAATGTCTTTCTAAGTACATTTTCAACAGCACTCTCCCTCTCATTTCACAAGTACGTCTAAAGTGCACTTAAATATTACTTTCCCATCACGCATTTCTTATGGCCCACATACACGAAACATGTCCTCTCATCTCAGCACCTTGATCTGATCACCTTAATGACATCAGACGAGAAAAATTATGCAGCTCCTCATTATGCAATTTTTTTTCCTGCCCCCTGTTACTTCCTTATTCTCAAGAGGTAATCTATTCAGCACCCCGCTGCAGCACACCAACTACTACTCCTCTTCCCTTAGCATACGAGACCAGGCTTCACACCCATACAAAAGACTATATACGGTTATATTTTAACTTTATTCCTTTAGATGGGAAGAGGGACGACACAAAATTCTTAATTGGCTAATAGCAGCATTTCTACAATTTAATTTTGTCTGATTTCTTCGAAACTTCAATTTCATTTTTCCTTTTTCCTCTCTCTGTAATTCCGATATATTTGCTCGCTGCCACATTTTCTAAGGATTTCTAAGGATCTATCTTTATATTACGATTCTATCTTACAGTCCGGTAACAAAACAGTACTTTGTTGACGTTCTCTTCTAAACCAATCTCTGCACTAGTACGTTGTGTTTAAATTGCAGTAATTACGTTTTCTTACAATAAATTAACTACTGCGTATAAAAAAGTTGAAGTGTAGCACTTAGATCCAGACTCTCTCTCTCTTTCTCTCACCCTCTCCTGATTTTATTGGACAATCCTAATTATGCAGACCTACTGTAAAGTCGAGCTAACAGTAACGATAGGGCGTCTCCTTGTACCACAGTATTCTAAATGGGAAATGCAACACGTCTACCTAAAGTTACACACTTTACTACAGGTTTCAACTGAACACAACTAAGCTCACTGGTATACCACATGGAATGATACTGCTTTGCCACACAATCCCCCCACCCCACCCCACCCCGCCCGCAGAGAAACGTTCTCTCAATTACATACATAGCTAATGCACTGACCCCTGGGCATGTGTGAAAATATGATGAATTATTACTTCGAATTCCACATTCATGATCCTTAACAATTTCGTCTACGTATACACTTTTTCGTGGAATTTTATAATTATTTTCGGACCCAGCTTTCGTAATCTTCTCACAATGTTATCTGGCCTTAATTCTTTCACATGCACAATGTTCTGACTCCATGCAAAAACCCGACAGTGGCGGCGTAATGTTAACTGAACGCAACAAAATGTAAAAAATATTACTACAAAACCTTGCCCCGTTGAGCAAAGTCTTTTTTGAGACACTAACAACTGCTTGCTTACGTGGTCAAGAAACTTACCGTAATCTATGGGACTGGAAGACTTACTTCCGTGTTCGTAAGAATGAGTCACTGGTTCGTATTGAGCACATAAATTCAGCCACACTTTTACATCCTATTTCGTTGCGATCCATTGCAATATTATCCTCCTGTCTATACTCATTCCTTACATTAGTTCTCGTTCGGTTTTTTTCCAACGAAAAACACTGTACGCAATTCTATTGTTCCCATCCGTGCTAGATACACCGCCAATCATGTCTTCCTTGATTCCATCATTATATGTCTACATTCATACACAAACACACACACACACACACACTCGCGCGCGCGCGTAAAATGGTGCCAAGAGAGTTTCACGGCTCCTGAAGCCAATTACCCGATCACATCTTCTGTTAACACTAAGCTTGTTCTTCTAGTCATTCATAAATTGCATCAAGGTACACGGCCAAAACATTTAAGCCTCTAGTTTTTTAAATTTTTTACAGTAATCCCTCGGTTTACGAGCCAAATGGGTACCTATAAACCTGCTCGTAAAGCGAGAACACGTAAAACGCAAAATACTTACCCTTTACTGGACACGTTATAGATGTTTACTAGTTCAATAGGCCAAAAATTTCTCCCCAAAGGTCACAGTGATACAGGACACAATGATACCTCAACATAAAACAAATTACACTCATGGTCAGTTATTATTTTCGAATGTAATTCTTCGCCATTAACCTATGTACGAATAATAGTTACATTATTAAAAATGCATGGAAATTAAAAAAATATATATTTGCCATCCTTATTATAAACATGACATACAAAATCCCTTAAGATTTAGTCGACGCAAAATGATTAACACCGGGAAGAGTAAAACTCACAAACAAACTACTAGAACAATTACAAACGCTGCGATGCTGGTGCTTTTGCGCCGACTGTTCCGGGATGCTCTGAAGTTTTGCGCATTCGAGATCATTTGAGAACCAAAGAAAACAGAGCAGAGGCACCGAAAACGTCTGGTTTGCGTCAGAAACTAGCTCCCTTCAGAAAAATCTCTCTTGCAAACTGAAAAATTGGGCATTCATTTGTGCATCTCGTAGAAGCATAAATTCGCAAACCGTTAGCTCGTACATCAAGCAACTACTATAACTGTTTATTTCTTAGCGTTCGGTAGCACATGGACAGGCAAAGAGACAAACACATTCTGACGGTTCTACTAAACCGATCGCTGAAAATAAGGAAGTGGTTCAGACTTATTTCCTAAACACAGTCGAACCTGGTTATAACGACATCCCGTCTATAACGTCAGACATTCTGTTGTACAAATTAATTAATCACTGTTAACTATTTCATTATACTCCTCGGTTATAACAATACTCGTTTTGTAACGACACAAAATATTCCGCCCCTTTCATGACATTCAAACCTAGTTCGACTCTACTTGAAATTTCCCCATCCAAATGGCACGCTTTAAGACATTATACAAAAATGGGTTCCAAGTGACTTGAAAATCATTTGTAGCTGCGAACACTTGATACATAAACGGACAAATGTAAAACATCTTAAGAATTTGAGCCAATGCAATACTGCGTTCTCTTTCTTCAAGCTGTTGAACCTTAGTAACCGGTGCTCCCTTGTGGCGGTATGTTAGTGTCACAGGGTACATGAAACACAATGAAGTAGGCATTCAAATGCAACTGGACTAAAGGCGACACATACTTTGCAATGCTTGTCGCCATTTCTCTTTGTGTTTCGGTAGTGTGTTGCTGGGTTGGATTCTATTCATCTCCGTCGTGCGAAGGGTGGCGGAGATATCGCATGGGGGCTACTATAAATTTCATCAGATAGAAAGGGTTGAACGTGAAAGCATATAATGGTTAATACATTTTGGTACGTTTGATTTTATTATTTTTATCTCTTTCGTTACAGACAGTTTATGAAATCCGTTTTTGTTGGTGAATTTGATTTGTTGGACTCCCATGTTAAATCGCCGTGTTTCCCATTCACATCATACCGTGACCAGTTCCTTGAATATATTTCGGTACAGAAGGGTCACTTATTCGCAGGGGATATAGGGTTTATGAAATTGGTTGACACGATTTATTCAAACAATTATCTTCACTGCAGAGATCAAATGGCTGGGTTCGATTTTGGCTTGACACATAAACCAACTGTCAGAAAACACTTTTACTCGTACCAACCTCAGGTACTACGAAGGTGATGGATCGAATTACTTGTTAATCAGTAAGAATGTTATTTAAGTCTATTTGAAAATATAAAATTATAAATAACGTACGCCTTTCTACTTCTGCCGTAACAGTTGGACATAATATTAAACCTGAGTGACAGAAATTCAATCACTACAGGTTAATTTAAAGACGAAATGATAATGAGAACATTTCGGCTCAAAAAGTAGGGTCTAACACAAAAACCGAGAAGATAACACACAATAAAATTCATTATCTGTATCTAACTTACTAGTGTCAAAAACTATTAAATCAAAGTCAACTCAGAGAATAAGTTATGAAAGATTTAACAACTTTTGTTGCTTTACTTTGTAAGTGCAACAGATTGGGGTGATTAAACATCCCTCTTCATGCACAGCAATTTCCAAAGCACTGGAAAAGAAAACGTAACTAGGCATACCTGATGAATTAGATTCTGCAGAAACCACTCGCAGGATTCATAAACGGAATTCATTTCAGCAGCAACCATTAAATCACACAAAGCGAAAATCTTACGATGGCGAATGTAATGAACACCTAAAGGCTGGGGCAGCTACAAAATGCACCGCGGGTAAATCCTAAACAAAGCTGGCAACGGACACAATGGGCACGATCGTGCAACCATTTTTGCAGTGGGAAAAAGTATTACATATTCTAAGCGCGTGTTTGTAGCCTCTGGTACCCAGCATGCAATGCCCATGCGCCATATTGTCATCTGTGACCTGCCCGGCTCTACAATATTCTTCCACATTATCTCATAAAAGACACGGCTTTCGAAAAAAAAAATTACTGAACATAAAACGTTTTGAGTCTCTTTACAAATTTGGTCTTAAAAATTTCTCATTCTAAGAAGAATTCAGCGAGGTATGAAAAAAAATGGTCTACTGGTCTTCATGTCAAGTACCTGCTATTTTTGTCAGATTTTGATGAAACATGAATCTTCACGATGGGTTTTCGAAAAATACTCAAACATTAAATCTCATGTAAATGCGTGTGGAGGAAGCCGAGTTGTTCCATGCGGATGGACGGACGGACAGGCAGACATGACTAAGCTAACAGTCGCTTTTCCAATTCTGCGCACGCGCCTATAACCCAAGTTATTAACTCAACGTTAAGTTACGTTGAACAAAGAGCTGATGTGGGAAAACTCCATTATCCTACTAAAATTCCAAAAAGACTCTGAATTACAGAACGAGAGAGTGACTAAACATGTGCTTTAATCCAAGGTGAAGAATAAGAATGAATGGAGCTACACCTCCACTTCCCCTATGACAATGGCGTGCAAAGTGACAACTTTAGTTTACTTCACACTACTTTCGTATGTGATGACACCAAGCGGACGTATCTACAAACATATTCTCCTATTCTTTTATGTTTTGTTGACCGTGCATCTCGATATAATCGTGTACAGAAAAACCAACTTGATGCACAACTTATTCTTAGTATAGTTTGTCAACCTCTACATGTTTCGGGCGTATCTTAGACCCATCATCAGGAGGTACAACCGTATGTATACAACAGTTGGTACTTATTATTCTTTTTAGATGATTGCCTGTTGTCCTGGTTGGATTGGATGCGATGCAACCAGGACAACAGGCACTCATCTAAAAAGAATAATAAGTACCAATTGTTATATACAAACAGTTGTACCTCCTGATGATGGGCCTAAGATACGCCCGAAACATGTACAGGTGGACGAAATGTACAGAAGATAAATTGTGCATCAAGTTGGTTTTTCTTTACACGATTATATTCTCCTGTATTCAGATTCAGAACAGTTTCTTGAAAAGCTCCAAGTATTGTGTCACAAGTAGGCAACATCTCGAAATCCGGCGGGCCACAAGTTTCTGTTCCTCCAACGAGTTCGCTAGCAAAATTCTTAGTACATACAGACGTCATATAAGCAGCATTTTAGTTCAAATTTTCACCCATACTTGGTAAGTCGGGAGACAATTCGTATGCCTGCATCAATCACATTTACAATTATTTTTAGAAAAGCCCACTGGCGTAAAATTTCTGATTCACAGCGATAAATTCTTGCTATTCAAAGGATTCGTTCCTCATTGTGGTAATAATGAGCGGAATTATCACGGTCGCGTGACCAGGCCAGCATGGCGAATCCATACAAAAATTTCATGTCTTTCAAACCGTATAGTGGATTTTAATTGGCGTCGTCTTGGTCTTTCACACGCCCCACTCTCGTAAATCTTAAAACCTAAAGCCAAATTTACGTAGCAGAGATGGTCCAAAGTATTCGCAACAGAAAAATAAATGCAGAACGAAATGCATGATGCGTGCTACATTATACGTCCAGTTCATAAAAGTGTATTACACCAAACAATACTGAAACGATCTATAGTTTTAGAGAACGGGTAATATAGCGTTGGTTAGAAGAGGATAACTCTTTCAATACTGGCGCGCAATGTACGAAATGAAAGATACCGCAGCTCTGTAAACTGAAACACACAAAAGGTCGAGTTGTGTATTGGATTACTTGCTACAGGTAAACACCGTCACCAAGTATCATCACACACGCGGTCGATTATCTTAACTTGAGAGTTAAATAGAATGCCGCAATAAAATAATAAAAATTATAATAGAAATGCTATACGACTTTTAAGTTTTTAATATTGTACTCTACAGTCTGCATGGGAATGAATTACTCGGATGTGTGACTCATACTGTGTAAAAAACAATGACCATGAGACACAGCAGCTAAATATAAGAAACAATACATCGACATAACATTATAACATCACTCTTGCGTGATGGAGAACAACAACCTTCCGAAACATCGTGTCAAGTACACCTCAGATGCTGAAGAACAGTCATTGCCACATAAATTGTTGAAATTAGCAATTCTACATTAATTTAAACTAGAATGGTTACTAATTTTATATGATAAAAAAGTTTTCTATAAGAGCGTGCTTCTTTGACGGCTCCATTAGTGTAAATTTTTCGAAAACCGCTAAAAAATTATTCGCAAGATCCCCGTATTATATGCCTCAAACTAAGCGACATATTCACATTTGAAACCAGGGACTTAATGATGATCTTGCATTGAACATCAACCATTTTAATCGCGGTAAATCATCGTATAGACTAGGCATTTACGTATTTCCTTTATGTATTTACTCATACCACCTACAGAAGCTCTGTACTTTGAAATCAAGTGTTACCTAACTACGTAGTACATGTTATATATATATATATATATATATATATATAACATAATATATACTAAAATAATTATACAACTATAATACACAATTATGTATTCAATATAACAATTTTTTCCTAAGGAACTGAGGTCCAACGCGAGCCATGGCATCCTCATTCTTGAGGATTCTAGATCACATACAACGACACATCACAGTCGGTAGGACTCCTCTGGGCAAGTGATCAGCTCGTCGCAGAGGCTACCTGACAACACAAAACACTCACAATGGACAAACATCCATGACCCCGGCGGGATTCGAACCCACAAGGTGATCATGCAAGCGGCCGCAAACCTACACCTTAGACCGCACGGCCACTGATGCCGTCATATATAACACGTGGATAAAAAATGGAGAAAACACTGAAGGAGTCTGTAGAGAGTTGACGGCCTCCTGCAAGGCACTGTCGCAGCATTAGCCTACAGGAACCGAGGAAAATCACTAAAAACCCCAGTCAAAATAGCTGGCCACAATAGCGGAAACTGAATTCAGAGTCCCTAGACTACGAATTAAGAGTATCAATCACTGGACCGCGACTTCCGGTTACAGTCCTCTTCCTAAACAAGGATGAAACGACTTCTGAAATGTACGTACGCATATCGTAACAACTCCGGCGCATTCGATCCCCATCGTTCAGGCATCGAAATGTCCGCAGAACTTAAGGGAAATGCGTACTGGTCATAAAATGTAATATTTAACGAGTTACACTCGAGATTCGCGCCAAAATGTGTGTAGGTAGTCATTTATTTCTACTGTTGTTGTGCGATTTCAAGCAAAAATTGAAGTGTCGATGAATTTAACAAGAGTCTATAAAGCAAAATGTCAAGAAATTCGTGTCAGCGGTCGTTGAGGTGTCACATGCTGCCACATACAGACATGGAGAAGTTAATGAGCACAGTTTCCTAACTTTTCACTGGAAACGTGGCTAAAACGTCGTCGATCCGCACTTCACTACAGTTGTGAACTGCGTGCATGGAATATTTACATCCACTGCTATACAAATTAATATCGGAACACAACACAACGTTCTTTTGTGTCACATGGCTTCATAATACAGAATATCTCGTTCGTTATTTCTTTCCAAGGTATAAAAATGATACTGAAATTAGCACAGTTCGTTGAAAACCATTCGATGTTACCAATACAAACTGCGTAACTACTACATTACTCCGTCTTTTATTACTTTACTGCGATGAATCAATCAATCAATAATGAAGATGGGAATAATAAATATTTGGTTTAATATCCAACGTATTATAGGTTTGGTTCACGCAGAGTCAATGAATTCAATGAAAGTGGAAATGATGTTTGTGTCACTTGCTCCGATTCCACCTTCCCTTAATAACAGGTTGCGTGACGAATGGCTGTCACTGGTTGCATGAATATAATTTGGAAGACTACAACGTGTCTAAAATCACGTCACCTAATTGGTATGTCTATTGATATTCCAAGATGTAATCACACAATGCGGAAGTGCATAATTTGTACCCTTCACCTCATTAATGTTAACAGGGTGATTAATGAAAGAGGACGCAATGGATGGAGACTGTAAGAAGTATGGGTAAATAAGAAACGCCTTCAAAATTTTGGTTCGAAAGTCTATATGTATGAGATATTTTTGAAGACCCAGCCACACAGAGGAAGATTACATTCAATTAAATCGTATGGTCAATGGCGAAGCGCTACGGACACGGCCCTTTGGGTCACACAAGAAGTGGGAAAGTTCCTGACTGGCTATGTAACTATTAGCTTCTCAAGAAGACTGCTACGGAACGAGTTTGCTCAAGCTATAACGTTTCGGACTTGCATTTCAATGGTACGGGATTCGAACCTCAGATAGGATACCGACCATCCTCAGATTTTTACGTGGCTTATCTCAGTCCTTACAAGAACATTCTGGGACAGTATATTTGATGTCCACCGCTTAATTTCCACATCCGTTCCAGGTCATTTTCACTGTCATCCCACTTAATCGATGCTGTAGTCTGAGTTACTGACAGCGTCGTTAAATAAACAAAAAAATAAACATGTAGGACTGCTCCATTGAGTTAATGACGTCTGGATCTGAATTCCATCCGGGGGTGCATTTAAGACAGAAGGAGGACATTTGCTAACATCCGTACTGAATAGACAAGAAGAAACGGAGTTGTTAAATTATTCCGGTTATACTGTAGGCCTAGAAACTCACGCACAAAGAATTTTAGGCAGTGAGTGGAATAACCAATGGGCGCGAAATAAAGACTCCGTTTCTTACCGCAAATCAACGAATCTTCAGGACCCCGGACATCAATGCATACTCTATTAATTTCACCATTTTCTTCCGATTTAAAAATGTTCTGGCAATGGCACAACAGGCTCAACACGATTAATACCGGTCATTGTTTATGTAATCTCAACCAACAAGATGCACGTTTTTAAAATTAAAACATTAATTTAAAAAGCTCATTATGTTGGTTAACATTACATAATTGTATCACAATGCACGGTGCAAAAAACATAAAGGTCACTGTTAACTTGGACAACTGTACAGGCAAAACGAACTCGTAATGTTAGAGTGCAGCATAGCCGATGACATAAGCGTAATTCAGAGCCCTTGTAAGACTTACTTCAACAACTCACTCCTATCTACACACACCAGCACTTGCTAGTACATTATTTCATGCGATGTATTTAAGAAGCAGCTTCATGGTTTCCACTTCTGAAAGCATGATTTGTGCTTGTTGGGGTTACATAGGATTTAGTACTGATAATAAAATAGGGGTTCCAGCTGCCTACTCCGTAGAAGTATAGAACGGATGATATTATTACAACAGTCCACTCCTTTGTTACATGTGTCACGTTAATGCTCTTGCTCTGCAATACTTTGGCACTTAATATACGGTACGTATTACTATTATCAGGAACTGCGACTTAACCTGGGTCTTACTGTTCCCGCGCAACATCTCTCTCTTCTTATGTAAATCTTACGAACAAATACTCCCACCTGCATGTTTGAGAATAAAAACAACCTGATTATACTTACGGTGCCTGAAATAAATCGAAGAAACTTCAAAGGCTGCACTATTTGATGACGTATAACGGAAGATGCCAAACACAACTGACACTTCATTTTAAAATTATGTACCTTACTATACCTATATAAACACAACAGTCTTATGTGAAAATGCTAAAGCATGTCAATACAGAAGCTATAAGTGAAAATGCTTGAACATGACACCATAAGTGACAAGTGAAAATGCTTAAGCATGTCAGCATAACAGTAACAAGTGAAAATGCTTAAGCATGTCAATACAGAAGCTGTAAGAGAAAATGCTTGAACATGACACCATAAGTGACAAGTGAAAATGCTTAAGCATGTCAGCATACCAGCGGCAAGTCGAAATGATTGAAAATAAATACGTCAGCATAAGTGCCATAAGCAATAATTGAGAAATGACAGACGTTCGGAGATAGGCCTATCGGTTTTGGCACGAGAATGATTTGGAAATTTTCTAGCGGAAAAATGCCGTCGCCCACCATTACCTCTTCGTCCAGTTCCAAAAAAACAGGCAATATACGTGTAAAACATAACAATGAGGCGCGTTCGCGAAACCACTGCTGCCGTGGAAAAACAAAAAGTATTACATATTCTGAGTGTGTGTTTGTAGCCTAAGTTACCCAGCATGCAACACTCATGCGCCGTATTATATTGTCACCTGTGGTCTGTCCGGCTGTACCATATTTTTCCACATTATCTCATAAACAGCATGATTTTCGG